>ERZ825137.6630-NODE-6630-length-10005-cov-2.524322_pt1 | contig 10005 bp, 6 predicted proteins | sample MGYA00519873_ERZ825137 | MGnify/ENA primary metagenome ERZ825137 (study PRJEB31778, sample SAMEA3449190) | human gut metagenome | biome: human gut; feature: human-associated habitat; material: faeces | place: United Kingdom | collected 2010/2012 ... | reverse complement strand
TGCCGCCCGCGGCGCGTGAGCGCATCTTGTCCACGCGGTAGAAGCGGTCGAACACGCGCGGCATATCCTCCTCGGGAATGCCGATGCCGTTGTCCTCCACGCGCAGCACGCACTCGTCCTCCGTGCCGCCGAGCGTCACGCGCACGAAGCCTCCGGGTCGGTTGTATTTGATGGCGTTTTCGGTGAGGTTATAAATGATCTGGTGCAGGTCGTCCACGCCGGCCCGCACACTCTGCTCCCGCTCGACGAGATAGGTCAGCTCGACCCGCTTCTCGTCGGCGACCAGCCGCAGCATCCGCACCACGCGCTCGATGACCGGCGCGACCGCGACGCTCTGCGCCGGCTCGACGATGCCGCTGTCGAGCCGCGTGAGCCGCAGCAGATTTTCCGTGATGCGCGTCAGGCGGTCGGTCTCCTGCACGATGTCGCCGACGAACTCGCGCACCGTGGCGGCGTCGATGTCCTCGGTCTGCAAAATCGAGTCGGAGAGCAGGCGGATACCGGCCAGCGGCGTTTTCAGCTCGTGGCTCGCGTCGGAGACAAAGCGGCGACGCGCCTCCTCCGTCGTCTGCAAGCGGTCGGAGAGGCTGTTGAACTCCTCGGCGATCTCGCTGATCTCGTCGCGACCGCCGATCTCGGCGTGGTAGCTGTACGCGCCCTCGCGCACGCGGCGGATGGCCTCGAGCAGCACGCCGAAGCGGCGCGTGAGCATCCGCGAGAGCAGCAGGCTCAGCAGCACGACAAAGCCCGCGACTGCCGCCGAGATGCGCAGCAGATTCTTCTGCAGCGTCAGCAGCAGCGTCGCCTGCTCCACGTCGTACTCATAGGCATAGACCGCGCCGATGGTCTGGCTGCGGTAGATGACCGGCGAGGCCGCGCGGCTGCGGAACGCGCCGTCGGTAAAGTCGGCATAGAAGGCGTCGTAGCCCCGCAGCGCCTGCACGATCTCGGTGTAAAGCCCGTAGCGGCCCACCGCGCCGTCCGTCTCGCGGGTGTCGTAGAGGATGCGCCCCGCGGCGTCCGTGACGAGAATGCGGGAAATGCCGGTATCCTCCACCAGCGTCATCGCGGAGGCGACGTTCTCCTCGCTCAGCTCCTCCAGACCGCTCAGCGCCGTCACCATCACGCTCACGCTGCTTTGCAGCGTCGTCTGCTTGGAGCGCACGACCAGGTTTTCCGACACGATCAGAGGGTAGGTGTTCATGAAAACGAGCACTGCCGCAATGACCAGAATATAACTCAGGCCGAATTTGACCTGTAAGCTCGCACGCCGCACGGCGCTCCCCTCCTCCCGTTCGTTTTCCTTCTGTGCGCCGCTCAGTCCTTGAGGTAGTAGCCCACGCCCCACTTGGTCATGATGTGCTCCGGCTCGGCGGGGTCATGCTCCAGCTTTTCGCGCAGGCGGCGGATGTGGACGTCCACCGTGCGGTAGTCGCCGGCGTAGGTGTAGCCCCAGACGAGATCCATCAGATTCTCGCGCGAGTAGACGCGGTGGGGATTCTTGATGAGCAGCTCCAAAATGTCGTATTCCTTCGCCGTCAGATCGACCGGCACGCCGTCGCGCAGCGCGATGCGGCGCTCGGTGTCGAGCGCGATGCCGCCGGCGGTCAGAAGCTCCGTGCGCTTCTGCGCGGTCTGACCCGCACGGCGCAGCAGGGCGCGGATGCGCGCCTTGAGCTCTAAAATGTTGAAGGGCTTGGTGACGTAGTCGTCCGCGCCGGACTCGAGGCCGATGATCTTGTCCGCGTCCTCGCTGCGGGCGGTGAGCATGATGATGGGCACCGCGGAGAATTCGCGGATGCGCATACAGGCGGTCAGCCCGTCCACCTCCGGCATCATCAGGTCCAGGATGATGAGGTCGAAGCTCTCGCTTTTGGCCAGCTCGACGGCGGCCGCGCCGTCGAAGGCGGTCTCGACCTGATAGCCCTCGTTCTCAAGGTTGAATTTGATGCCCTTGACGAGCAGCTTCTCGTCGTCCACCACTAAAATTTTCACGGCGCATCGCCTCCTGTCGTAATTTCATCGCGCATGGCGTCGAGCTTCGCGCTGCCGATGCCGCGCACCTCCAGCAGCTCGTCGAGCGTCCGAAAGTCTCCGTGCTCGGCGCGGTAGTCGAGGATCGCCTGCGCCAGCACCGGCCCGATGCCGGTAACGGTCTCCAGCTCCTCGGCGGTCGCGGTGTTGATGTTTACAGGCACGCGCTCGGGCGCGACCTCCTCCCGCGCGGGCCGCTCGGTCTGCACCGTATAGCCCTCCTGCTCGGTGCGGTTCGCGCCGAAGGTCAGATACAGCACGGCGGCGAGGAAGGCCAGCGTCACGAGTGCCAGAAAGAAATATGTGCTTCCGCCTTTTTCCTGCCGTTCCACAGTTGAACTCCCTCCCGTTTTTTGTTATACTGAATGTCGAATACCGTCGAGCGCGGGCAAGTCGCCCGCCGATCGTCCGATCAAATTTTATTGTAACATACTGCGAGGTACATTTCCATGAAAAAACGCCGCTTTTTTGCTCTTTTTTTGGTCCTCGGCCTGCTCGTCTCCCTGCTGAGCGTACCGGCCTCCGCCTTTGAGGAGATCGACGTCGACGCCCGCGCCGCCCTGCTCGTTGAGAAGGAAACGGGCGAGATCCTCTACGAAAAGAACGCCCACGAGAAGAACTACCCCGCAAGCATCACCAAGCTGACGGTGGCGCTGCTGGTGTTCGAGGCGATCGACGCGGGGCAGCTCTCGCTCGACCAGCCCATCACGGCGCACGAGAGCGCCTTCGAGGGTCTGAGCATCTACGGCAGCACCGCCGGCATCAAGGTCGGCGAGGTGCTGACGAGCAGCAAATCCGAGGAAACCGAATACGGCAACGTCACCGTTCCCGCCTATACGCAAAAAGGGCTGAAAGGCGTTGTGTTCGAGGTCAAGGACATCGCGGGCAAGGTCGTGGCGACGCTGACCACCAACGATTCCGGCGTTGCGGAAACGGAGATGCTCCCGCTCGGCAAATACACCGTGCAGGAAAAGAGCGTGCCCGTTGCCTACATCGTAGATGATACCGTCCATGAGGTGACGCTTGCCTACAAGGATCAGAACACTCCCGTCGTGACCGCTACTATTAAAGCGAACAACGAGCTTCGCACAGGTGGCGTGAAGATTCGCAAGATCACCGAAAAGTTCAACTATGAGAACATCGACTTCTACAACGCGCTTGCGGAAGGGTATGTGTTCGGGCTTTACACCGCCGAGACGATTGGCGACGTTCCCGCCGATGTGCTTGTGGAGGTACTGACCACCGACTCGCAGGGCGTTTCCGAGAGCAAAGCTAAGCTCCCGTATGGGAATTACTACTTGAAGGAGTTTTTCGTCCCCGACGAAACTGTGCATTTGCTCAAAGGCAATCTCCCTCTCACCATCAGCAGCGAACTGAACGTGCAGCACTATGACAGCCCCATCTACAACACCATGTTCAAAACTCGCATTGGCGTTTACAAGCTCGATGAAGCTGACAAGGAGCGCGCTCTTGCGAGCGCGGTATTCGAGGTGCGAGACGCTTCGGGTAAGCTGTTCGATACCATCACCACAAACAAGGACGGCTATGCGGAAACCATCGAGATTCCCGTGGGCGTCTACAAAATCAAGGAGGAACAGCCTCCGGCGGGCTTCATCCTCTCGGATGAGGTCAAGACCGTGACGCTCACCACCGAGGATAAGGAAACAGCGGTGTTTGAGCTTACCAACAAGGCGAATGAAGCGAAGGTGCGTAAGCTCGACAGCCACACGAAGCAGCCTCTCGCCAACGCGACCATCAAGGTGACGGATTCGAGCGGCAAGGTGTTCTTCGAAGGCAAGACGGGCGCGGACGGCTACATCACCATGAAGGAGCTTCCCGCAGGCAGGTACACTTGGCAGGAAGTTATAGCCCCCGAAGCCTACTCCATCGACCCCGCCCTCTACTCCTTTACGATAGACGCTTACGGCAAGGTCACGGGCGACATCCAGTTTGCCAACGACCCCATCACGCTTGAAATCACCAAGATGAACACCTACACAAACGCTCCGATGGCGGGCATCACGTTCACCTTGCAGGACAGCGAGGGCAAGGTCGTTAAGACCAAGCTCGTCGAGGGCGGTTATCGCATCCCCGCCGAGGACGGCGCGGAAACCTTTGTGACCGACGCAAACGGCAAGGCAGTATTCAAGTATCTTAAAGCGGGCAAGTACAAGCTCGTGGAAACCGTACCGACTGGCTATATCGCTGATGGCACGACGGAAATCGAACTGACGGACAAGCACAGCGAAACCGCGCCCTGCAAGGTGACGGTGAACAACTGCCCGACGGGAGTGAAAATCATCAAGCTGGACGCCAAGACCGAAAAGCCCCTCACGGGCGCGGGCTTCAGCATCAAGGTCAAGGACGGACTTGGCTTTGAAACGCTGACGTTCACAAAACAGGCTGACGGCAAGTATTCCTTTGACGAGAACGGCAAGGAAATGGATTTGATGGTGGATAAGAACGGCGAAGTCGTCATTCTCGGTCTGCCTATGGGCGCGATATGGATCGAGGAATCCGTTGTGCCGTCAGGCTACTTCCCCGTGACCGCCCGAAAAGCTGAAATTACAAAGGAAACCTCGGCAATCAAGCCCATCGAAATCAAAGTGCCGAACAATAGGAGCGTAAAGCTTGGTATGGACAACGACTGGTGGGAGCTTCCCGCCATGATCGCGGGCGCTTTGCTGCTGCTTGGCGGCGCGGCGTTCTTTGTAATCAAGCGCAAAAGAAAAATGAAAGGATCGGAGGGTTAATGAATGGAGCTAAAAGCTGTCTTGGCAATCGTACTGTGCCTTGTCATTGTCGGCGGCGCAGTCTTTATGTATGTAAGGAACAAGAATAAGAGGAAATAGCATATAGAGAGGGCTTCACGCCCTCTTTTACATAATCACGAAGAAAGGAGTTTGACTATGAAAGAGAAGGAAATCAACGAGGGATATGAGATTATTGAACGCTTCCCTGTTGGCGAACAGGGCTTTGCTCTCGGGCATAGCGAAACAGCGCCCGCGCCTTATGTCACATGGCAGTACCGTACCGCAGACCCCGCCCATTTCTTTTGGGGGCATTATTTGAACTCAAAAGAAGCGGCGTATGAGGATTATCGAGGCAGGATTAACGCTGAAATCGAATATGTAGCGGAGCGTACCCACAAGCCCCCGCTGCTGCCGCTGTTCTGCTATTCGCTGATGCCGTCAAGCGGCGAGCTTATACGGATAGAGCGTGGCTGCAAGGGGTATGAACAAGTTCCTTACGGCTCTACGGGCGACCCCGTTGTAAACCGCAAGACTGCCGACAGCCGTAACCGCGAAATGGGCGTCACAAGAGCGCAGGAGGAAGCCATGCTTGCAGGCGGTCTTTTCGGATGGCACACAAAGGCTGCTGACCCCCGCAGCTACGACGAGAACGGTCAACCAAAGCGCGCAAAGAAGCGCGATGAGCTTGAGCGATAAGGAGGCGGCGATATGGAGAATAACAATGAAAAGCGTATGGCAGGCTGTTGGGAGATACTCCATGCGCTGCATATCGGGGATAAGGAGGTCGTGGTCGGTGAAAATCTGACCGCGCCAAACGAAGCGCGATATATGTGCGCTTACTGCACCGCTAATGACATCATGCGCGGATATAACGAGTGCATGGCAAGCGATGATTACCTTGAAATTATGGAGCTGTATACCGAACGCATTACAGGGCAGATCGAAGCGGTGAAAGCAGAAATCGCGGAACGGCAACTGCCAGACATGACCATATCTGCCGACCAATGCCACAAAAACGACTTCTCAAAAAGCATTGTCGGCAAGATTGTCGCCATACGCGCCGATGCGTTAAGGCGCGAGTACAGAAGCGCAGACCATCAGCTTGTGTTGGTCAACGGCGGTTTCGGCGCAGCGGCAAACGCGCGGGGCAGCGCGGTGTATGCAACTAATCTATACAGCGGCAAAGAGAGCCGGTATGAACGCCGCGATGTGCTTGGCGAGATAAAGCCCGAACACATCCCGCATTGGGCTATGGAGGGGGCGGCGAGAATACGAGAACGCGAGAAAAAGAGGCATGAGCCGGAAAGGTAGGTATTCGAGTGGCAACCAAACTACAAATGATGTCCGAGCTTGCGGCGCAAACGACGGAGCGGCTTACGCAGTCAAAAGAGAACTGGACGGGATTTCTCGACTCCGCAGCATGGCTCTACAAGTATCCGTTCCATGAACAGGTGCTTATCCATGCACAGCGCCCGGATGCTACGGCCTGCGCACCTATCGAGCTATGGAACAATGCGTTCAAGCGATGGGTAAACAAGGGCGCAAAGGGTATCGCAATCATCGATGACAGCGGGCAGAAGCCCGCGCTTCGGTATGTATTCGACGTATCCGACACCAATACCCGCTACAATGTTCCCTTTAGCCTCTGGCAGACAAGGCCCGAATATGAGGCGCAGATCGTGGAGGAGCTGCAAAACCACTTCGGCGACATAGGCGTTGAGGACGCAGACTTTTCATCTGCCGTGCTGGGCATAGCAATCAACGCCGTATCGGACAACTACGATGACTATAAAAACGAGCTTTTGAAAGCGGCGGGCAACAGCGCCCTTGCCGATATGAGCGATGATGAGATTAGCTCCACATTCATGGTGCTGCTCATGACGAGCGTTGCCCACACGGTTTTTGTGCGCCTTGGCATAGACCCCGCCGCCATATTCCACGGCGATGAATACGACAGCATATCGCTGTTTAATTCGCCCGATACCATAGCCCAGCTTGGCGCGGCGACGAGTGATATTTCCGAAATGGTCTTGCGGCAGATAGAACGCAGCGTCCGCAGCATAGAACGGCAGGAGCGCGACACACTTGCAAAATCCTCACAGGTCTTGCAGAATGAAGATAGAAAAAACGAAAGGAGCGTTGAACATGGAACTCAGTTACAGGCAGAACGGGGATTACCTGATTCCCGATATAGAGATGGACACGCAGCCGACGGAGGTAATCGGCAAATACGGGATGATGAGGAAGGCGTTTCTCAAGGAGCATCGGAGTGGAACGTACAACGCTCTGCTGCTTCAGAGCAGGCTGACCGAGCATCTGCTGGAGATCGACAGGACGGCGCGGGAACAGGTCGAACAGACGATGGCGCAGATGGCGAAAGCCGAGGGCGTGACGGAGAGCTTGAAAGCCCGCGACCAAATGGCGTGGGTACAGCAGATGAACAACATCAAGAGCCGAGCCGAGGAAACGGTGATAGCGGAGATAGTCCACAGCTAACAACAGAATCACCTTTGCAAGCGGAGAGCGACCAGCTCCCCGCTTTTTTATCGGAAGAAAAGATATTCGGCTTGCTGAAAAACGCGACATATACCCGCCGCCATAACAAGGATGATATAAGCTCGTACTTTGCAGCGCATAACAGCGAAGATGAGCGCGATGCCTTCATCAAAGAAGCCTTTGAAAAGATGGTCTACACGGGCGTTCTCGTTGACGGCGTGATGTGCGGCTATCAAGCACAGCCGGAGGGTCTGCTCATGTGGGAGGGCAACTATCTCACACGCACCTCTGAATCGCGGTTTTCATGGAGCGCCGTCAAGGGCTTCATTGAGCAGCTTATCGAGCGCGGCGAGTTTTCGGAAAACCTGCAAGCGTCCCTGTTTTCATCAATGGTCGAGCAGCAATCCCTAATCGAGCAGGCGGAGGCTGAAAAGTCCTCCGCCTTTTCCGTTTCGCAGGCCGACTTGGACAACGAACTTGTACGCGGCACGGGCTTCAAAAATGGAAAGTACCGCGTATATCAGTTTTATCAGACCCTTCACACGCAGCAGGACGCGCTTGCCTTTCTGAAAAAGGAATACGGTATCGGCGGTCACTCCCATACCTATCTTGACGGCAGCAGCGGTTTTGTAGACCATGATGCGAAAGGCATCCGATTCCGTGTACGAGGCAATGATGGTGAACAGAACTTCTCGTGGCGCGCCATAGACAGCCGTTTGAAAGAGCTTATCGCCCTTGACCGTTATCTTACCGAGAAAGAAAAGGCGTATTTGCCAACATACGAACAGGAGCAAGCGGAGCGTCGTTTGCAGCAAGCCGAGGAAGCGGCGGCACGGGAAGCGTTAAGGGCAGCCGCAGCCGCTATGGACGAAACACGTAAGAGTGCCGAATATCGCTTTTCGCTTGGTGACGAGGTACAGCTTGGCGCGCAGACATACACCGTGCTTGGATATGACGATGAAAACGTCATGCTCTCAAACCCCAAATATCCCCTGCTATATGAGGATATGCCCCGCGGTGTGTTTGAGCGCCGCTTGCGGGAGAGCGAAGTCAACGACCGCCTTATCGTACAGAATGAGGTTGATCTAACAGAAGCAAAGCGCCTTATTGATGAATACTGCCTTGATGAGTTTGAGAGTGAAGCAGATTACGTTGACTTGGAACACGTCGCGCTTGCTTTCACCACCACCGAGGACAGCGAGCATACGGTTGAAGCGCAGGCAGACCTTGTGCATTTCAGCATAAACCGCTATGTTGACGGACAGCTATTTGAGAGCCGAAGCTATGACAGCATTGAGGAACTCATAACAAACGAGCTGCAAGCTCTTGACTTTAACGACCTGACCTACTTGGACCAACAGGAAGCCGTTGTGAGCTATCCCGTTGAGGAAGAAGTACAGGCAGAAGAAGCGCCCGATGTAGCCATTGGCACAGTCATCGAATGGAACGGACGCAAATACGAGGTCGAAAGCATTGGCGAGATCTCCGGCGACGTGTCCATGCGGGACGTCACATTCCACAGCGAGGTCGGCTTTCCCATCAATCGTATTGAAAAGTTACACACCGTGCGGGAATGGCTGAAAGAGCAGCCCGAACAGGAAGTAGAGCCACAGAGTGAACAGCCCCTTGCCCCCGCTTGGGAGCAGCCGAAAGAGGTCAAGCTGAAAAGCATCGTCCTTGACCTTACGCAGCCCCGCATCGAAAAGCATAACTACCGCATCACAGATGACGAGTTGGGCTACGGCGGCGCAAAGGCGAAGTATCAGATGAACGTGGCGGCGATCCGCACCTTGCAGACAATCGAATCGGAACACCGCCTTGCTACGCCCGAAGAACAGGAGATACTTTCAAAGTATGTCGGTTGGGGCGGCGTCGCGGACGCCTTTGACGAGAGCAAAGATAACTGGCGCACAGAATATGCCGAACTCAAAGGCTTACTGACCGAGAGCGAATACAGCTCTGCCCGCGAATCCACGCTGAACGCCCATTACACAAGCCCCACAGTCATAAAAGCGATATATGAGTGCGTTGCAAACATGGGCTTTACCACGGGCAATGTGTTGGAGCCTGCCTGCGGTATCGGCAACTTCTTCGGGCTTGTGCCGGAGGCGATGGGCAAAAGCAAGCTCTATGGCATTGAGCTTGACTCCATCACGGGCAGGATAGCGAAGCAGCTTTATCAGAACGCCAACATCGCCGTGCAAGGGTATGAGGATTCCTCCTTGCCCGACAGCTTCTTTGACCTCGCCGTTGGCAACGTGCCTTTCGGCAACTATGGCGTGTCTGATAAGCGATACGACAAAAACCATTTCATGGTGCATGACTATTTCTTCGCCAAGACGCTCGACAAGGTGCGCCCGGGCGGTATCATCGCCTTTGTCACTTCAAGCGGCACAATGGACAAGAAGAACTCTGCTGTGCGAAAGTACATCGCACAGCGGGCTGAATTGCTTGGCGCGGTCAGACTACCCAACAACGCCTTCTTGCAAAACGCGGGAACACAGGTGGTCGCGGACATTCTGTTTCTGCAAAAGCGTGACAGAGCCATCGAAACCGAACCGGAATGGGTGCATCTCGGCAAGAGCGCCGAGGGCTTCATCGTCAACCAGTATTTCGTGGATAACCCCGATATGGTATTGGGGCAGCTTACGGAAGAAAGCACACAATACGGCAGGCAGGAATGTACCTGTGCGCCCATAGCGGGCGCTGATCTTTCTGAGCA
>ERZ825137.6628-NODE-6628-length-10011-cov-8.389614_pt1 | contig 10011 bp, 10 predicted proteins | sample MGYA00519873_ERZ825137 | MGnify/ENA primary metagenome ERZ825137 (study PRJEB31778, sample SAMEA3449190) | human gut metagenome | biome: human gut; feature: human-associated habitat; material: faeces | place: United Kingdom | collected 2010/2012 ... | reverse complement strand
GTTGTTTCTGCAGATCCTGCACATCTGTATCTGCTTCCCTGACTCGTTTACTGTAATTCGATATATAGGAATTTCCATTATTTGTTATCTTGTCAAGTAAATCTGACGTACTATATGATATTGAAGCCATTACTCCATCCCCTGCATTTAATTGTATTAGTAACTATTCAGAACTCATACACAAAACTGCATCTGTGATGCTTTATTTAGATAACAAGTTTACTCGTTATCTGCTTATTATAGTTACTTATATTATATATTTCGGCTTTTTCTTCTGATTTCATAATAGCTGTCATTCACCATCCCGAATTCTTCCATATCTTATTTGATAATCAGATCTTCCAATTTAATCTTAGGAACATGGTGTGTCTGTTCAGAATCTCTATAATATTTGATATCTCCATCCTTTGTAATTTCATCAATTACAACTTTTTCCTTCGGATATCCCAATGCAATTACCAGCTTAATCTGGTATCCTTCTGGTACTTGTATAGCTTCCGCAAGACCTGCTCTGTCTACATTGGCAATAAAGCATCCTCCCATTCCTTCTTCTGTTGCACTTAAAAGAATAGTCTGTCCAATAATACCTTCATCCTGAGGTGCATTCACACCAGCCGGACTTAATAGGATAATGTAAGCAGTAGGTCTTTCTCCTTCCTCTGGACCATCCCAATCCTGATAATATCCCGCCCATCTCAGATAGGGAAATACCTTATTATTCTCTTCTTCTGTACATGTATACATATATCTGATTGGCTGCTTATTTGCGCCTGAAGGTGTTAATCTTGCGATATCAAGTAATTCTCTTACCTGTTCCTCAGTAATCTTTTTCTCCTGATAAAACCTCCTGTAAGAACGATTTTTTTGCACTAAATCCTTCATCATTTTACATTTTCCTCCTTATATGCAATATTTCTTTCATTTTTCTACATGAATTATGTAATATCGAGGGCAAAAGTCTCCAATAATAATGCCTGCGGATTGTTTCTCACTATGTGCTTCCTCAATTCTCCCCAATATTCTCATATCGTTGGATTGACATCATTCCCTGCAGCTATTTAGAACCCTATAATTTGTACCATATACACTTGTAAACATATATTTTCTATCTCTATTTACATGGTTCTGAATAATCACATATTACTATATTATACCAAAATAATCTACATTCCCGGTTTATTTTTGTGGCGATTTATATTTCTTTTCCGATTATTTTTCCTTCGTTCCATCCTCAATTAAAGTGTATATTTTAGCCGTATTTATTTCATCTTCTACTTCATTTTTCTCATTCGTCTATAATTTTCTTGCTCTCTTTAAGGTCAAAAAAGTTCTATTACTATATCTCTGACTGTTATAATATTTTCTATTTTCTCCTGTCGCAAATTTTCTTGTTAATTTGCAGGTTTGAATATTATTCATTTTTTTGTATGTTTATTCATATTATATTTTATTTACTTTTTCTGTTTTATATTTTATGCTCTGGCGGATAACGGAATCTACTTTTTTATTTCACAGTCATTCTTTTATACCTTTTTGCTTTCTAATATTTCTACTTCATTTTATTATACTCTTTATTGTCATTTCACTTTGTCTGCTTTGGTCATTTTTTATTCTGTTGACATAATTTCTTTCTTATTTATATACTGATTATTTATTGACTATATAAGTCTTAGCTAATAACTTTTTTATTTCACATTCTTATGGTTTTTTTAATATTTTTTTAAGTTATATTGACTTTTTATTTCAATGTTTTATTTGTATATACTTTGCCGCCATTTTTTCACAGCTTGCAAATTTTTATATTATGCAATATTCTTATGTAATCTTTGCATTTTTTCCTGCATGAAATTCCTTTTTTATACAGCTTTTTTCTTTCATTTCACTAGAAATATTCTTCTATTTTTTATATCCATATACTTTTTAGTAGAATTACATTGACTTTCTTTTTTTTCACATTATCATAATTACTATATGGTTTATTTCCATTTTACATGATTTTCTTATATACGTGATTTTATATGGTATTTTTTATACAGTATGACCTTCTTTTCTGTCGGGGAAACTATTCTTAAAGATCACGGAAGAAGAGGTGGAACAGATGAAAGAAGAATACTGGGAATTATTTATGACATCAGGAAAGATTGATGATTATTTGAATTATAAAAACAGCCGGAAAGCAGATGGAAGCTCCGGCAGAAAGGAACGGCGTGAATCAGATTATACTGACAGGGATAGTACTCTCTACGATGCCGGTCGGCGAGTATGACCGGCGTGTTGTAATACTTACAAAAGAACAGGGAAAGATCTCGGCGTTTGCACGGGGGGCAAGACGCCCGAACAGTCCGCTTGTCGGTGCGCTCACCCCGTTTTCTTTCGGAACGTTTACGATGTATGAGGGGAGGACGTCTTACACGATACAGTCGGCAAGTATTTCTAATTATTTTGCCGAGCTGAGAGGCGACATTATCGGAGCATATTACGGTTTTTATTTTCTGGAATTTACAGATTACTATACGAAAGAATTCAATGATGAGCGGGAAATGTTAAAACTTCTTTATCAGACGCTTCGGGCGCTGACAAATCCGCATATTCCAAACATGCTTATCCGTTACATATTTGAATTGAAAGCGTTGACGATCAACGGACAGGCGCCGCAGGTATTTCAGTGTATGACTTGCGGAAATAAAGAAAGACATGCCGTGTTCAGCGCGGTGAAAGGCGGACTTGTGTGCAGCGAATGTATGAAAGACGTGCGGGACGGGATGAGTCTGGATCCTTCGACTTTGTATAGTATGCAATATATAGAAACAAGTACGATTGAGAAATTATATACGTTTAATGTGACAGAAAAAGTATTGACAGAACTTGGAAATGTGATGAGCAGGATGACGGATATATATGTCGGAAAGCATTTTAAATCACTGGAAATATTAGAGACTCTTATTTGATGTGGTGTATTTCAGGACAGGGATTGTGCTTAGATTTCAGAAGTCTGAGACAAAAACGTGAAAGAAAATAATAAAGGAAGAGAAGAAAGCGTAAGGTCAAATGAGAATAGCGATATGTGAAGATGAAGAATTTATACAAAATTCGATTGAAAAAAATGTAGAGAAGTGTTTAGAAATAACAGGGATGGCAGGAAAATGTGAATGCTTCGTGTCTGCCGAAGAATTGCTTGAGAAAGGAAATATGCCATATGCACTGTATATTCTTGACGTTGAGATGAAGAAGCTGAGCGGACTGGAATTGGCAGAACATATCCGAACAGAGGATAGAAATGCGGTGATCCTTTTTATGACAAATCATAGTGAGATGATGCAGAAAGCATTCGACGTGCAGGCGTTTCAGTATTTGATCAAACCGATCGATGAAGAGACTGCATGTCGTACGATCGTGCGCGCGCTGCATACGATTAAAGAAAGAACAAATTGTATTCAATTTACAGATAAAACGAAAGATTTTATTTTCTATTATGATGAGATTGAGTATATTGAAAGCCGCAGAAGAAAAATTATTATACATACAGAGAGCGGAGATCATGAATTTTACGGAAGATTAGATCAGATTGAGGACGAGATGAAAGGTTCGATGTTTGTGAGAATACATAATTCATATCTCATTAATATGGAAAAATTAAAAGAAGTGGAGAGGGAAAAGGTAATCCTTCGATCAGGAGCGGAAGTACCGATTGCAAGGAGTTATAAGAAGAACTTCAACATAGTATATCAAAATTTTATTTTGATGAAGAAATGGGGAAGACGTAGATGATGGAATATGTATGGAGTATAGTCAATAGTTTAATAATCTATTTATTTGCCTTGTGCTTTTTTAAACCGAAAAGGATTGTGGGAAACCGAATTGATTTTGCAATATTAATCGTGATAGCAGCAATAGCATCTTTTATAAATCACTATTTTGCAAACAGGAATGTTAATCTGGTTGTGTCAATTATTTTTATCGTAGTTGTACTTGGATTTTTTGAAGGAAATTGGAAGAGGAAACTATTTGTAGGAAGTTCTTATTTTGCATTTGTAATTACGATTGAAGGAATTGTTGCGTTGAGTATTGGATATTTTTTTCATATCGAAGCATCCGAAATGCCGAAATTGGACAGCAGTATCACACAGTTTTTCCAACGTTTTCTTACAGAACTGCGGCTGATCCTCGTGCTTGTCCTATATTTTTTCAGCAGGCGCAAGAAAAATACGCCGGAGAGAAAGGTGCAGAAAAGCATTCTGATCATTCCGATATTAAGCGCTGTTTTGATTATCTATCTTTATGAAGCACAGATTATGAAAGAATCGACCGATCTGATTTTCGGTTGGATCGTGACAGTGATTGTCGTTGCGATTAATATAATTACATATATTCTTTTCCGAAAGCAGGAGCAATATCATATCGCAGAAGGCGAGATGAAAAACCGATTAAAAGAATATGAATATCAAAAGCTTCATTACGAACAGGTGGAGCAGCATCAACAGGAAATCCGAAAGATCCGGCATGATATGAAAAATCAGATTGCAGGAATATACGGATATCTTGAAACAGGAGAGCTTGAAGAAGGAAAGCGGGAAATACGAAGTATTTTGAAGCAGTTAGAAAAGGCAGAGCAGAAATTATTTACCGCGAATGCAGTTGTAAACGGAATCTTGAATATGAAGTATGCAGAAATCGAGGCGAAAGAGATTCATGCCAAGTTCAATGTAAAGCTGCCAGAAAAGTTGGGAATTTGCGGTACAGATTTAGGAATCCTGTTCGGAAATATATTGGATAATGCGATTGAGGCATGTATGTCTTGCGAAAAAGAAAAATGGATCAATCTATTTGTTATATACCAAAATAAAGGGGTTGTAATCTGCTGTAAAAATTCATGCAGCGAGATGGTGTCAGATTTTCATACGAGGAAAGCAGATAAACAGAATCATGGACTTGGATTGTTGAGCGTAAAGCAAATAGCAGAAAAATATAACGGAGACGTTCGATGGGAATCGGAGAAAGCTAGTTTCACATTGAATATAAACTTGTGGGAAACGGGCGAGAAATAAACAATATATAGAATATATAGGAAAAATACAGCGGTATTTGAAGAGAGTATGCGCTGTGTTTTTCTTTTTTTGAATCTTTTATAGAAGGAGTGAAAAGGTTTCTTTGCGATTTGTTTTTTGTTATAAAGGTCCAAAATAGAGAGATGTCAGAGAAAATAGCGAGGTGAAGTGCAAGTTATTACAATAAACCATACATTTTGTTACAAGTTGAAAAAATTCAAAGAAAAATAGTGTATAATCAGAACTGTAAAAAATAGTTCAAACAAAAGAGGGAAGAGGACAAATGATTGGGAAAGTGATTTATAAAAGATGGTTGAATTTTTTAGTTATCAGCTCAGGTATTGTCACGAAGTTCATTATGATAGGCAAATGCTCATGGATTCTTTATCAAGAAGAAATTCCGAAAGATGCGGTGAAACTGAAAGATGAAAAACAGAAGTAAAGATCGGTTTGAAGGAATTGTTGAGCAGTTTATAAAAAATGATCTGATCGCACGGGAAGAATACTCTTATTATTTATATGGATTGAAACATTTGGAAATCTTAAGTTTGACAACGGGCGGCGTGTTATTGATTGGCATATTGTTAAAGGAGATATTGTTTACAGTCGTATTTCTAATTACATTTTCGCTATTAAGAATCGGGTGGAAAGGAATACATGCAAAAACAAAATTAAGATGCTTTTGTTATTCTTTGCTGATCTTCTTAAGTGGGATCTATGTGAAGGATCAGGCGGTTCATCGGATGAATCTGAATCTGTTGGAAGCGGTGGCGTGTACAGGAGTTCTGGTGGTGATTTTATTTTTCACCGCATTGAGAAGGTATCGAATCAGCAGGGAGTCAAGCGGATGGAAAAGATGTATTTGGATATCGAGGTGACAAAGCTGAAGCTGCTGAAAAGCAGCCACCTCAGCCAGCGGTACGCACTGGAGGATGCCATCAGCAAGACGTTCCCCAAGGCTCTTGCTGAGACGCAGGAGCGCCTTGCCGGGTACGATGCAGATATTGCCGCGGTCAAGGAGCACACCGCGCCTAATGAGGACGGCTTTTCGCCCATGACGCTGGCGGGTAAGGTCTACACCGAGAAAAAAGCGGCTGGCGCGGAGCTGCTGGTGCTGTGCCAGAATATGCTGACACCGGAGGCGACGCAGGTGGGCTCCTACCGCGGACTGACGCTGGAGCTGTCCTTTGACAGCTTTTCACAGGAGTACAGGCTGACCATGATCGGGCAGCTACGCCATGTGGCGACGCTGGGTACCGATGTGTTCGGCAATATCCAACGCATGGATAATCTGCTGGAATCGCTGCCTCTCAAGGAGCAGGCTTGCCGGGAAAAGCTGAGTGATCTGCATAACCAGCTGGAAACGGCGAAGGTGGAGGTGTTGAAGCCATTTCCGCGTGAGGAGGAGCTGCAAACAAAGCTGGCGCGGCTGGAGGAGCTGAACGCCCTGCTGAATATGGACAAGCGTGAGCCGGAGATCGTAGCCGAAACGGAAGCACCGGATAATAGCCAGCAGCCTCCGACAAGAAAAACGACAGAGTTAGAAAGGTAGGTCAATATGGGATACCAGGAGAGTCTTCTTTATATTGAGCCGCAGTGGAAATTCGAGAAGCTGATACGCACATACGAGAAGGCGGAGCAGGCCGGTTACTATCGGGTGGCTGGCGCAGAGCCGCGTTCTGTAGTTATCCTCAAGCAGCCTTTGGGCAATATACCGGCAGGCAAGCGGCTGCTGTGGGTGTGCGGCGACAGGGGCTTTCACAGCATGGGCGGTGTGTTCGGCGGTGAGTGGAAAAGCAGGGCGCGTGTTCGCGTGATCCCGGTGGAGGAGGTGCTGGAGCCGGGAGATCGACGCTTGGAGGGGATCGATCTGGACAGTGCCGCGCCCAGTGAGAACGCCTATATGCGGCGGTACAGCGTGGAGAACTACGCGCACCGTATGCGGGCAGGGCTGGCGAGATAGCACTATACATTCGGAAATACGGAGGTTTGTCATGACAAAAGAAATGATGGAGGAAAAGCTGTATCAGAGGATGCAGGAGGAAAACCGACAATTCCTTGCGGAACTGCGGGAGCAAACGGCGGACGATATTATTGCCCACGCCTATGAGATCGCCTGCCGCGACAATTTTCTGATGATTTTTGAGGATGAAACCGGCCTGAAACCGCAGCAGCTCAACGCCCTGCTGCGGTTTGAGCATCCGCTGGCGGAGTTATACGACGACTGGATAAAACGAGAGACGAGCGAGATGGACAATTTCCGCAGCAGCATAGAGTGCTGTGCCAACGATGCGATCCGCAGGGACAAGGAGAGAAAGGCTCAGAAGAAAGATGCGCCGGAGAGGTAGAGACTACGGGCACTTTGAATACAGGAGAGCACTTGTTTTTTGACCTCAAATGTGGTAAAGTACTTTTGAAAATGCCCACCATAGCAACGCTAATCTTCTCCATTCAGAGGGCGGATCGAAAAAGTACGTCGGGATTGCAAAGGCACTGTTTGCTTACGCCATACAGATTTCGCTGGATGCAGGATTTGACGGGGTTTTGATATTCAAGGCAAAAACCAGTGAGCTCCTGAGTTACTATATGGAGAAATTTGGCGCACGGCAGGTTGCGTCATACGATCCGTATCGTTTGGTGATATAGGAAGGCGCGGCAGAGGATATTTTGTCAACTTTTACTATGGAGGTGCGTGACAATGGATCAGAAAGAGCTTGAATATCTCCGGCGCATAGAAGATCACGCCGCCCAGACAGGGTGGGTCGCGCCGCTTACACAGGAGGATAAAGCATATTTTGCTTATCTGCGGCAGGTCAGCAAGCGTTACAATATCAATATGTCCAAGGCGAACAGGCTGGAGTATGATTTTGTGATCCGCGTCGCGGAGAGTGAGTTTTATCTTCAGCGCGCCAATGCGTAACAATCAAAAAAATCCGTGACAAAAGCGCAGGTAAGTGCCTGCGCTTTTGCGTTTTAGTAGCGCACTCCTTTCACCAGTTGTTGGAAAACTACGCGCACCGCATGCGGGCGGGGTTGGCAAGGTGAAATAGTTTGACAGCAACCGTAGACTTTGGTATGGTGCGCATGGTGATCGTGCTGCGTATGCTTGCGGGGCGCGCAGCCGGGAAAGGAAACTTCTGCACGGAAGTTCCCTTTTTCACGAAATAAAAATAGGGAACAAAACGGACGCTCACTAATGCAGAAAGTTCCCTATTTGGAAAAGTGTGGTTTTGTCACAAGGGGCATGACGACGAATCAGGGAGAACCTCATCATCTGTGTCTTTGAAAAGTGCCAACAGCTTCGACACAATTATATTGAAAAGTTGCTCTTTGCGGTGTATACTACGGTTGAAAAGTCAGCACAAGGAGGGACGATGATGCTGTTTCGGAAAATCGAATCTCTTATCGAAGATCATCTGCAAAGCGATTCAAAGAAAATCCTTCTGATAGACGGTGCGCGTCAGGTCGGAAAAACCTATATCATCCGACATGTAGGACACAAACTGTTTGAAAACTTCATCGAGATCAACATGGTGGAGGACTCCATCGGCCCACGGTTATTTGCCGAAACGAAAACCGTCGAGGACTTCTACCTACAGGTCAGTATGCTGGAAGGCAGCAAGATGAAGCAGAAAGACAACACCCTGATTTTTATCGACGAGATCCAGGCATATCCTCATCTGCTGACGCTGCTGAAGTTTCTGTCCCAGGATGATCGATTCACTTATATTGCCAGCGGCTCCCTGTTGGGGGTGACTCTGTCGCAGACAACATCGATCCCCATGGGAAGCATCCGTAAAGTTCGGATGTTCCCTCTGGACTTCGAGGAATTCCTCTATGCCAACGGGCTGAACGAGTTTGCCGTGTCTGCCATGCGGAAGAAGTTTGAACGACTGGAAGCCCTGGACGAGCCGACCCACAATAAGATGATGGACTACTTCCGAAAGTATCTGTTGGTCGGCGGTCTGCCGGATGCGGTCAATTCCTATCTGGAAAATCACAACATTCAGTTCGTCCGTGAGATTCAACAGGAGATTCATGATTACTATGCCGCCGACGCATCCAAGTATGACGAGGAGCGCAAGTTGAAGATCCGCCGTATCTATGACCTGATTCCCTCCAACATGGAGAATAAGAAAAAACGTGTCGTAGCACAGAGCATAGAAGATAAGAAGGGGAAAACCTTCGCAGATTATCAAGACGAGTTCGAGTATCTGATCAGTGCAGGCATTGCCCTCAATGTTCAGGCTATCTCTAACCCAGTATTCCCTCTGGTCGAGTCCACAGGGAAAAACCTGTTGAAGCTATACCTGAATGATGTGGGCGTCCTGACCGGCATCCTTTATGGCAATAACATCCGAGCTGTGCTGGACGATGAAGCCAGCATCAATCTCGGCTCCGTCTATGAAAGCGTCGTAGCTAGCGAGCTTATCGCGCATGGTTACGAACTGTTCTATTATGATAATCGCCATAAAGGTGAAGTAGATTTCCTCATCGACGATTATGCCACCTTATCCGCCGTCCCCATTGAAGTAAAGTCCGGTAAGGACTATACCATCCACAGTGCGCTGAATAACTTCGTGAAGAATGAAGACTATCATATTCAGAAAGCCTTTGTTGTGTCCAATGAGCGAACAGTCTCTACGAAGGGGAAAATCATCTATATCCCCATCTACTATATCATGTTCTTCCAGCACGGTCTGGAGGATAGCGAAGCAATGCAATTTTAAGGCAGGCGATAATGCCTTGACTGCGGCCAGCATTTAATATCAAAGCAGCCAAACAGCTAAAGGCAGTGGGCTATATTGCAGCCCGCTGTCTTTAGCTCTGCCTATTTCAACAGACGCAAAACAGGAGATGATCACGGAAAAAGGAGGTGATGTCCTATGCCATTTATCCCGCCAGAGCAGTTAGCCCGCGCCCGTGAGATGGATCTGCTGACCTATCTGCGGTGCTGTGAACCGGA
>ERZ825137.6626-NODE-6626-length-10013-cov-4.122615_pt1 | contig 10013 bp, 7 predicted proteins | sample MGYA00519873_ERZ825137 | MGnify/ENA primary metagenome ERZ825137 (study PRJEB31778, sample SAMEA3449190) | human gut metagenome | biome: human gut; feature: human-associated habitat; material: faeces | place: United Kingdom | collected 2010/2012 ... | reverse complement strand
TGTGGCTGCGGACGGCAGACCGTGTGCAGATTAAAATGGCGGAATTTGAAGCCCTGGAATTTGAAGACCTGTTTCAGCAGGTCAAGGCCATCGCCTGGGAGGAATGGATTCCGCCCGAAGGAAAATTTATCATCAACGGATCTTCCGTCAAGTCGAAGCTTTCGAGCGTGCCGGCGTGTCAGTCCGTCGCGGAGAAAGCCATCGTCGAGAAGCTGCGGGAATGCTACGGGATCGAGCATTTTGAAAAAAGCGGCGCCCTGTACGATATTAAGATTACCCTGCTCAAGAACCGTGTCACTGTGACGCTTGACACCACAGGCCCCGGCCTGCATAAGCGCGGCTATCGGCAGTCGAGCGTCGAAGCGCCGATCAAGGAGACGCTGGCAGCGGCAATGGTATTGCTTTCATTTTGGAAAAAGGACCGCATTCTCGTCGATCCCTGCTGCGGCTCCGGCACCATTCCGATTGAAGCGGCGATGATTGGACGCAGCATTGCACCGGGCATCAGCCGCAGCTTCGCGAGCGAGGAATGGGAAGCCATTCCGACCTCCATTTGGAAAGAAGAACGCAAGGCAGCCTTCGCCGCCATCGATCAGGACTGCGAACTCAAAATCTTCGCTTCAGATCTCGACCCGAAAGCCGTCAAAGCGGCACAGCAAAACGCAGAGGAAGCCGGCGTGGACGACTGTATTGTGTTCCGCTGTGCCGATATCGCGGCAGCGCTTCCCGCGGTAAGCAGCAAGAACCAAGATACCGGCAGGAACAATCGCTGCACCGCAGCAGCGGTGGCACTGGACGCGGCAAAGTGCGGAGAACGTGAGAATGTACACCGCACAGGCGGCGCAGGTTTGAGACCGCAGATACCAAATCACGCGGAGGCAGCGTATCTCAACGAGGAAGGCGGTGTCATCGTGACGAATCCGCCTTATGGCGAACGCATCGGCGATCGCGAGAGTATCGACCGAATCTACAAGATTTATCGGAGATTTTTTGAGACGCACCCGACATGGTCGCTCTTTGCCATTACCGCCGATAAGAGTATGGAAGCGAAGGCGTTCGGCAGACCGGCGGATCGCAGACGAAAATTATACAACGGCAGACTGGAGGTCTGCTACTATCAGTTTCATGGACAGAAGCCACCTCGAAAATAGGGGCGGTGTTAAGGACAGAAGCCGCCGCGAAAATAGGGGCGGTGTTAGGAAGGTATGAAACAGAGAAGCGATCCCCGCGCGTGAAGAAAGCGCAGGCAAGGCAGGTAAAAAATGAAAACAGAGCAAACAAACAAGATTCCGGTCTATCGCAGGCTGGCAGACGAAATCAAAGCAGAGATTTTATCCGGCAAACGCGCGCCGGGCAGCGTGCTGCCATCGGAACGTCTGATGGCACAGCAGCTGGGCGTACACCGCAACACCGTCGCGAAAGCATATAATGAACTCGAAGCAGAGGAATTGATAGATGCACGGCAGGGGGTCGGCTATCTGGTTCACGCGGCAGACGCCGCGCGTTCCGCGAAGACCGGACAGAACCGAAGCAGCATCGCGCGGAAAGAACCAAAAAAGAAAAAGGTCAACTGGAAGGCGCGCATCAAGGATGAATATCAGGATATGGAGATCACCTTCGATGATTTGTTTCAGCGATTCGGCAATAAAGCAGTCATCTCCATGGGCAGCGGTATCGCCAGCCCCGGAATCTACGACAAAGAAGAACTGGCACGCGTACTTTCTTCGCTGATCGCGGAAGAGGGCAAAACGCAATATTTTTACAGCCCGTTTAAGGGAGACCGCATGCTCCGTCAGAAGATCGTGTCCCTGCTCAGCACGAAAGGCGTGCGCGCCACGACCGGACAAATTCAAATCCTCACCGAGACCAATCAGGCACTCGACTTCGTTGTCATGCTTCTGCTCAAGCCCGGCGATACCGTCATCATGGAGGAACCGGTGTCGCCGGACGCTTACCGCGCGATGGAGCTGGCCGGCGCACGCATTATGACCGTTCCGGTCGATGAAAACGGCATGGATGTGGACGCGCTCGAGCGGCTGGTGGCGGAGCACGAGCCGGAGCTGATCTATATCAACTCCAGCTTCCACGATCCGACGGGAACCATTCTTTCGTTGGAACGACGCAAAAAAGTAATTGAAATCTCCAATCGCTGGCGGATTCCGATCGTCGAGGAAGACGCAGCCTCCGAGCTGGTCTACGCAGGCGAAAAGCTGCCGCCGATCAAAGCCTTCGATACGGAGGATAATATTATCTACATTTACTCGTTTTCTCTGACTTTCATGCCGGGGCTGAGCCTGGCCTTCGTCGTGGCGGATCGCGGCCTGATTCATAGCCTGTCCTATTTGGTCTCCGTACGCATGATGTCCGTAGACTGGCTGGCGCAAAAGCTCATCGCGCACTATCTGAGCAACGGCAGATATTATGAGCTGCTGGAGGAGTTTCGACAAAGCTACGCGCGCAAGCAGGAGCTGGTCTGCCGGGCGCTCGATGACATGAAAACGCTCGGGGTCCGTTACCTCAGGCCGCGCGGCGGCGTCTACATCTGGTGTCAGCTGCCGGACGGCATTGACAGCAAGGCATTCATCAGAGAGGCGTATCAAAACGGGCTGGCGCTGCTGCCGGGCTATGTTTTTTATCCGTTCAAAAATGGCGGGAGAAATCATATTCGTCTCAATTATTCCTTTGAATCGGAGGAACGGCTCGTCGAGGGGCTCACAATTTTAAAAAGCCTGCTCATGCAGGAAAGCAAAAAAACAACTGGCACACAAAAATCAATTATAGCTGGCACTTCCAAAAACCAAACGTTATAGTACAATTTGAAGTATAGAAGCGAACGAAAACGTGCAAACTATCACAAAAAGCTGCACGGAGCTAAAACACAAAGAAAAAGGAGAGCAAAAATGGCAGTAAATTTAAAAGGAAGAAGTTTCTTAACCCTCATGGATTTCACACCGGAAGAAATCAGATACATGCTGGATCTCGCGCATGACTTAAAGGCAAAGAAGAGAGCCGGCATCCATAACGAAGTTCTCAAAGGCAAGAACATCGTTCTGTTATTTGAAAAGACTTCCACAAGAACCAGATGCGCGTTTGAAGTGGCAGCACTTGACGAAGGCGCACACGTGACTTTCCTGGACAGCAAGAGCTCCCAGATGGGCAAAAAAGAAACCATCGCGGATACCGCGAAGGTTCTCGGCAGATTCTATGACGGTATCGAATACAGAGGCTTCAAGCAGTCTGTGGTAGAAGAGCTGGCAAACAACGCGGGCGTACCGGTATGGAACGGTTTAACGGACGTTGACCACCCGACACAGATCTTAGCTGACCTTTTAACCATCGAAGAACACATCGCGAAGCCGCTGAACAAGGTAAAAGTGGTATTCTGCGGAGATATCAGAAACAACATGGCTTACGCATGGATGTACGGCTGCGCGAAGATGGGTATGCACTTCGTTGCTTACGGCCCGAAGGAACTGGCTGACCAGATCGACCACGACGTGATCGCAAGAGCAAGAGAAGTTGCGGAATACACAGGCGCGACCATCGAAGTATCCTCCGATGAAGCTTGCCTGAAGGGCGCTGACGTACTGTACACCGACATTTGGGCATCCATGGGCGAAGAGGATCAGATTCCGGAAAGAGTCCGTATGCTGACTCCGTTCAAGGTAACCAAGGAAATGCTCGACAAGACAGAGAACAACGACGTGATCTTCATGCACTGCCTGCCGTCCTTCCACGATTTCGACACCACGATGGCGAAGGAACAGATGGATCTGGGCTATGACATCCGCGAAGTTACCGACGAAGTATTCCTGTCCAGACACTCCAAAGTTTTCGACGAAGCCGAGAACAGAATGCACACCATCAAAGCCGTTATGGTCGCGACCATGGGTTAATAGCAACCGAAAATTTGCGAAGAGAAGTCCAAAAGCGGGAAAAAGGGGTACACCCTTTTTCCCGATGAATTAGGAAAGGAGGATTCCAATGTACCCTGGAATTCATAATTTTTCTGAAATCGGGAAATTAAACAAGGTTCTCCTTCACAGACCGGGAAGAGAACTGGAAAAATTGACTCCGAACAATTTCGAAAGACTGTTATTCGACGATATTCCATTCTTAGCAGTTGCACAAGCCGAGCATGACAGATTTGCGGAAGTATTAAGAGAAAACGGCGTAGAGGTTGTTTACTATCAGACAGAAACAGCCAAAGCGCTCAAAGATGAAAAAATTAAATACAACTTTGTCAGAGAGTTCGTGGAGCTTTCTGAAATCTATTCCGAAGGCCGCAAGGAGGCGATCATCGAGTATCTGCTCTCCAAGAACGCCGAGGATTTGGTAGAGTCCTGCATTGCGGGTATTTTTACGGAGGAGATCGCACACATCAAGACGAATTCCCTCTACGACGTCGCGGTCAGCGATGAACCGTTCGCCAGCGACCCGATGCCGAATCTGTATTTTACCAGAGACCCGGGCGCCTGCGTCGGTAACGGCATCAATATTCACCACATGTCTACGCCGGCCAGAAGAAGAGAAGCGCTGCTGCTCAAATATATGCTGAAGTATAATCGCGATTTCGCGCTGGAAGATACGCCGCAGTGGTATGACGTTTACGGAAATTATTCCATCGAAGGCGGCGACGTACTCGTGCTTTCCAAGGATATCGTAGCGATCGGCTATTCCCAGAGAACCACCATCGCGGGTATCGAAGCTTTCGCAGAAAAGCTTTTGAAGAATTCTTCCTTTAAGAAGGTACTCGTATTCGACATTCCGAAGTGCAGAGCCTTCATGCATTTGGACACAGTATTTACCATGGTTGACTATGATAAGTTCACCATCCATCCGGAAATCGAAGGGCCTTTGGGCGTTTACGAAATTACGCTCGGCGAAAACGGCGAGATGAAGTACAATGCCATGAAGGATGAGCTTTCTAAGATTCTGGCGCTTGAATTGAACCTTCCTGCGGTAGACCTGATTCGCTGCGGCGGCGGCGATCTGATTGCGGCACAGAGAGAGCAGTGGAACGACGGTTCCAACACCCTCTGCATCGCGCCGGGTACGGTGGTAACCTACGAAAGAAACTATGTAACCAACGATCTCTTAGACAAAAAGGGCATTAAGGTCCTGTCGATTCCGTCCGCGGAATTATCCAGAGGCAGAGGCGGCCCAAGATGCATGTCCTGTCCGGTCAACAGAGATGATTTATAATCAACAAGGATAAAGGAGATAACAAAATGGCAGAAAAGATTGTTGTTGCACTCGGCGGCAATGCCCTGCAGTCCGGTAAGGCAGAACCTACCGCCGAAGCTCAATTAGCAGTTGTAAAAGAAACCTGTGAAAGAATTGCAGACTTATCCGAAAAAGGCTACGAAGTTGCTGTTGTTCACGGAAACGGACCGCAGGTCGGCAGGATTCTGCTCGCTTCCGAAACCGCTAAAAACGTGACTCCGACGATGCCGTTCGATGTTTGCGGCGCGATGTCCCAGGGATATATCGGATACCACCTGCAGCAGGCACTGAAATTTGCGCTGAAAAAACGCGGTAAAGAGATTCCGGTTGCGACGATTTTGACGCAGATGGTTGTTGACGCGCAAGATCCGGGATTCAAGAATCCGACCAAGCCAATCGGACCGTTCTACAGCGAAGAAGAAGCGAAAGCGCTCGTTGCGGAAAAAGGCTACACCGTAAAAGAAGATGCGGGTCGTGGCTGGAGAAGAGTGGTCGCATCCCCGATTCCGACAGAAATCGTGGAGCTGGATTCCGTAAAGAGATTATTTGATTCCACCATCGTGATTACCTGCGGAGGCGGCGGTATTCCGGTCGTTCGCAAGGAAGACGGTGATTTGGAAGGTGTCGCAGCGGTTATCGATAAGGACTTCGCGGCAGAACTGCTCGCAGAAAACATCGGTGCAGACGCACTGATGATTCTGACCGAAGTTGAAAAAGTCGCGATTAACTTCAATAAACCGAATCAGGAGAATCTGGGACATCTGACCTACGCAGAAGCTGAAAAGTACTGCGAAGAGGGGCAGTTCGCACCTGGCTCCATGTTGCCGAAGGTACAGGCTGCCATGAAGTTCGTCAAGGCAAATCCGGACAAGAAAGCGATTATCACGTCCTTAGCGAAGGCAATCGATGCACTGGAAGGCAAGACCGGAACGGTCATCACCTTCGCATAAGCGTAAGCTGATAAAATTCGCGGGAGGAAACAGTCGAACGACGAATCCTTTTCGATAATAAGAAAACAACATACGAAGAAAACCCCGCGAGGCGCGGTAACGCGCGCTTTCGCGGGGTTTTTGACATGTGCCATCTTTTGCGCAGGCAAAAGGCTAAGCGCTTTGTGGAGCAGCCTTCGCTTTGTCAGCGATGCCTTGCAGAATGCTGCGTAACACCTTGAGCGTGTCCTTCAAGGAGTCGTAGCCGTCAAACAGCGGCTGACAGGTCTCCTGGAGCTTCGCGGCCGCGGATACTGTGTAGGAGCCGGAGGTTGTCAGAACGGACATCAAATCACCGGTAACCCTTGAGGTCTTGTTGCTGATCAATCTGCAGATATGCAGCTGCGCGTCAGTCAGGGCCGGAGCCTCTGCCTCAGCGGCGAAGTGCGTCGAAAGAACAAGTCCGTCGCAGAACGCGGCCAGGTGCGCCATGGACATCGCGCAGGCACTTAAAAATTCGGACGCGAAAGCGGTATCACAGACGGAAACCTGCGCATCCGCGGAAGTGTTTTCTTCACTGATGACTGTACGCTTTTCGCAATCCGCGAAACGTGCCTTGTCCTGCGTCAGATTATCCGCCAGCGCGGCGAAAGGCGTGGCGTCCTGTTCCGGCAGCAGCTCTTTCGGCATCGCGGCCAAGACTTGAAGTACCGCGATCAGTTGATCCATACAGGTGTAAATTGACTGGATCGCTTCCTTTTGATACAAGCGCAGCGTCCGCGCGGAGTGCAGAGCAGGGTCGCGATCTAATTGCAGCTTCCACGCAATATCGCCGATACGACGGGTCAGCAGTCGTTGCACAGCAGTTTGGATATTGTTGTCCTCGGCTGTAAAATGCAGTCTGCCCGCTTCCGCATCCCAAAGAATTTCCTGCAGATGTACGACAATGCTGTCGTATTCATCCTCTGTCAGCTTGCCTTCTGCCGCCAATTTTTTGACATGGGCGATGCCGCAGAGAATATCCTCCTTCCACAGTCTTTGATCAAATCCGATCGACGCGCAGAATTCATCTGCGATCAGATCCTCCTCATCAAAATATTTGCCTTTCCAAAGTTTCATCATGATTCATTTCCCCCTTGTTTTCGGTTTGCGATGCCGCCGCGCGGTCGATACAGGTGTCCCGCGCCTTATGCTGCTCGTAAAGTTCTGAGTGTGAATATTTATTAAAACTAGTGTATAAATTATTCCGTGCATGCATTCATTATATCTGAATAATTATAAAAAATCAAGAGAAAAAATAAATTTAATTGTGATTTTTCTACAATTTAACGACTGAATGCCCATTTTTTTATGAATATTTGTACAATGCCAGCAATTGGCACCGCAAGCAGCATGCCGCCGATACCCAAAAAAGATCCAAAGAGCGAAACAGAAAGCAAAACAAAGAGCGGATGCAGCCCCGTACTGCCGCCGACCACCTTGGGATAAATGTAGTTCGCGTCAATCTGCTGAACCACGAACAGACCGAAAACCGCGAACATGCCATGCAGCGGACCCGCGGTGACGGCCGCGACCGCGAAGGCAGGCAGCATACCGAAAAAAGGACCGAAATAGGGAATGATGTTGAGCACACCGTCGAGCAATCCGATGATGACCGCGTAATCGACTTGAAGGGCAGTCAGCACTACCGAGGAAAGAAAGGCGATAATCAAGCTGTCGATCATCGCGCCCTTGACGAAGGTGGAAAGCACCTGGTTGATTTCCGAGAGATTTTCATTCAAAAGCCCGTGCGCGCGCTGCGTAAGCAGCACAGAAAGAAGGCGTTCCCAAAGCATGTAGAAGAAGTCCCGATCTTTGAGAAGGTAGACAGAAGCGACCAAACCGATAAAAAAATGAAGCATCGCGTTGCCGAGGCCGCTCAAAAATGTGACCGCGGCCTCGACGGAAAAACGCCGCTCCAGGCTTTCCGAGAGTTGCCCGAGCCCCGCCGCGATCGGGGAGGGCATACCATCAGGCAAAAAATCGGACAGATAGGCATCTGCAGCTTGATAAGCACTCTCAAAATAGGCGAAGATCTGGGTCGTGATTTCTCGAGGGCTTCCTTGCGGAAGGGCACCGAGGATCAAAATAACAAAGCCGCAGATGAGACCGCCGAGAAAGCATGCGGCCAGCAGATACGTCAGGAGAATCGCAAGACCGCGGCGCCGTAGTTTTTGTGTAAGCCAATCGACCGCCGGATGCAGGAGATAAGCAATGGCGAGGCCGATGAAGAGGGGCGTCAAAACCGATAAAAGCCGCGTGAGCAGCCAGGCGATGCTTTGCAGGATAGCCTGCAGGAAATTTTCATTCATGTGCGGTCCTCTCAAAATTTGAATAGAAAAGCAAATACTTGCAAGACGGAAAACGGATTTTGTCGTGCCTGCCGCGGACAAGGAAGCGGCGCAGCCGTTCATCTTATGTAGGAAATATCGCGTAGCGATGCTTCAGAATATCGGAAAAAGCTGCTCGTAAAGCGACGCTCACGCAGAAGCACGATATGCGCGGAGGATTCTCGAATTCCATCATACGCATCTTTTCCCTGCTGCTAGTATGGCAAAGATCACTGAAAAATATGAGCCGGAGGGGACAAAAGCGCATGGCGAGAACGCTGGATTTGCTTTGCCAAGCGTGTTTGTCGCTATACGCGTCGGCTGATTTTGTGTCTCTGCTGCGCGCGAAACTCGCATAGGTGCTTGGGCTGCTTGCATTTTTGTTTGTTCGGCAAGGAGCGGTTTGTGTGCCTGCTGCGCAAGCACCGGGTACGAGAAAAAGAACAGGAGAACTGCTAGAAAATATTTGACACATACTGTATACAAGATGTACAATAGAGACAGCAGAATATGATGATTCTGATTCTGCGGTTATGTAATATGTAAACGAAAACGGGCGTCCTGCATGGACGCCCGTTTTCGCGCACAGGACGCGCGAAGCTATGGAATGGAAAAAGCCGCCGAAAGTTTTGGCAGGAGGGGGCGCAAGCGCCTTCCTGCGCCGGTTTACGCACAACAGAAAGCCGCCGGCAGGGCCGGCGGCTAAATAATCTGTAAGATGATGAAGTTCGATATTAAGCTTCGAGAGCCTTTAATGCAGCTTTCTTTTCTTCTTCTCTTTCTTCTAAGATCTTCGCATATTCTTCTTCTGTCAGCTTCGTCATGGTGATGCCGGTGTAGCCGAAGAATACAGAGACTACCGGGTTCAGCCAGTTCAGAATCGCATATGGAATGTAGCTGGAGTCGATACCGAGGAAGTTTCTCATGGTAGCGCCGCAGGTGTTCCATGAGAAGAAGTTAGAGGTAATGGTACCGGAGTCTTCCAGACATCTGGAGAGGTTTTCCGGACGCAGTCTCATATCTTCGAAGGATTCCTTGAACATTCTGCCCGGGAGTACCAGGGATAAGTACTGGTCACAGCATACTGCGTTTGTGATGATACACATTAACTCAGTGGAGAGAACCAGACCGCCTCTGCCTTTTGCAACCTTCAGGAAGATCGATGCGAAGGAAGCCATCATGCCGGTGCAGTCTAAGATACCGCCGAAGCACATTGCTGACAGAATGATGGAGATCGTCCACATCATGCCCTGTACACTGGAGGAGGACAGCAGGCTGCTGAGTTCTTCAATAATAGGAGAAGCGCCCTCCGGAACAACACCTAAGGAGATACCGTTGTTCATGATGTAGAATACGTTGTTGATCACCTTGTCCTCGAGCGCTGTTTCGATTGCAGCGTGGTTCATGAACATGAACGGAACTGCAATAACAGCACCGCCTACCAGAGATGGGATTGCCGGTAGCTTCATTGCAACAGCACAAATTACGA
>ERZ825137.6625-NODE-6625-length-10014-cov-3.508686_pt1 | contig 10014 bp, 8 predicted proteins | sample MGYA00519873_ERZ825137 | MGnify/ENA primary metagenome ERZ825137 (study PRJEB31778, sample SAMEA3449190) | human gut metagenome | biome: human gut; feature: human-associated habitat; material: faeces | place: United Kingdom | collected 2010/2012 ... | reverse complement strand
CTGGTGTTTAACTATATCTTGATTTTCGGCAAGCTCGGCGCGCCGGAGCTTGGCTGTGTCGGCGCGGCAATCGCGACAGTTCTCTCCCGTTTCGTAGAGCTTGCGATTGTAGCAGGCTGGACGCATAAGCACGTGGCGCGGAATCCGTTTATCCGGGGCGCCCTGCGCAGTTTTAAGATTCCCGGGAGTCTTTTGAAGCAAATTATCGCCATCGGCTTACCTTTGTTTATCAACGAATTGATGTGGTCGTTCGGTATCACCTTTATGACCCAATGCTATTCCGTCAGAGGGCTGGAAGTTGTCGCAGCGTTCAACATCGCGAACACCATCAGCAATGTGTTTAACGTGGTATTTTTATCCTTAGGAAACTCGGTCGGCATCATCATCGGACAGATGCTTGGCGCGGGCAGGCTGGAGGAGGCGAAGCGTGAGGATAAGCAGTTGATCGCGTTCTCGGTGTTCTGCTGCTTCCTTACCGGCGCGATGCTCATCCTCCTTTCGCCATTTTTCCCGCGGATGTACAATACAGAGGAAATCGTCAAGGAGCTCGCGACACAGCTGATCTTTATTACCGGCTGCTGCCAGCCGCTGTACGGCTTCGTGCATGGCACGTATTTTACCCTGCGCGCCGGAGGAAAATCCGTTGTCACTTTTTTGTTTGACAGCGCGTACATGTGGGTGCTTCCGATTCCGATCGTTTTCCTGCTCGCTCGTTTTACTGCGATTCCGGTGCAGCTTGTGTATCTGCTCGCGGAGCTTTCCAACCTTATTAAGTGTATTGTCGGCTATGTGCTGGTAAAAAGAGGCGTCTGGATCAAGAACATTGTGGATTGACATCGATGCCGTTGACGACGACGCTCTCATCGACCGGAATGACAATACAGGTTTTTCCGTTGATGATTTCGGTTCGTACCAAATCAGCACAATCAGGATCGACGGTGATCTTGACCTGCGGCGTGGACATTTCAAACTTTTTTGTTTCCATCAGGTTAAGCGGATTGAGTACAGGCTGCTCCCCGAACTCTCGATTGCAGGCCTCGTGGAAGCCGGATACCTTTTGTTCGGAGATGCCGTTGGCTTTCAGCACATCATCGACATCTTCAACGCAGATCTCCGGCGCTTCGGGATTCTTGCTTTCCTTGTGCAGCAGCAGGCGGTCGCGGATTTCTCCATGAACGGCACGGACCACGTCCAAGCTGCAGTCACCGCCAAGCGATTCGCGGAGCACATCGCTGAAGGCGAGCTTTTGCGCACCCGAAGACATCGGAACTTTTTCGGCGCGAAAGACGCCGGTGAGAAATTCTTCATGAATATCGACCAGCCCGCGGCTGTAGTACAGCGCGTTGTAGATGTTGGTGCTACGATCGTCAAAGGCCGGGAACAGGAAGCCCAGCTCTGGCGCGCTAAGCACGTGACCGGTAGAAGCGCCGCGAAAATTATGCTCGTCAGCGATGTAGCGCAGGGCAGATTTGGCGTCCTTGACCGGACAGATGCAGCAGAGAATGTAATCGAAGACTTCGCCGGAGCCTTCCTCAAAGATTTCGTCGTCGCTGCCCTTGAACGGTACATCGTAGGAATCGGAGGCCAGCAGGATGACATAGCTGTCCTCGCCGAAATCCAGCGATTCAATGATGCGCTGATAGAGCGCGTCGCGCAGCCCCGCGTCGCGCAGATGAGAGCTGCGCAGCCCCTGCAGCAGGCGGTGTTCGTCACTGTTTTCGACCTGTGCAGTGCTGAATGCAATGTCTAACAGGTTCTTGCCGAGGGTGCCGGAAAGCGTTTTTTTGAGCAATTTGAAGTAAAGCTCTGCTTCCTCCTGTTCCATCAGGCCGACTGACATGTCCAAGGTGGTGACGATTTCCCTGGCGGCATTGACATAGCAGCCGTAGATGCGGCTGATGCTGTCCTTCTCCGGATTCAGACGTTTTTTGATTTCTCTGACTTCTTTTTGGTTCATATTTATGATACTTCCTTTGCTTATTGTAGAATTTTGATATATATCCGCGAATGATCCTCGATGTTTTCGCGGAGACGCGGGCAAAAAAATCCGCCTGCAACTATCTTACTACCGCGGCGGCAGTGCCGTCAATCGTTTTTCGACCAGAGGAGAGAAAGGTCTTTCGGTTTTATGTCAGATGTGGTAGAATACAAGGGCAGACAGCAAAAATAATTTCCTTTTCACAAAAAGAAAAAAATACATGATGAGGTGATAAGATGAAGATTTTATTGATTTCGGGAAGCCCGCATCAAGAGGGGACCACATCGATCCTGGTTAAGACCTTTACCAAGGGGGCGGAAAACTCCGGACACGAAGTATATCATTTTAACGCGGGGCAGAAAGAGGTGCATCCGTGCATTGCCTGCGAACGGTGCCACAGCGCGGTATCGGCGTGTGTGTTCCGCGATGATTTTGATGAGATGCGGGATAAGCTGATCGAGGCGGATGCTGTTGTTTTCGCTTCGCCAATTTATTATTATGGCTTGACTGCGCAGCTTAAGGCAGTGATCGACCGTTTCTATGCCATCAACGAGCAGCTTCGCACAGCGAAAAAGACAGCGCTTTTGATGGCTTGCGGCGATAACACCATGGAATCTGCAGAATGCGCGGCATCGCCGTTCTACGGCATGGCGGACTATCTGGGCTGGGAAATCGCGGATGTGATCGCGGCGAAAGGGTGTTATACTGCGGAAGACGTGATCAACACCGAATATCCGGATCAGGCGTATGAACTTGGACGGACGATCCTCGGCGTGCCGCAGCCAAAGGAGAACGCGGACGCCGCCGGCAGTCTGGAGGAACTGGTTGCCAGATTTGCGAACTTTTCTGATCTTGCGGACGAAATCATTCGGGAGACACAGGAAAAAGAGGGGTTCCTGGAGGGGTGCAATGATTAAAGCCGCGGCGCGAAAGGCCGATGACAAGGCAGAACCGGAGGCGGCGGTATGAAAAAGATTGCTGTTTACCTTGCACTGATCAATCTGCTGACCTTCGCGGCCTACGGTATCGACAAGCGTAAAGCACAAAAAAACGCCTGGCGTATCAAAGAGTCTACACTGCTGCTTCTGGCGGCGGCCGGCGGCTCGGTCGGCGCGCTGCTTGGTATGCAGATCTTTCGGCACAAGACGAAGCATCCGAAGTTTACCGTCGGCGTACCGCTGATTCTGCTCGTGCAGATCGGGCTTGCGGTATGGTGGGTTTTGCGCTAAAAATCCGTGAAAAAATATACATAATCTTAATTTTATAATCATCAAGCTTACGGATAAAAAGATTAAAAACCGTGAGTTTGATGATTTTTTTATCTATGTAAACAAAAAATATGAAAAAATATTGAAAAAAACGATAAAAATATGAAAAAAGGTATTGCATTTTTATTCATAACATCGTATAATCAAACCTGTTGTTAGGGAAAGGCAAGGAAACGGAGCCTGACCCGACGTACAAAATTGTTTATAGAAGCAAAAGTTCAAATAAAGAACGGAAAGGAACGAAAACAAAATGAAAAAAATCACAAAAGCATTATCCCTCGTCATGATCATGACCCTATGTATTTTTACACTCACCGCATGCGGCGGCAGTGATGACGCGAACGCGGGCGCAGACACCGAGAAGGAAGCAATGACTACGCTCGTATTCGGCACCTCTGCGGACTATGCACCGTTTGAATTCATGTATCCGGATGAAAACGGCGATATGGTTTACGGCGGCATTGATGTAGAAGTCGCGCAGTCCATCGCCGATTACATGGGCGTGAAGCTGCAGACCGAAAACATGTCTTTCAATAACCTGTTGACCGCGCTGAACAAGGGACAGTTTGACATCGTACTGGCTGACATCGAAGCCACTGACGAGAGAAAAGAAGCTGCTGATTTCTCGAATCCGTATCTGACAGAGCTCGCGCCGCAGTTCCTGGTAAAAAAGGAAAACGCGGATCAGTACAAGTCCTACAGCGATTTTGAAGGTAAGACCATCGGCGCGCAGGCAGCAACGACGAAGCTGGAGATCATCAGTGAAATTCCGGATGTCAACGCGGTTTCCCTGCAGAGCGTTCTTGACCTGATCAAAGAAGTTTCCTACGGCAAGGTTGACGCGATCCTTGTAGACGGTTCCGTCGCGCAGCAGTATCAGGCAACCAACGATGATCTGACAGCTCTGAGTTTCGATGAACTTGGCACGTCCGCGGATGTCTGCGTCGCGGTCGCCAAGGGTGACCCAAAGGGACTGCTGCCAAAAATCAATGAAGCGATCGCAAAGCTGACTGAAGAAAACAAGATCGAAGAATTCAAAGCGAATGCAGCGGCGCTTGCAGATGTCCTGCAGGAAGTCAGCGCTCCGGAAGAAGATAGCGAAGCCTAATCGTGGAATGTGCATCAGCATTTGAATCATAAAAAGTAGAAAGGAACTTGTATCTATGTTTTGGGATTGGTGGCAAAGTCTGTTTACAGACATGCCCGCGTATGCGTTTTTTAACTTTAAATTTTTACCCAAGTATGGATACGCGGTGATTCAGGGTGTGGAATACACCCTGATTCTTTCTGTCGTATCTGTCCTGTTGGCAGTCCTGCCGGCGCTGATGCTCGCGACCATGCGTCTGAGCAAATGCGCGCCGGTGCGCTGGCTGTCCGGCGCGTATATCGCGGCATTTCGCTCGACGCCGATGCTGGTGCAGCTGATCATCATTTATTACGGCGTTTTTAACGCGATTCTAGTGCCGAAATTCCTGATTTTTGGCTTCATCGACTCCACGCGCTTCATTCCGGGTGTCGTGGCGCTGGCCCTCAACAGCTCGGCTTATGTCGCGGAAATTTTTCGTGCCGGTATTTTGGCTGTGGACAGCGGGCAGATGGAAGCCGCGCGCTCGCTTGGACTTTCGCAGGCGCAGAGCATGCGTCTGGTAATCCTGCCGCAGGCGATTAAGAATGTCCTGCCGGCACTGGCGAATGAGGTCGTAACGATGATCAAGGAGAGCTCCATCTGCATGATGCTCGGCATGGGTGAGATCATGTTCGCGGCGCAGACTATCAGCGGCAGCACCTATATCACCATCGGCCCGTACATGTTGGCGGCGATCATCTATTTTGCCATCAACTATCCGACATCCAAGGTCATCGAACATATCGAAAGGAGGATGCGTCGTGGGGACAAACACTGATATCATCATCTCGGTCAAAGATTTAGTCAAAGAATACAATCATGGGGACGTCGTGGCGCTGGATCACTGCGATCTGGAAGTAAAAAAAGGCGAGGTGGTCGCGATTATCGGGCCGTCCGGCTCCGGCAAGTCCACCCTGCTAAGGAGTCTCAATCTGCTCGAGGAACCGACCGCCGGGGAGATCTATTTTGAGGGCGTGGAGCTGTCGTCCAAAAAGGTCGACATCAATCGGCATCGGCAGAAGATGGGAATGGTGTTCCAGCACTTCAATCTTTTCCCGCATAAGACGGTGCTCGAAAACATCATGATGGCACCGGTGACCCTCAAACTCAAAACGCCGCGGGAGGCACAGGCGCAGGCTTTGAAACTGCTGGAGCGTGTCGGATTGGCGGATAAAAAAGACGAATATCCAAACATGCTTTCCGGCGGACAGAAGCAGCGTATCGCGATCGTGCGTGCGTTGGCGATGGAGCCGGAGGTCATGCTCTTTGACGAACCGACATCCGCGCTCGACCCGGAGATGGTCGGCGAGGTATTGGATGTCATGCGGGAATTGGCGCGTGACGGTATGACCATGATCGTCGTGACGCACGAGATGGGCTTCGCGCGGGAGGTTGCCGACAGGGTGATCTTCATGGCGGACGGCAGCATTGTCGAGGAAGGCATGCCGCGCGAAATTTTCGATACGCCAAAAGAAGAACGCACGCAGAATTTTCTTTCCAAAGTACTGTAAAACGCGAGATTTCGCGCTTGCTCCCGGGCGCATAAATGAAAGCAGACCGCTTTAGGAACGGACCGACAGGACAAAAACATGCAAGAACGAATCCTTTCGAGCACGCATACGATGTTACAGAATCGTATACGAAAACACAATCGAAAGGATTTTTGATATGGAAAAACAGAAAACTATGGCGGATCTTTTACCCGGAGAAAAGGGGACGGTTCGCGGCCTCAAGGCGAAGAGCGGTATGCGGCGCAGGCTGCAAGATCTTGGCCTGATTGAGGGAACAAAGATTGCGTGTGTCGGTCAAAGCCCGCTTGGTGATCCTCGCTGTTTTCTGATCCGCGGCGCTGCAATCGCGATTCGCGAAGCGGATTGTGAGGCTGTCGTGGTCGAAGCGGAAACACGTCGAAAAAAAACAATCGCGCTGGCAGGAAATCCGAACGTCGGAAAATCGACGCTCTTCAATGCGCTGACAGGGCTGCGCCAGCATACGGGAAACTGGGCCGGCAAGACGGTCGGAAGCGCCTTCGGTATCTGCGAAAATCGAGAGACTGCGTATCAAATCGTGGATCTCCCAGGCACTTACTCACTGCTGACACGCTCCGCGGAGGAAGCAGCCGCGCGGGATTTTTTGTGCTTTGAGCGGCCGGATGCGGTGATAGTGGTCTGTGACGCGACTTGCCTTACGCGTAATCTCAATCTCGCGCTGCAGATCATGGAGCTGTGTCCTTCTGTGATTCTCTGTGTAAATATGATGGATGAGGCCAAGGCGCGCGGCATTCGGATTGATTTGGAACAGCTCTCCGCGCGCCTTGGCGTCCCGGTCGTCGGTATTTGCGCGCGCCAAAAGCGCGAACTGAAAAAACTCCTGCGAACGGTTGACGCGGTGCTGCAGGATGAGAACGTGAGCCACGCCGCGGAAGTTTCACGTAAAAATCCGGCGGAGGCAGACGGCTTTACGAAAGCAGCGAGCGCGGCAGATCCTTCCGCAGAAACCGCGCGCGCAAAATCCGGCGCGGCAGCGGAAGGCGGCTTGCCGGACGAGGCGGGCGCTGCCTTAAAAACTGCGCCGCAAGCCGAAGGCAGGGCGGGTGCTGCTGCGCTGCCGTTTCGCTATCCGGCAGCGATCGAAGCAGGAGCGGAGATACTCGCGCCGGTGCTCGCAGAACGTCTCGCGGGGCGATTGCCCGCGCGCTGGCTGGCGCTTCGCGTGCTGGAGGGAGACGAAGCGTTGTTGACAAGCATAAGGGACAAAATCGGTATCGATTGGCGGGAGGACTCGGCGGTCCGAAACGCGAAAATGAAAGCGGAGCGATGTTTGAGAGGAAGTGAGGAGGAGCGAAAAACAGGGGAATGGGAGTTTTCTGATCCCGGGACAGAGGAGATGACACCGCGGGCAGTAAGCGATGTCATAGCCGAAACGATTCTGCGGCAAGCGGAACGTGTTTGCGACGGTATCGCGCGTGTCCCGGAAAATCTGTATCATAACACAGATGGACGTGTTGACCGTCTGTTGACGGGAAGGTATACAGCCTACCCTTGCATGCTGCTTCTGCTGGCTGTCGTTTTTTGGGTTACCATTGTCGGCGCGAACTATCCTTCCCGTCTCCTGTCAGCTGGTTTCAACGAACTGGAGGGTATCCTCCTGTCCCTCATGGCTGCCTTGCGCGCGCCGGATTGGTTGTCCGGCTGTCTGATTCAAGGCGCCTACCGCGTGCTGGCGTGGGTGGTCGCTGTCATGCTGCCGCCGATGGCAATTTTTTTTCCATTCTTCACCTTGCTGGAGGACATGGGCTATTTGCCGCGCGTCGCCTATAATCTGGATAAACCGTTTCAACGCTGCAACGCTTGCGGCAAGCAGGCACTGACGATGTGCATGGGCTTTGGCTGCAACGCCGCCGGCGTGACCGGCTGCCGTATCATCGATTCTCCGCGCGAGCGCATGCTGGCGATTCTGACCAACAGCTTTGTGCCCTGCAATGGTCGGTTTCCGGCCCTGATCGCGGTTTTGACTATGTTTTTCGCCGGCTGCGGAAAAGCGGCGGGAGCAGGCAGCTCCGCGCTCGCGGCGCTGCTTCTGACAACAGTCATTTTGGGCGGCGTGGCGGTCACCCTGCTGGTGACCGGAATTCTATCCAAGACCTTGCTGCGCGGTCTGCCATCTTTCTTTACTCTGGAGCTGCCACCTTATCGCGTCCCGCAGGTCGGCAGCGTGATCGTTCGTTCGGTTTTGGACCGAACGCTGTTTGTCCTCGCGCGGGCGGCGGCTGTGGCCGCGCCCGCGGGTCTTTTGATCTGGCTGCTCGCAAACGTAAATATCGGTTCCGTAAGCGTCCTGCAGCATATCGTGTCCTTTTTGGAACCGGCCGGCACGCTGCTGGGACTGGACGGTGCTGTCCTGGCGGCCTTTATTTTGGGGCTTCCCGCGAATGAAATCGTGATTCCCATCGTGATCATGATTTACCTCACACAGGGCAATCTAAGCGGTATGGAGAATCTGGTGACGCTGCGCGCGCTTTTGATCGAAAATGGCTGGACTGAGGTGACAGCGCTCTGCTTCATGCTGTTTTCCTTGATGCATTGGCCATGTTCGACCACGCTGCTGACTGTCTACAAGGAAACAGGCAGTTGGAAATGGACAGGAGCCGCGGCCTTGATCCCGACCTTGTGCGGCGGCAGTCTCTGTATTCTTGTCAGCGGGGCGTCAGCTTTACTGTTCGGCATCTGATGACGCCGGCGTGAGGGAAGCCTTCTGTATTTTCGTGAATCTTCCTTGTTTTGACGATAAAAGGCGTAAAAAAGGTGTTAAAAAGAAAAAAAGGGCTTGAAAATCAATTAAAACAAGAGTATAATTCTGTATTTGTGATGCAAGGAAAAAGGAGGTTCATGGAATTGGAAAACTATATTTTTTTAGTGAGTATCGCGATTATTTTGCTGACGACTAAAATTTTGGGGGATGTCACGAATAAAGTAAATATGACGCAGGTTGTGGGCGCGCTGCTTGCGGGCGTTCTGATCGGCCCTTCTTGTTTTAACTGGGTAAACGAAACAGATTTCGTAAATAAAACAGCCGAAATCGGCGTCATCTTTTTGATGTTCATGGCAGGGCTGGATACCGATGTAAAGCAGCTCAAAAAGAACAGTGTCGCCTGTGTGGTCATCGCGTCTCTTGGTGTGCTGCTGCCGCTGATCGGCGGAACCCTGGCTTATTACTGTTACTTTGAGCAGGGCGCTACGGACTATGAGGAAATATTAAAAGCTGTATTTATCGGTGTTGTGCTGACCGCGACATCGGTCAGCATCACCGTAGAAGCGCTGCGGGAAATGGGGAAGCTGGATGGCAAGGTCGGCAGTGCGATTCTCGGCGCGGCAGTCATTGACGATATCATGGGCATTGTCGTTTTGACTATCGTCATCAGCTTGAAGGACGAAAGCGTATCTTTGGTGGGCGTGCTTCTTAAGATTCTCGCCTACGCGGCGCTCATGGCGCTGCTTGGATATCTTTGCCAGCGTTGGCAGACGCGGATTGACCACAACCTCGGCCGTCGCCGCATTACGACCTATGTGGTCGCAGCCTGCTTTATCATCGCTTATATTTCGGAAACATATTTTGGTGTGGCGGATATCACAGGCGCTTATCTCCTGGGCTTGTTCCTCTCTCGGCACGAAATCAAGAGTGAAATCGCAAGAAAGCTGTCGGTGCCTTCCTATCTGTTCTTTTCGCCGATCTTCTTTGCCAGCGTCGGCCTGAAGGTCGAACTGAGCGGAATTACAGGAAGCCTGATTGTATTTTCGCTGATTTTGCTGGGCGTCGCGATTTTGACCAAGATCATTGGCTGCGGTCTCGGCGCGAAGCTTTGCCGTTTCACCGGTAAGGAAGCGATGCAGGTAGGAATCGGTATGATATCCAGGGGCGAAGTCGCGCTGATTGTAGCGCAGAAGGGCTACGCGATCGGCTTGATCGACGCGGCCATGTTCCCGCCGATTGTCATCGTCGTTATCGCGACAACGATTTTTACCCCGATTGCTTTGAAAAAAGTAATGTAGATTGCTTGTATAATCAAGTTGAACAAGGACAAAAGTGTGCATAACGAAATCTGAGATTTCTATGCGCACATGGCGCTCACCCATGAGCGCCGC
>ERZ825137.6622-NODE-6622-length-10018-cov-3.384523_pt1 | contig 10018 bp, 9 predicted proteins | sample MGYA00519873_ERZ825137 | MGnify/ENA primary metagenome ERZ825137 (study PRJEB31778, sample SAMEA3449190) | human gut metagenome | biome: human gut; feature: human-associated habitat; material: faeces | place: United Kingdom | collected 2010/2012 ... | reverse complement strand
CATAAATTTAACAAGCACTTTATCCTGTACCTTATAACTTAAAATGACGATAAGAACCGAAACGGGAATAACCCAAAGCGCGGCAAGAGCCATTCGCCAATCGAAAACGAAAAGCCCTGCGGCGATAAGAATAGTTGAAATCAACGAGCCGAACAGTCCCGGGATAAAATGCGAAGTACTCTTTTCTATCACTTCGCAGTCGGACATAATCGTACTCGTCAGGTCGGCAAGATCTCTTTTGCCGAAGAACGATAGAGGAAGTTTACGAAGTCTTTCGGCTAAACTAAGTCTTCTTTTTCCGCTTTCTTCGTAAGTGGTAAAATACGTGTTGTTATACTGGAACCATGTGGTTAAAAAGATAAGCGCAAAGCATATCACGCATCCGACGACGTAAAAAGTTATTCTTCCACCTTGCACTCCGCCGCCAAGCATATCGGAAACGAGAAAGTATAAAAGCGTGGTCGGCAACATAAACGCCATATTCTGAAACGCGCAGGCGATTATTCCTTTAATAATCCCCTTTGCTCCCTGCTTTGAAGAAGCCGTCTTTTTTTGTATCGTTTTAACGAGCGACATTGCTTTCACCCTCCTTTGCCACTTTCCATTCTACCGACGCGGCATATTCTTTCCACATTTCGGCAAACACCCCGTTCTTTTCGAGAAGTTCGTCGCGCCTGCCGCTTTCCGCTATAAGACCGTCTTTTATTACGTATATACAATCGGCATTAGCCACAGTCGAAAGCCTATGAGCAATCATAATAACCGTTTTACCCTTTGAAAGTTCGGAAAACGCTTTCTGCACTTTGGCTTCGTTATCGGGGTCGGCAAAAGCCGTCGCTTCGTCGAGAATAATAACGGGCGCGTTTTTCAATACGGCGCGTGCTATTGCTATTCGCTGCCTCTCGCCGCCCGAAAGAAATACTCCCTTCGTACCAATAACCGTGTCCGCTCCGTCGGGGAGTTTTTGTATTATATCGTCGCACTGCGCAGTATGAAGAGCCGCCGCGACTTCTTCGTCCGTCGCGTCGGGTTTTCCGAGTTTTACGTTTTCGGCGATAGTCGCTTTAATAAGTTTTGAATCCTGAAAAACAAACGAAACGGCGTTCATCAGTTCCTCTTTCGGAATTTCCCGTATATCCGCGCCGCCGACCTTTATGCTTCCGCTTTTCACGTCGAAAAACCTTGCCATAAGCCCCGCAAGCGTGGATTTCCCTCCGCCCGACGGACCGACGAGAGCCACGGTCTGTCCCGCGCCTATATTCATCGATACGCCGCGAATCACTTCGTTTTTACCGTCGTAGGAAAAATGCACGTCGTTAAGTTCGACGGACGAATCGGCGGGATACTCAGGGGTTTCACTTTCACTCATGGGACTGACGGATAAAACGCCGTCGATGCGTTCAAGCGCGTCTTTGACAATCATATTGTTTTCGCTCATATACATCATTTTAGTCAAGGTAAGCGAAATAACGGGCGTAATCACGATATAAAAGATAAGATTGAGTAAAAATCCGTTCGTTACGCCGTCTGCCGTAAACCATAACGCCCCGGCAATCAAAAAGGCAAATACGCCGTTTATCGCGGCTGTGTAAAACATCATAGGCACGCGCATATCCTTCGTGTAAGCGACTACCCACTTCTGATATTCGTCTATCGTACTTTTGAATTTTTTGAACGAAAAAACCGACTGCCCGAACGTTTTAACTACCGGTATTCCGCGGACGTATTCAACCGCTTCGTTGGACATATTTTCAAGCGCGTTGTTATATTGTTTCATTTTTTCCGCCATATGCTTACCCGTCATCGATGACATTACAAGAAAGGCAAGCACAACGGGAATAAGGCTTAAAAGCCCCAATCGCCAATCGAAAACAAACAAAAGAACAAGAAGCCCGACGGGCGTTGCCAAAGCCGCATATTTATCGGGCAATTGATGCGCAAGATAAGTCTCCGTCGCACCTGTGGAATCGTTTATGATTTTTCTTAATTTTCCGCTGCCGAAACTATCCGCAAATCCGAGCGGAAGTTTTGCTATATGCTCCGTAACGGCCACGCGCATATTCGTTGCGACTCTGAACGCCGCAAGATGCGAACACATAAGCGCGCTTATATATACAAGAAATGATACAATGGCAAAAATCATTGCCATAATCCCGTTATGCACAAGCCCGGTTGCCGATGAAAAATTCGGGGCAACGTCAAGCACTTCTTTTATTATCTTCCAGATATAAACAAAAGGAAGAAGCGCGATAAGCGCGCTTATCACCGCAAGCAACCACGAAGCGTAAGTAAAATACCTGTGCTTACCCGCATACCCCATAAGCCTTGAAATATTTGATTGTTTTTTCAATGTAAAACCTCCCTGGATTGGATTTTCTGGTTAGCAGCGTCTAACAATATAACATATAAAAAAGGAAATTCCTTTCCCTTTTTAACAAGTTTATTATTCGGGCAACGTCCAATCGGACGGAAGCCCTAAAATTTTATCCCAACCGGCGTTGAAAAAATACTGTAACTGTTTTATATATTGCCGCGCGTCGTCTTTTGAAAAGTCATGTCCCACCACTTCGAACATTCCGTTGAACATCGCGGTGGCAAGCATATGCGAAAGGTCCGCTCTTACCGACTTAACCTTTATCCCCGCAGCGTTCATGTCGTTTATAAAACGAACGGTATTTTCGGTTTCGATTTCGATAAGACTATCGATATACTTTTCGTATTCGCTGCCCTTGCTTTTACAGATGATAAGTTTGAACCCGTCGAAATCACCGTAAACGATATCCAGCATTTCGTCTATCCTTTTATCAACGTAAACGTGCATGTCTTTATATTGCGTTTCGGGCGATAAACCCGCAAAGTTTTCCTGCACTTCCGCATAATACGAATAAAGTTTTTCCGCCGAGGCTTTTACTATCGCTTTGAACAGTTCGCCCTTATCTGCAAATCTACCGTAAAGCATGCCGGTAGTATAACCCGCATTTTCGGCAACCTTGCGCATAGACGCGCCCTCGAATCCTTTTTCAAGAAATTCCGTTTTGGCACATTCCATTATCTTATCGATGGCTAAATCGTCTTTCTTTCTCATTGCCGAACTTCCTTTGTTTTAATAACGGTGTTATTATAACACTGTTATTTAATAAAGTCAAGCATTTTTTCTGCCTGATAAATTAAAAAGCGGCAAATTTGTCTTCGCCGCCGTTTAGATTATTTGGATTTAAATTATATTCGTTGAAGTTTTCATATGTTTGATTACCGCTTATTTCTTCGCAACAATGCACAGCCAGTGTTTTTTAGTATCTACAAAACTCTTAATATCACAAAATCCAACTTTTTCCAGCATTGTGCGAAGTTGCATTTCATTGTAAATTTTCATCCCGCCTATTTTTTTTGCCCATTTTTCATCCTTGGGATTTGTACCATCGCTCTCGTTGCATATAAGGAATGTACCGCCGTTTTTCATAACACGGTGAACCTCTGCAAAGCATTTTTCAAGATCTTCCCAAAAATATACCGTCTCAAACGCAGAAACACAATCAAAAGCCTCATCATCAAACGGCATAGACGATACATCGCCATAAACAATATCACACCTGCCTTGCTTGATTGCGATAGCATTTAGTTTTTTCGATTCCTCTACGCTGACTTTTGAATAATCTATCCCTGTCACATGCCCTGTTGAACATTTTTTTATCCAGTTGACAATATTTGCCCCACCGCCACAACCGATATCCAATACCTTAGAATCCAACTTTGTGTAAATTTTGGTAAAACCCCACTTTGCCAACTTACTATGACCGGTGTTCATCATTTTTACCATTATCCTCCCACCGAATCCTTGTGGCTTTCGTGTATTTTCAAAAAATCCCATATTTATCTCCTATTATTCGCTATACTGCGTTATTCTCTTTGTTTTTTATTTCTTTATTTTACTATGCCGATGACCGTTTTACGACCATACATATTGTTTGCATGCCCTATTATCCCAAGCCACGACATAATTTTTAGCATTACCGGATCCGTATATTACTCCTTTCGGCGTGTATGTCGTTATTTACAAACGACGGTAAAGCCGAATATTTTTTCTGTTCGAACGCCATTGCCTCCGGCTAATCATACCGAACGATTTCTGATTTTCTTCACGTTATTATTCATCAAATGTCTGCCTATAAGTCGATAAACGCACTTTTTTAATAAGTTCATCGTCTGTCCATGTTCTCTCAGAAGAGAATCGGGATCGTCATATACTCCGAAGTCTCGCACAATTCCCTCTTTTTGTATATAGGTATTGCAACAATTAAATTCGACCGGCGGATTTATAAAGTTTTTCGTCGCAACGCCGTAACCGATAAACGAACCGTCATTATTCGGCTTAAATATTTTTTGCAATGCGGAAAGGTATTTTTTATCGAGAATAAACCCTTCGAGGTTATACCATTCCCCGCAAACGTACGCTTCGACATAACTGTGGAAAATCTCGTCGGGCGCAAACTTATACACCAACCCGGTCATCGCACCTTTCTGCAGAATTTTATCTATCATAAAACCATGTATTCGACAAGGAATACCCGAGGCGCGAAGAAACGCCATAAAAAGCGTTCCCTTAGTGTTGCACTGCCCGTATCCGTCTTTCAGCACCCGACTTGCCTTTACACCGTCGTCAACGTTATAGCCGAATAAAATCTCATCTTTAACGAAATTATAAATTGCTTTCACCCGTTCCGTTTCCGGTAAATTCTTCCACCCACGACCTTCTACAAGCAGTTGAATTTGTTTAGATGAATAATCGAGTATTTTTGTTTCTCTTAAATAATTTGTAAAATTCGAGCAATTCATTATTTATCCTTTATGGTCGTAATGGCAATCGCAATATGCTCCGCCGCCCGCTAAGGTATATTCCCTTGTGAAAACCGTATTGTTAAGAGCCGCCATATCGTAGTCAAGCGTACACATTGCGGGTATATACTCTTTAAGTCCGAGTTTGGTCATGAGATAACAGATTCCGCAAGTGTAAAAAGTCGCGGTATACTGATTTATCGTCTTTCCGTCTTCAACGGCAAATCTCCACGAATAAGGGTTTTTAGCAGCCAAAATCTCGCTTTTTTCGGCTTGCTGTTTAAGTAATTCTCTACCCTTCTCGGTGTACGCCTTACTTTTCTTCGATGCGACTTTCGTCAAGAAATTGTCGCACATCGCACCGCGGTAATAAATGCGCACTTCTTCCAATGTATACTTATTTTTTACCGAGAGCAAAATTGACGAAAGCAATGCGCAACTTAATATATTGATTAAAAATCTGTCGCCTTTTTCGAACTCTGTTACGTCTGCCAGAATTTTCTTATATTTTTTATGCGCCTCTTTCATAACGGCTTTCGGGTCGGATTCTCTTAACGCTTCGGAAAGCTGTTTTTTAAATGTTCCTTTATAACCTGCCCACATTAACTTCTGAACGAAACCGTATTTCATTTGTTTATCCACTCCTTTATGGCTTTTGAAAGTCTTTTATCTATATCAATTCTCGTTTCCTTACATTCTTTCGGGAACTCTTTCGCCGCTTTGAACATAACTTTCAAAAGGATGTTCGCCCCGATAGGGAAAATGGTTTTAAAAAGGCTTTCGGGGAAAACAAAGTGTGAACCGTGCTTATATGTGACAAATTCTGCGTCACAATCGTGCGATTTTTCGGACAATCGCTTTTCCGCTCTTTTAACGTATTTTGCAGCGTTCCATAAACAATCGTCTTCCGAGCCTATCATAAGAAGTTTGCCCTTTATGTTTTCGATTTTTATAAATTCGTCTTCGGTGATGGGATGCGCCTCTTCCGAGTCGTCAAAAATCTTTTTAGAATCGATCATATTTCCCGACTTCTTTGTCTCCGATTTCACTACCTGCCAATACTCGGGGTGCTTATAACAAAACGGCATATACGGCAACGGCTTTCCACAATATGAAAACAGCGATTCCCCCTCGATAGGCCACTCTCTACAGCCGTCTTTTTTGCCTTGTTCAAATCCCTGCCATATAAAATCGCTTGCTGTCATCGCTATTGTAAGCGTAATGTCAGGAAAATACGACGCAGCGGTCAGCGCAAGCGTACCGGTGGTAGAGCCACCCACGATGCCTATTTTTTTGTTTCCGTTGTTTTTGAGCCACTCTATAGCTTTTTCGATCCTTTCGAGCGGATAATTATGGTGGCTGTAATTTTTCTTTCCCGGAGACATCGTAAGCACGTTTACGCCTTTCTTCATAAGCCATTTTACGCATGACTTCGCCATATAATCCTCCGCATCGTCACCGAGCATGGCAATTATCGCGCTGTTCGTCTCTTTTTTATTTTTCCAATACGCGCCGTAAAATCCGTCCGTTTTCACCTCGAAATGAATCTTTTTCATACCTTCTCCTTTGCAACGATTAAAACTTATTAAGTTCTGAATTACAATTCAGTTATCTTTTTCGCTTCTCTATCTCATTTTTATTCTGTAACGAATACCTTTTCTCCTCTATGTTTGCTCTTGCAAGTATTACTTGCACCACATTAGAATATGTTTTATTAACTATCACGAATTGACAAGCATTATCTCTTTTTAACATTCCGGCAAAATCCGTCCATTGTCCAAAATCATTTTCTTCTTTAATTATATTATACAGATTGACAACAAAAAAATCAAATGGTTAGCATAGGGTAACTTAATTTATTTATTAGTTACCTAAACATCTCATGCAAACATTCTTTATATTTCATAAGTTTTCCTTTATCTTTACTATTTTTATTATAATTTTTCTCACTGCAAACAGGAAATCACCCCTCAAAACGGCATAAAAAAGAGAAAACTTTTGCATTGTTCTCTCTTTCTGTTTTTTATATTAAATCAAAAAGTCGAACATTCTTTTACGAATATCCGACTTTATGCTATCATTTGAAGGCTGTTTTCTATGTTATTTGATATTTTTTGTTGTGTTTTTCGGAAATCCCTTTCACTATTAATTGCATAATTACCTATAGAAGTTACGCTGTTTGGTATTGTTATACTCGTAAGTCCGCTACAATCCCTGAACGCATAATCGCCTATAGAAGTTACGCTGTTACCGATTGTTATACTCGTGAGTCCACTGCAATTATAGAACGCCCACTCGCCTATAGAAGTTACGCTGTCGGGTATCGTTATACTCGTAAGTCCGCTGCAACCGCTGAATGCAGAATCGCCGATAGCGGTTAAGCCGTCGGGAATAACTATGTTCGTTAGACTTTCACATCTATTGAACGCGGAATCGGCGACAACTTTGCACCCTTCGTTTATTACACAACTTGTTATGTCTGTAGATTTTGCTTTTATGAGAACAACATACGGATTGCTTCCGTTCCCTAAATATAATCCGTTATCATACTCGTTGTATTTTAGGCTGCCGCAATATCTGAACGCGTCACCTATAGAAGTTACGCCGTTGCCGATTGTTACGCTCGTAAGTCCGCTGCAATCGCAGAACGCACCGAGACCTATAGAAGTTACGCTGTCGGGGATTATTACGCTCGTAAGTCCGCTGCAATCGCGGAACGCATACGTGCCAATCACTTTACATTTATCACTTATAGTGCAATTTGTAATATCTTCGGATTTTGCTCTTATAAGAACAACGTACGGATTGTTATTGTTTCCAAGATATAAAGCGTTATCGTATCCGTTATATTTAAGATTTTTGCACCCCTGAAACGCGGAAAAACCGATCCAGGACACATTTTCTCCAAGGGTTACCTTTGCTAATTTGCTACAGTTATAAAAGCATTTGTTTCCGATTCCGGCATTTTCCACGGTAACGGTCGTCAGTTCGCCGCAGTCCTTGAACGTTTCGTACGGGATCTCCCCACCGCCGCGAACGGTAAGCGTTTCAAGGTAGGTCCATGTAAATTTTCCTGTGATATTCGCCGGCAAAACCGCATTTTTGATTCTGCCGCAATTATTAAATGAATCAGAATATACGCCTTTCACACCGTCGGCAAGTTCGATCGTGTTCAGACTGCATTCATAAAATGCATTCGAGTTTATCATTTCTACCGAACTTCCGAGTTTGATCTGCTTCAAGCGGAAACAATCGCGGAAAGCTTCGGAGCCGATTGTTTTTATTCCGCTTCCAAAATCAATGTGGGACAAAGAAGAACACCCGCTAAACACGGCTTTTCCGATCTCGGTGACGCTGTCTCCGAGCGAAAGTGTGTTCAATCCGGTGCACCCGTAAAACGCCCCTTCTCCGATATTCCGGACATTTCCGCCGACGGAAAGCCCCGTCAGGGTCTTGTAACCGTAAAAAGCAAAATCATTGATTCCGGAGGCACCCGTCAGAACTGCATTGGCCACCAACTGATCGCCAATATAGAATTTATCAGCATATTGCAACGGATTTCTCCACGCCGAAAATTCAATCTGCACCCACTCCTCAATCGTTCCTGTATAATATACAGTTTCCAAATTTTCACACTCGTAAAAAGCGTCATCAATCCTTTTGACGCTATTACTGATTGTAATACTCTTCAGTTTTTTATATCCCGCAAAAGCATACTCGTTTATCTTTGTTGCGCTTGTCAGAACCGCATCCGTCACAAGCTGATCCTGAATATACAGGTCTGCGTATTTCAGAAGATGTGTACATTGCTTGAACTCAATCTGTACCCAATCATCGAGTGTGCCCTCATAACAAATGGATTTCAAATTTGTGCAATTGATGAACGCCTTATAAATACTTACGAGCCCTGAGGACAGTGTCACATTCCGTATGCTGGACGGAATGTTGAAATAATAATACTTTCCGTTATAATATTCCTGGACCTATCAGCAATATTATAATAGGTCCAGGTCATTGCGCTGTTTTGCTGATCCAATGCAGTATAACCGAAAATATATCCAAAAACCTGATCATAACCATTGTCTGCAGTTCTGCTCGCTCCGAGAAACGGCAGACGGATACTTTCCAAGTTGTCGCAGTATTCAAACGCAGAGGTCCCAATGGTTTCTATGCTGTCCGGCAACACGACGTTTACAAGGTTGCCGCAACGGTAGAACGCTTTTTCGGCAACCGCGGTGGCGCCGTCGCTAATGATTACAGTGCGGATGCTCGACGGGATGTAGTAATAATACCCTTTGTACTGATTAGTCGTTCCCGCAGAACCGACGCCGGAAGAGGTTGTCCTATACCCAAAAATGTACCCGAATACCTGATCGTAACCGTTCTTTGCCGTTCTGCTTGCTCCGACAAACGGAAGCGTGATACTTTTCAGGTTGTTGCAGTTTCTGAATGCGAATTCACCGATGGAGATCACGCTGGTCGGAACCGTCACGGATATAAGATTTTTTACTCCGTAGAAAGTGCTTGTTCCAATGGCTGTTATCCCGTCGGGAATCACAAGATCGGTGATTGCTTCTCCGTTCAGATACAGTGTCTTTTCCGAACCGGACTCCATTAGATTTTCCACCCCGGAAATTCTGCACCACATCGCAATATCCGTAATATAAATGTCGGAAATCACACAGTCGGAAAAGGCAGACGCCCCGATCTCCGTTACTTTGTCTTTTATAATCAGTGTTTTCAGTTTTTTAGAGCCGGCGAACGCATAAGTACCAATTGTCTTTACTCCGTTGCCGAGCGTCACACTTGTAAGATTTTCGGCGTAATAAAATGCCTCTTTCTCAATGTCACCGCTTGTTATGACAACGGTTTCGAGTTTTTTTACGGAAATCGCCGAAATCGCGCACGACGGCAACGTTGCCTCGGTGATCGGGCAATTGTAAAAAGCGTCTTCTCCGATATCAGTTATCTGATCGGGGATTCCGACCACGCGCAGGTTGTCGCAATGATAAAACGCCTCTTCCCCGATACGTTTAACAGAATTTCCGATGATGACGCTTTCAAGCGTATCACACCGGTAAAACGCAAACTTATAAATTTCATATGCGCTTCCGTCATAATCGTCCGGCAGTGTCAATGCGGTGCGGTCTCCGGTGTATCCGAGAAGATAAACCGTATCACCGTG
>ERZ825137.6619-NODE-6619-length-10024-cov-4.882937_pt1 | contig 10024 bp, 8 predicted proteins | sample MGYA00519873_ERZ825137 | MGnify/ENA primary metagenome ERZ825137 (study PRJEB31778, sample SAMEA3449190) | human gut metagenome | biome: human gut; feature: human-associated habitat; material: faeces | place: United Kingdom | collected 2010/2012 ... | reverse complement strand
TGTGTATGGATTGCTTCCTGTGCAGTGTAAGAAAATAGCAGAGCCTTTCTTATAAACACAGTTTTTATTATAGTCAATCGCTAGGGCATAATTATAATGTGGCTTATAATCAATCAGATGCTCTCCAGAGCGGCTTGCTTTCACCTTACGGATATCAATCATCTGATTATAATATCTCCTATCCCCGCTCCAATAATGGTATTTATTCAGCTTTATGTATTTTATCTTACTGCGTGGATTCTTCTTAATTCCGAAAGCCTTTGTAAAACCATAAGTACCAGTTGGCGTTTTCTTATCTCCCTCACGCTTCTTGCCGATACCATTTTTACCGACATAACCGGCACAGGTAAATACTTTTTTAAACTTTCCATTTACTTTTTCATACAAAACGATATTTGCCTTGCTTTTACCTTTGTATTTTACGAAGATAAGCTGGTTTACTTTTTTGCTTTTTTCATATTTTTGGAGAAGCGTTGTCCATTTGTCCTTTTTGACTTTGGATCTATTAGCTACTGTTGTGCTCTGGCTTTTTGCAGTCGCTGCTTGTAGAGGAATCGCGTTATCTGCCGCTATAAATATGCTTATAACAAAAATAATGCTTAAAAAGATGGCTAATCCGTTCAAATAACAACTGCCTTTTTTGGTATTTTCTTTCATAATACGTGCTTCCTTTCTTTTTTATTCTTATACTTAATTTAGCAAATTTATTATAACATAAAAAAAGCAATTAAAATATTTACGATTGTTTTTTTGATTGTTTTTAAATGAAAAAAAGACCTTGCAAATCTGATTTTTCACAAATCTACAAGGTCTATTTTGTTTATTTTTTTATTGGACGCTAATCATCTCTGCCCTTTTCAGGATAACGATATTTGTCCCCCACAAATACAGCCTGCTTATTTCTTGATAAGAAGTGATTTTCCTGTCATTTCTGCTGGCTGTTCCATTCCCATCATCTCGATTAAGGTTGGAGCGATGTCTGCTAAACATCCGCCTTCTCTTAATGTATAAGCCGGGTCGTAATTTACAAGGATAAATGGAACTGGGTTTGTTGTATGAGCTGTGTATGGTTCACCTGTTTCATAGTCAATTAACTGCTCGCAGTTTCCGTGGTCTGCACAGATAAACATCTGTCCATCTACTTCTTTTAATGCTGCTACAGCATTGCCAACGCAGGTATCTACAGTTTCTACTGCCTTAATTGCTGCTTCCTGTACTCCGGTATGGCCTACCATATCCGGGTTTGCGAAGTTGATGATGATGACATCATATTTGTCAGATTTGATTGCTTCTACAAGTTTTTCTCCAACTTCTGGAGCGCTCATCTCTGGCTGTAAGTCATAAGTTGCTACTGCTGGAGACTTAACAAGGATTCTGTCTTCGCCCTTATTAGGAACTTCTACACCACCGTTGAAGAAGAATGTTACATGAGCATATTTCTCTGTCTCTGCAAGACGAAGCTGTGTTAAGCCGTTTGCTGCAAGAAATTCTCCAAATGTGTTTGTGATTTCTTCTTTGTGGAATGCGATGATTTTCCCAGGGATTGTCTCATCATATTCTGTGAAGCAGACATAAGTTAATGGAAATACGCCATTTCTTCTCTCAAATCCTGTAAATTCAGGGTCACACATTGCACGAGTGATTTCTCTTGCACGGTCTGGACGGAAGTTAAAGAAGATAACAGAATCTTTATCCTGAACCGTTCCAACTGGTTTTCCATCTTTTACAATAACCGTCGGCTCTACAAATTCATCTGTTTTTTCTGCTTCATAAGAAGCTTTTACTGCACATACAGGGCACTCTGCTAAAATACCTTCGCCTTTTGTCATTGCATTGTAAGCTTTTTCTACACGATCCCAACGGTTATCACGATCCATTGCATAGTAACGACCTACTACTGTCGCAACCTGACCGACACCAAGTTCTTTCATCTTGTCATTTAATTCTTTGATATATTCTTTTCCACCTGTTGTCGGTGTGTCACGTCCATCTAAGAAGCAATGTACAAATACTTTTTCCAGTCCTTCTCTTTTTGCCAGCTCTAACAGTCCATATAAATGTGTGTTATGGCTGTGTACACCACCATCAGATAATAATCCGAATAAATGCAGGGCAGAATTATTTTCTTTTGCATTTTTTACTGCTTTTAACAGTGCTTCATTTTTGAAGAAATCTCCATCCTGAATTTCTTTTGTAATTCTTGTCAGTTCCTGATACACAATACGACCAGCGCCCATATTTAAATGTCCAACTTCTGAGTTTCCCATCTGACCTTCCGGAAGTCCTACTGCCATACCACTGGCATTTCCTTTTACAAATGGGCACTGAGCCATTAACTGATCCATAATCGGAGTTTTGGCTTCACATACTGCATTTGCCTCACATCTATCATTGAGTCCATATCCATCAAGAATCATTAATACGGTTGGTTTTTTACTCATAATTTCTCCCTTCTGTTTCTATCACTTTTTCTGCTTTGTCTGTCTTAATTTCTCACAGTAACTTATTATAGCACGAATCAGATTTTGGGTAAATCCATTTTTTCTGAATTCTTTTATGCCAGTACTTTTGAAAGAAATTCTTTTGCCCGGTCACTCTTTGGATGTTCAAAAAACTCTTTCGGAGAACCACTCTCTAAAATATATCCCTCATCCATAAACAGAATACGGTTTGCCACTTCTTTTGCAAATCCCATTTCATGAGTAACAATAATCATAGTCATGCCTTCTTTTGCAAGTGCCTTCATCAGGTCTAATACTTCTCCAACCATTTCAGGGTCAAGTGCACTGGTCGGCTCATCAAATAAAATCACATCCGGATTCATTGCAAGAGAACGAACAATTGCAACTCTCTGTTTCTGACCGCCTGATAAAGTAGACGGATACACATCTGCTTTGTCCTCCAGACCAATTCTCTTTAACAGATTCATTGCCTGCTCTTTTGCTTCTTTTTGAATTTCTGCTTTGGATGTCGTAATCGGAATTAATTCTTCTTTTTGTTTGGAAAATAAATTTTTGATTCGGATTTTGATATTTTTTCTTTTATTTTTACGAAGCTCCTGACATTTTACATAGACCGGAGCAAGCATAATATTCTGAATTACTGTTTTATTATTAAACAGATTAAAATGCTGGAATACCATTCCCATATGACGGCGGTGAATATTAATATCCACTTTTATATCAGCAATATCTACACCATTAAAAATAATGCTTCCGCCTGTCGGGTCTTCCATACAGTTTAAACAACGTAAAAAAGTACTTTTTCCAGAACCTGAAGGTCCTAAGACAACCACGATATCACCTTTATTAATCGTTACGCTGATATCTTTTAATACTTCGGTTTCACCAAAGCTTTTTTTCAGATTAATTACGTCTATCACTTCTATTCAGGCTCCTTTCTAACAGTTTAATCAACAGTGAAATAATTAATACCAATACAATGTAAATCATAGCCATTACAAGATAAGGTACCATAAATTCATAACTATTGCTTCCAATGTAACTAAATGCTACATATAAATCTGCCGCACCGACAAAACTTACAACAGAAGTCTCTTTAATCAAAGAAATAAATTCATTTCCCAGCGTTGGCAGAATATTTTTAACCGCCTGAGGAATGACTATTTTCACCATTGTAACACCGAAACTTAATCCGACTGCGCGTCCGGCTTCTAACTGTCCGGAATCAACAGACTGAATACCGCTTCTCATAATTTCAGAAATATACGCGCCACTGTTTAATCCAAATACAACCATTGCCACCTGAACACCGGTAATATGCACCCCAATAATCGGCAGAAGCACATAATAAAATACCAGCAGCTGTACTACCATAGGTGTTCCTCGAAAAAGACTAACATATACACTGCAAATTGCATTTAATACTTTCGGCAGACGTTTATATTTGGGCAGCACACGCACAGTCGCAATCAAAGTACCGATTACAATACCAATAATCAAACCGGTAATTGCAATCAGGAGTGTATTTTGAAGTCCCTGTACTACCTTTACATATCCGTTCTGCTGCAGAAAAATTTCAATAAATTTATCAATCTTCTGTCCAAAATTTCCCATCTTATCACCTTTTGTAAAGAAAAAAGCGGACGAAATTCTGCCCGCTTTTTTAGTTTATCTGTTTCGCTTCCTGTTTCTTTTTTATTATCTACAGGAAAATTTTTTACTGCATTGCATTAATTGCTTCTGTAATGCAGGCAGCCGGTGCCGCATCAATAATTACATATTTGAGGTTTCCATTTACTAAGTCCTGTACCGCAAGAGAACCATTTTTGTACTGTACACATTCAGCCGGAAGCCCTGCAAAATCCCAGTCATCGCTTCCCTCAATATAGTACTGTGCGGTTGTTCCTGCCTGTACACCAATCTTGTCAGATGAAGTAGTTTTCTGAAGTAATGCTTCTACATCTGCTGCTTCTTTACAGTCATCAAATGTGGTATCATCTGCTTTCACAATCAGACGCTGAGATGCCTGATAATAAGTATCTGAGAAGTTTACATATTCCTGTCTTTCTTCATTTACAGTCAGACCTGCCATTGCAATATCACATTTGTGCTGTCCAACAGAAAGGCACACTGCATCGAAATCCATGTTCTGGATTACCAGTTCCTGTCCTAATTCATCAGCTAACATAGAAGCGATTTCCATATCGATTCCGTAGTAATCTTCACCCTTTGTATACTCAAATGGCTCAAATGCTGCGTTTGTTGCAACAACAAGCTGGTCTTTTGAAGTATCAAGCTGTGCTGATTTTACTGCTGTCGGTTCTCCACCGCCAAAGTATTTCTGACAGATGTCATCTAATGTTCCATCTTCTTTGATTTTTCCGATGAAATCATTGACCTGTGTTAAAAGCTCTTCCTGGTCTTTATCTACACCAAAAGCATATTCTTCATTTGTCAGGTCGATATCAATTACTTTTACTCCTTTACTGCTTCCTGCGGAATCGCTTTTCGCAGAACCGCTGTTATCAGAGGCGGATTTACTTTCTCCACATGCTGTCATGGAAACTGCCATAACAGAAGCTAACACTAATGCAAATAATTTTTTCTTCATTTTGTTCTCTCCTTCTTTTATTTATTCATGATTTTTACCTCATGATGTATTAATATTCAGCCTAATGCATTATACCAGTTTTAAAGCAGAATTTCAACATTTAAAATTCCGATAAAAAAGAACGACTCCGACCAGCTCAAAATCGTTCTCTTTCTTTTTATTAATAAATTATTAATAAACCACAATCGGTGTATTAATTTCTATGTTATTATAAATTGTCGCTACTGCATCAAGCGGTGTGTTGACACATCCATGAGAACCATTTGTCAGATAGATATCCCCGCCAAATGCAGTTCTCTTTGTTAAATCATGGATTCCAACACCACCGTTAAATGGCATCCAGTAAGTAACCGGCTCTGCATACTGCTGACTTCCATCTGGATTGTATGCCGTTAATGTAAACGGACTTTTTTTGTCTTTTAATTTCCAGACACCACCTGCCGGTGTTGCATGTCCGGTATTTGGATTTCCGGTTACGACTGGTGTGTCAACAATCAGGCTTCCGTTTTTATAGAACCACATTCTCTGCTCAGAAATGGAAATCTCTACATAAGTTCCGTTAATTTCATTTCCTTCGTGTGTCTGTCCTTTATACAACCAGGTTACTTCTACGGTCTGGCTTTCTCCGCTGTTCATAGCAGTTAAAAGCGACTCTGTCGTCTTATCCTGCCATAAACGGTATCCATAATCTCCTGTCGTTAAATTTACCGTCTGACCTCCGCTTGTCACAAAACTTCTCGCTTTTCCCTCCGTATTATACTTAGAAGATAAATCAATGACATATTGTTTAACTGCAGTCTCATCAAACGAATAAGTATGATTTGCCTCATCTTCTTTTAACCAGGACTGAAGCTTATTTCTATCGACTGTTTCCTGTCCAGAGCCAAAATCAAGCACATACTGCGCAGATGTCATCTTATTTAACTGTTCCACTTCTTTTTTCAATGTTTCATCATTCTGACGAACAGCCGGCTCTACATAACAGCCTGCGTCCTCCAGAGAAACTTCTTTTTCACGTTTATCTACTGCTTCTTTAATAGTCTCCAAGGTCTTTGTCTTATCCAGTGTATTTCCTTCTACTTCCGGAACAATTTCATAAGAACTTCCGTTATCTTTCATGTACGCATCCTGAGGTGCTGTCATATTTGCGTCCTGCATACATGCCATCTGACTCACATAAGACTCAAGACTCGTCTCATCATAAGAGTTTTCCTGACTCACGGTATAATTTTTGTCTTTTCCAATTCGAAAAATCCATTTCCATGCATCCTGCTGCTTCATGATTGTTTCAATTTCATTATCATCTTTATAAGTAATCTGAATATCTGAAGCATCTATCATATCCTGTGCATCTCCACGTTCTTTAATCGTAAGAGAATAAACTTCCGCCTCTTTTTTTACAATGTCTTTTATATAAGCTACATTCTGATTACTGCAGTCTGTTCCATTTATTATTGTGCCTTCATAGAACTTATCCTGATAATAATAGCCAATCGCAATATAAGCGGCCGCCAGACCAAGCAAAATCAGAATCACCAGTCCAATCAGCACTCTTTTTAGTACTTTATGTTTTTTCTTTCCCTGTGTTTCTTCCATTTTGTCTCTTTTACCCCTTTTAGTCCTCTCAATTATAATCGACCCTATTTTACCCCAAAAATTGACAAAAAGAAAGACTTTTTCCAGCTTCTCTTGAAATTTCAGAGAAATTTCATTAATATTAAGATACCTTAAGTTTACAGGAGAATTTTTGATTATGAATTATTCTAAAATTTATGAAAATTGTTCACTTTGCCCAAGAAACTGTCACATTGACCGGACTTCGTCTTTTGGATTTTGTCAGTCCTCTTCTCAGATAAAGGCTGCCCGTGCTGCCCTTCATCATTGGGAAGAACCCTGTATCAGCGGTACAAGAGGCAGTGGGGCAATTTTCTTTTCCGGCTGTACTCTTCGCTGTTGTTTCTGCCAAAATTATAGGATCAGCAGTGCGGCTTACGGCAAAGAAATTTCCGAACAAAAACTTGCCCGGATTTTTCTTGAACTTCAAAACCAGGGCGCACATAATATTAACCTGGTTACTGCTACTCAATATCTTCCATCTATTTTAAATGCTCTTGATCTGGTAAAAAATCAGCTTAAAATTCCCATTGTCTATAACAGCAGTGGATACGAAAAACCAGAAACCATCCGGCTTTTAAAAGGTTATGTTGATATCTATCTTCCGGACTTGAAATATTTCAGTTCTGAACTTTCCAGAAAATATTCTAAAGCAGAAGACTATTTTGAAATTGCCTCATGCGCCATCAAACTTATGATAGAGCAGACAGGCGCTCCCGTCTTTGACTCCGACGGAATGTTGCAAAAAGGAGTAATTGTCCGGCATCTTGTACTTCCAAACTGTCGAAAAGACTCTATCACCCTGCTTCACTGGATAAAAGAAGCGCTTCCTGACAAAAGCTATCTTATCAGTCTTTTAAGTCAGTATACACCCTTTTATAAAAGTCATGAATATCCGGAACTGAACCGCAGAATTACTACTTATGAATATGAATCTGTTTTAAAAGAAGCCATTTCACTTGGACTTGTAGATGGTTTTATGCAGGAAAAAAGCAGTGCAAAAGAAGAATATACCCCACCATTTAATTTGGAAGGGTTATAAAAAATCCCCGTATCTTTTCAAATATTTTCCAAGATACGGGGATTCCTTTATTTTTTTCTAACTAATTATTTATTGTAATTAACGATCTGTCCAAAATCTTCTTTTAAAGAAGCTCCGCCTACCAGACCACCATCAATATCTGCCTGTGCAAACAGTTCCGGTGCTGTTTTTGCATTTACAGAACCGCCGTACTGAATACGGATTGCTTCTGCTGTTGCTTCATCATAGATTTCAGCGATGCATGCACGGATTCCGGCACAAACTTCCTGAGCCTGTTCCGTTGTAGCTGTTTTACCTGTTCCGATTGCCCAGATTGGTTCATAAGCGATAACCGCTTCTTTTGCCTGGTCAGCTGTTACATTCATAAATCCAACTTTTACCTGCTGACGAATGAAATCTATTGTTACGCCCTGTTCTCTCTGTTCCAGAGTTTCACCACAGCACATAATTGGAGTAATTCCATGTTCAAATGCTTTTAACATTTTTTTGTTTACTGTTTCATTTGTTTCAGCAAAGTATTCTCTTCTTTCAGAATGACCTAAAACAACATATTTTACGCCTGCATCTGTCAGCATGTTTGGAGAAATTTCTCCTGTGTAAGCACCTTTTTCTTCAAAGTACATATTTTCTGCACCAATCTGAATATTTGTGCCTTTTGCTGCTTCTACAACCGGAATGATATCGATAGCCGGTACACAGAATACTACGTCTACTTCTTCATTCTTTACTAATGGTTTTAAAGTTTCTACTAATTTTACTGCTTCACTTGGAGTCATGTTCATTTTCCAGTTACCAGCAACAATTTTCTTTCTTGCCATTTTTCTTATCTCCTTTTTTATCCAACAGATATTAATAAAATATTATTATTTATCATTTGCAGCAGCTACGCCTGGAAGTTCTTTTCCTTCAAGGAATTCCAGAGATGCACCACCACCTGTGGAGATATGAGTCATTTTGTCGCCATAACCTAAAATGTTAACTGCGGCAGCAGAGTCACCACCACCAATGATTGTTGTTGCTTCTGTTTCAGCCAGTGCTTTTGCAACAGCTTCTGTACCATGTGCAAAGTTTGGCATTTCAAAGCAACCCATCGGTCCGTTCCATACAACAGTTTTTGCATCTTTTACTGCTTCAGAGAAGAGTTTTTCTGTTTCCGGTCCGATATCCATACCTTCCCATCCATCTAAGATTTCTCCACGTTTTACAACTTTGATATTGCAGTCGTTAGAGAATGCATCACCGATACGGTTATCTACAGGAAGAAGCAGTTTTACACCTTTTTCTTCTGCTTTTTTCAGCATATCAAGTGCATACTGAAGGTAATCATCTTCACAAAGAGAAGTTCCGATGTGTCCGCCTAATGCTTTAGAGAAAGTATAGGACATACCACCACCGATGATTAAAGTATCTACTTTGTCAAGAAGGTTATTAATTACAGAGATTTTGCTGGATACTTTTGCTCCACCAAGGATTGCAACGAACGGTCTTTCCGGATTATTTACTGCATTTCCAAGGAATGCGATTTCTTTTTCCATTAAGTATCCAACAACAGCTGTATCTACATATTTTGTAACACCTACATTTGAGCAGTGTGCTCTATGAGCTGTTCCGAATGCATCATTTACAAAAACGTCGCACAGGGATGCGAGTTCTTTACTAAATTCATCACCATTTTTTGTTTCTTCTGCACGATAACGTGTATTTTCCAGTAAGATAACATCTCCGTCGTTCATTGCTTCCACTGCTGCTTTTGCATTTGGTCCAACAACTTCTGGGTCTGCTGCAAATTTTACTTCCTGTCCAAGTAATTCACTTAAACGAACTGCAACTGGTGCAAGAGATAATTCCGGTTTTGGTTCTCCCTTCGGTTTTCCAAGGTGAGAACAAAGAATCACTTTTCCACCATCTGCAATCAGTTTTTTAATAGTTGGAAGAGCTGCTACCAGACGGTTTTCATCTGTAATTTTTCCATCCTGCAGCGGTACATTGAAGTCACAGCGTACCAGTACTTTTTTTCCTTTTACGTTGATGTCATCAACTGTTTTTTTATTCAGCATAAATGATGCCTCCTTAAATAAATTATTATTTTCTGTCATAAATAGACAAAAGGAGTCCGGCCCAACAAAAGACCGGACCCCTTGACTGAGTCTTTATTCTTCTTAAATTCAGCGAAATAAATTATTCTGCTAATAATTTTCCAAAGTATTTGATTGTTCTTACCATCTGGCTTGTGTAAGAGTTTTCGTTATCATACCATGAAACAACCTGTACCTGTGTTGTTCCGTTGTCCAGAGG
>ERZ825137.6616-NODE-6616-length-10027-cov-2.583032_pt1 | contig 10027 bp, 8 predicted proteins | sample MGYA00519873_ERZ825137 | MGnify/ENA primary metagenome ERZ825137 (study PRJEB31778, sample SAMEA3449190) | human gut metagenome | biome: human gut; feature: human-associated habitat; material: faeces | place: United Kingdom | collected 2010/2012 ... | reverse complement strand
TGCAATTTGTTTTTTCATATTTTTATTTCAATTTTTATTCTATAATAATTTTTTCATGGCACAATATTGAATTATTGTTTAAATGGATTATTTTTTGATGTTATTAATTTTTATTTGTTTATTGGAAAAAATTTAAATAATTTGAAGTTTAATAAGATTTTTGAGGATTTAAAACAGTTATCTTTTATTTTAAATTCTATATTGCAGTTATTTTGAAAAATAACATTTGTAATATCAGATTGAAATAAATTTGTAAATTATGGCTGGGTATTTGTTTTTAAAATATTTGGTTTTAGTTAACTAAACTAATAGTTAAATATTAATTTTCGGTTTATTTTCAAATTTTATATTTAAAAAGTGTTATTTTCAAGTTCTATGCTAAAATAAAAAGTTTAATTGCTAATTAATAGCTGATTCAGGTTAATTGATGGTGGTTAAAAATGTCCTCAAAATAGGAGATTTATAATGTTTAAAAACAAACAGAAGCATTTTCTTATTTCTGTGCTTTTAATGATTTTATTTTTAGCAGCTTTAGGTACAGCTTTTAGTGCTGATTTAAATGAAACTTCGGAAGTTCCGGAAGTAAGTGTATGCAAAGATAATTTGGAAAATTCTCAAAATGATATTGTAGGAAGTAGTGAAATAACTTTAAATGGAGGTAAATTTAGTGATATTCAAAAAGCAATTGATGATATAGATAATGGTGGAACAATTCATTTAAATGGTTATTATAGTGCTCAAAACAAGGATTCTCATGTTTATGTAAATAAAAATATCAATATTGTAGGCGGTTCAGATACTGTTTTAGATGGAAAAAATATTTCATGTATTTTTTCAATTCAAAAAACAGGTTCAAATTGCCAAATAAGTAATTTAAAATTTGTAAATGGAATGTCTGGTCATGGAGGTGCAATGATTGTTCTGGGTAAGAATGTAGTTATTAAAGATTCAGTTTTTGAAAATAATTATGCAGACTATGCAGGAGCAGCAATTTATGTATGTTCCATTTTTAATGATAGTGGTAAATATCCGGAAGAAGGTGAAAATTTAATTATAAAAAACTGTAATTTTACAAATAACTTTGCACAGGTAGCTGCCGGGGCTATTGGTGTTTATGGAAATAATACTAAAGTTATTGGATGTAATTTTGTGTCTAATAAAGTCAAACCAACAAGTAATCATGAAGCATATGGTGGTGCAATTCAAATTGGTCGTGATGAATATAATCTTTGTTCCTATGTTGTAAACTGTAGTTTTATTAACAATGGGGCTATTGGTAGGAATTTAAATAATTCTCATGGTGGTGCAGGATGTGTTAGGGCAGGAATAATTTATCAAAATTGTAAATTTATCAATAACTCTGCAGGTCAGGGAGGAGCCTTAACTTACCATGCATCAGGTAGTATTGAGGATTGTGTATTCATAAACAACTCTGCAAAACTTTATGGTGGTGCATTAAGTACAGGTTATATTGATGGGGATATGGAGTTGATAGTAGTCAATTGTAACTTTGAGCAGAATAATGCTCCTTATGGAGGTGCTGTTCAATTAAAAGGTAAAAATATTGAAATTCATAAATCCATATTTAATAAAAATATTGCAGCAATAAATGGCGGTGCAATTAATATTATAGCTAAAACAGTCACTGTTGATGATGTTGAGTTTAATAAAAACATAGCTAATGTAAATGGAGGTGCGATTTATATTAATGGAGATAAAACAACTATTGTAGATTCTTCATTTATAGCTAATGAAGCTATTCCGGATGCTAAAAAATTAGATGACGGTTTGGGAGGAGCTATTTATATAAACAGTTCTTCAGCTACCATTAATAAAAACATATTCAATAACAATGTGGCGAGAAATGGAAGTGCTATTTACTATGACAAATCTGGTTTGAACTGTATTATTTCAGATAATGCAATGGCAGAAAATCAGGCATGGGTTTATGCATTGCCTATTTATGCTAAAAGCATTTATTATGGTGAAGATTGTGAAGTTTCAGCTACTCTATTTGGTGGAAATAATATAGCTAAATATAATGATTTGTTTGTTTCAAATGCAATTTATAATAATGCAAAACAAGATAAAATTAAAGTAAATGGTGAAACTCCTATTTTGGGAGCTGTAGATAATGGAAAATTATATCAGGACAGCAGAGAATACAATATGGATATTTTATTAACTGTAACTCATGAAGACGGGTCTGTAGCATTTAATAAAACTTTAAAATCTGATTTTAAAGGGCAGGTTTCAAATATCTTAAAAAATTTAAAACCAGGCAGATATAAGATTAGTGCAACCCATTTCGAGGACACTTACTACAAATATATTGCAAATGTTACTTATTTTAGTGTTTTTCCTAAAGCAGATCTTCAACTAAATAAAAGTTCCAACTTGATTAATGCCAATTATGGTGATATAGTAATATGGACATTAAAAATTACAAATAATGGTCCTAATGTTGGTACTGGAATCAGATTAAAAGACTTAATTCTTGATGGTTTAATTATTTTAAGCTGTGATGATGAAAACTATGACAAAAAAACAGGCATTTTAAATATTGATTCTCTTAACATTGGTGAATCCAAAATAATTAATATAAAAACTTTAGTTAATAAGACAGGAACTTTTATAAATGAAGCCAGTGTGTCTGGAAATGAATACGATTGGAATTTAAAAAACAATAATGATTCAGCAAGTCTTAATGTTAATCCATCAGCAGATTTAGCCATTGAAATGGGGGTCAATGATACCACTCCTAACTTTAACTCTTTAGTTAAATGGACTTTAAATGTTACTAATAATGGACCTGATAAGGCTACGGATGTTGTTGTTTGTGATTTGCTTTCTAAAGATTTGATTTATCTTTCCAGCACCGGAAATTATGATGTAAAATCAGGATTGTGGAATATTGGAACTTTGGAAAGGGGCAAATCCGTTTCTATAGATATTGTGACTTTAGTTAATAAAACAGGAAAAATAACAAATGACGCTTCTGTGTCTGGAAGGGAATATGATTGGAATTTAACTAATAACTATGATAATCAGTCCATTGATGTTGAGGTATGTGCTGACTTAGCTATTGAAAAATTAGTCAATGATACTAATCCTAAATTTAATTCCTTAGTTGAATGGACTTTAAGAGTTACTAATAATGGTCCTGATACTGCAACAGGCGTTGTTGTTTGTGATATTTTGCCTGAAGGATTAATCAGTATTGATAAATCATTTAATGGAATATGGAATGTTGGCAAATTGATTAATAATCAAACAAAAGAATTAACAATAATCTGTTTAGTTAATAAAACAGGAAAACTTGTCAATATTGCTGATATTGCAGGAAATGAATATGATTGTAATTTGACTAATAATATTGTAAATAAAAGTATTGAGGTTGCTCAAAGTGCGGATCTTTTTGTTAAAAAGTATGTAAACAATACTGCTCCAGATTTTGGCGAAATAATTAAATGGTCAGTTGTTGTTTCAAATAACGGTCCTGACATAGCTACAAATGTTCAGGTTAATGATTTATTGGATGACGGGCTGATATTTGTAAAGTCTAGCTCAACAAAAGGAAATTATGATGTTAAATCTGGTATATGGACGATTGACTCATTAGCACCTGAAACTGATGAAACTTTAAATATTTATTGTAAAGTTAATAAAATCGGAAAAATTCTAAACTTTGTCAGTGTCAATTCCACACAATATGATTGGAATGAGTCAAATAATCATGATAATAAATCTGTTGATGCAGTTAAAATAGCTGATTTGTCAGTTATTAAATTAATCAACAATTCAAATCCCAATTATAATGATTTGATTAAATGGACAATAATCGTTTCAAATAATGGGCCGAATATGGCTACTGGAGTTATAGTTAATGATTTGCTTCCAAAGTCTGTTGAATATATTTCATCTTATCTGTCTAAAGGTTTTTATAATCCGGTAAATGGCATATGGGATGTCGGTAATTTAAATGCCGGTGAAAAGCTGCAATTGAATATTGTCTCTAAGATTGTAAAAACAGGAGACATTACAAATGTTGTTAATGTCAAAGGCAATGAAAAAGACAGTAATTTAACTAACAATCATTTTGAAAAATCAGTTCATGTTAAAGCAGCTGCAGATTTGTCTATTGAAAAATCAGTATCAAAACAGGAAGTTAACATCAATGATTTAATTGAATATGTAATTGAAATTACAAATAACGGTCCTGACAGTGCTGAAAATATTAAGGTAAGTGAATTATTAAACCCTAATTTAAAAGTAATTTCATTTGAAAGCACCAAAGGCAATTTCAATAATGAAAGCAATGTTTTAACTATTGATGAATTAGCTAATAGTGAAAAAGCTAGGCTGACTATTAATGCTGCTGCAAACGCCTGCGGTAAATTTGAAAATAAAGTTGCTGTTTCATCTGATACTTTTGATTATGACAAATCCAATAATCAGGACGGAACAAGTGTTTTTGTAAGTGAAAACACAACAGAAAAAATAGAAAATCCTGTAAATGATAATTATCTTTTAGTATTGGCTAAAAATTCACTTCAAAAGTCTATGGTTTCAAAATTAGAAAATTTGACACATCCGCAGTCTTTAACAACTATTGAATTGCCAAAAACAGGTTTGCCGATTGTGCTGCTGCTTTTAGTTTCAATGATATCAATCGGATTTTTACCTATTAAAATTTCAAAGAAAAGATAATTTAAAGTAGCTATTCGGCTACTATTTTTTATTTTTTTAAAAGGATTTTTTAAAAATTTTAAACTATAGGAATTATTGATTTTTGCATTAATTATTTTAATGTTTTTTAATAAAAGTATTAAAAAGATAATTCATAATTCTTAAATTATCAATACTTTTAAATAGGACTTTTAACAAATATATCTTTAGATATTGATGTATTGATAATTTTTTATCAAAAATTACTATTTTTACTCAATATTAAACATTATGATGTGAAATTATGTCTGATGAAGAAATGATTGAAGAAACAACCGAAGAATTTATAGAAGAAGATGAAGAAAAATTACCTTTCGCTAAAGCAGAAGTTGTTCGTTTAATGAAAGAAAATCTTGATGACGACAAAATGATTAGGGAAAGAGTAAAAGTAGAAATGAACAAATTCTTAGGTGAAGTTCTTAAAAACGTATGTAAACAATTAAACGATTATCCTTATACTACTATTGAGTATGAAATGCTTAAGGAATCTACTTACCCATACACCAACATTACAAGGATTAATCAAGAAAAAGAAAGAATTTTATTACATTTAGAAGCTATTAAAGCAGACTGTAATGCATTAGCTATGGATGTTCAAAGAACTTTAAAATTAAAAGATGTTGCTGAAGAAGATGATTTAAGCAGCTTTTTAGCACATGATGATGAAGAAACAGAGGAAGAAGAATAAATTCTTCCTTTTTAATTATCTTCAATAATACTGAAACCTGTTTTTAATAATTTTAATTCCTCTTCAGGAATATCTAATATTTCAACATCATCACTTACAACATTACTTTGACCGAATGGATCTTCAATAATTAAAGTAGCTGTTTTTTCTCCATTTACTATACTTTTCAAATCATTTAAAACTAGCTGTGCATTTTTTTGAGAAGTATTGTCATTAAATAAATGAAGTGCCTGTTTTACTGCATCTTCAAATCGGGTGATTACACCTTCAACATTAGTTACATATCCTTCTGATTTTGGACCGGGTTCCACTTTAACACCAATTTCTGGAATGGACACAGTTGCTGACTGTGATCTGACAATTCTGGTGGATAAATTATCTTTATTTATTTTTAAAATATATTTTGCAGGGTCATTCTGTTCAAGTGCTATAATGTCGCTGTGTTTAAATCCACAGGATTCACAAATGATAGTTGTTTCTAAAACCTTTCCAAAATGTGGTATTTCAATTTCTTTCATTATGGATTTGGCTGTGTTTTCAGTGTTGCATGCAGGACATTTAATACTCATTTCGTTAATTTCTGTTTCATTCATTATAAACAAATCCTCTTTTTGTTAATTCTTCAATTATATTATTTAAACTGTCATCATCAGGTGCACAGATGGTAAATTTTCTGTATTTTGACAGAGCGTATAATTTATTTAAATCTTCTTTTTTATCTTTGTTTTCATTTATACTTTTAATAAATTTGGTTGCTTCATCGGAATCTGAAATATTGGTGGTTTTAACTAGGGAATCTTTAAATCCCCCTAGTTTGTATACAATTTTTGTTATGCTGCTGTTATTCTGTTTTATGATGATGTCAACCACTTCTTCTAATTCATCAACGCTGTTTGTTAAGCACACGGTTTTACAAGTTTGTTTTATTGTTTTAAGCAGTTTGGATAATGTATTGTTAATATTTTCAGTTTTCACTATTGTTGCATTAAATTTTTCAGCCTGTGATATTAGGTGGTTGTGGATTATTCTGTTTTCTGTAAAGAATTCTAGCTGTTTTCCACCTCTGTGTATTTGAATTGCTCTTTTAACAAATCTTTCTTTATGTGCTTCTTCATCTGATGATAATATGAAGAAATAAATATTTGCATCTTCGTAGAATTGTTCAATATCAATTAATCCCGGAACCAAATGCACTCCTTCAATTATGATGTCATCATAATCTGTAATTGCCCTTTGAATTACTTTTTCTAAAGCAGGGATAACATAAGATGCATGTTCGTCAAATCCTGCTGATACCAACTCATCATAGTTATCATATTTTGACTTGTTTCTTAAGCTTTTATATGCTTCATAAGATGAATTGTGAAGTGCAGGAGCATATTCCTTTCCAATAATTCCCCTAACTACAGCACGTATAAAATCACTTTCTATTAAATGTTTTATGTTTAATTTTTTTAGTTAATTCTGCAGCTATTGTTGATTTACCAATTCCAGAGGCACTTCCAATTAATATAACATAAGGTTTTCTCATGTTGGTAGTCTCCTAATCTTTTTTGATAGTTATATAATAATTATCATATTTTATTTATAAAAACATTATCTTTTAATAATAAGAAAACTAATATTTAATAAATAGATTATAATTTTTTGAAAACCTTTTTTTTAATAAAGTTTTTATAAAAAATTAAGATTATTTTGTTACACAGTTGTTATAAATTATAAGTTATAGGAGTGATATTTTTGTATTCAGTAAATTCTGTTAAAGAACTTCAAGATTTGAATCCATTCATCGTTGTTGGTTGTGGTGGAGGCGGTGAAAAATTCTCCAATCTTGAAGGCATTGAGGCAGTTGGATTTATAGATGATGATGTTAATAAACAGGGAACTCAGTTTTGCGGTCAAACTGTTTCTGGTAGTTTGGAAGAATGTTTAAGCGAAACTTCTGCAAATTCTCTTGTTATTATGTTGCCTATTGGTGCTGAAGGATCTGCTATTAAATATGCTGTTCAGGCTATTGATGCTGGTTTAAATGTCATAACTTCATTTAGGTCATTATCTATTGAAGATAATATTTCTTTAAAAAAATTTGCTGATTCAAAAAATTTAATTATCAAAGAAATAGGTCCTAGGTTAGATGTTGTTGAAAAAATAGCTGGAATAGCTCCTGAAAAGTCATGTGAAGTTTTACCGAAAATCTCATATGAACCTAAAGCTCCGGTAATCTTTGTTGGAGGAACTTCTCAGGAATGCGGTAAAAGAACCACTTCCAAGAAATTGGGAATTGCAGCTACTCAAAGAGGCTTAACTTCAGCAGTTATTTCCACTGATGAAATGGGTCTTGAGGAACCTACAGAATTTAATTTCAGAGCAGGAAGTTTATCAGCTATGGATGTTCCTGCAGCAGTGTTGTCTGCAATTAAATATGTTGAAGAAACTAAAAAACCAGATATTATTTTCATTGAAGGTCAGTCCAGTTTAACCGAAAAGGGAAATCCTCATCCAAGAGGTTTATCTGCAGCTATTTTAATTGGCGCTGCTCCTGATGCAGTTATTATTGGACACAGACCAAATCATCCATATAGGGAACCTAGAGGCATTGAAGAAGAAATTAGAGCTATTGAAGCTGTTGAACCTACAAAAGTTGTAGGAATTTCAATTAATCTTAAAAATGCTGAATTGGATTTAGATGCTGAATACTTTGAACACAAATATAACCTGCCTGTAGAGGATGTTTATAACAATGGTGCTTCAAAATTATTAGATGCGATATTTGATTATTTAGGAGAGTAATTTAAATGGGTTTCACTGATGCTTTAAAAAGAAGTTTAGGTTTTGAAGAAGATACATCTTTACATAATAAACAGCAAAATAATTATAGAAGACCAAGTACCCCTTCTAGTGACTTTAGAATGTCAAATAATAATGCTTCAGATTTAAGTAGCCATAGCTATTATGATGATGTGTCTATTTCTCCGGAACAGTCTTTCTATGAAATAATGCTGATAAGGCCGAAAACTATTGATGATATTAATTATGTTGTAGACCAAGTTCTTGAAGAAAGCAATCCTGTTATTTTAGATTTATCTTTTTTAGAAAAAGAAAGTCCGGCTAATTTCAAACTTGCCGGTGAAAAAATTAAACAAATGAGAAGTAATTATGGTGCAGAAGCACTTTTACTTTCCCGCTGCAATGATAAAAATTTAATTATTATAGCTCCAAAAGGAGTCAGTTTAGTTAGAAAGTAAGAAAATTCTTATATTTTAAAGAATTTTTCAGCATTTTTAAATGCTACTTTCTCTATTTCTGTTTTTTTGTATCCTAATTTTTCAAGCTCACGTACTGTTTTTGGAACGGACAAAGGATCTGAGGGTTTATTGCTGATGTCACTATTTAGAAGGAATTTGTCAAATCCGTATTCATCCAATATAGCTATTGCTTCTTCTTTGTCCATTTTTTGAGGCTGTACTGTTAATCCTAATGTGTAGTCTTTGTCAATTACATCTTCAGCTACATTTTGATTTATATGGTCAATAACGACTAGTTTCGGGTCAATATGTTGCGGTACAATGTCCTGAATAACTTTTAAAACTTCTTTTTTATTTTTACGTGGTGTGTGAACAATAACTTTTGTTTTAGTTTCTTCACCAATATCTAACTGTTTTTTAAAGATGGCTATTTCACTATCTGTTAAATCTTCAAGACCTATTTCTCCAATAGCTATTATCTGTTTGTTTTCAATCCATTTGTAGAGGTTTTCATATATTAAATCGGGATTTACACTTGTGTTTGCAGGGTGAATTCCTAAAGCGACTTTTAAATCAAGCCCATATTCTTTAGCTCTTTTGGTGTCATAGTTGAGAATTCTCTCTAAATGATTTAAAAGAGTGCTTTCATTATTTAGCTTGTACGGGTAGAAAGCACAAGTTATTGCAGTATCTATTCCAGATAAATACATTTCGCCAAAATCTTCACTACTTCTTGAATCTCCATGCATATGTGTGTCAATCATTTCAATCACTTTCTTATAAAATGTCTGTTTTGTGATTAGTATTATGGTTGTCTATCTTAAAAAAATTAATGCCTCAGAGTTATTATTTTTATATTTTTCTTATGTGTTATTTTACACATCTGCTCACTTTGAGAGTTTTTATATTTTTTTAGTATTAAAAATACCTTTGCCAGTAATACTTTTTTGGTGATACCTGTGAATGAAAATCAAGAATGCATGGAAAACTATGAAACAATATCTGAAGAAATTAAATATATAACAAACTCTTTAGTAAGGTTGAAAATTTTGGCAACTTTATATGAACAGCCATTGAACATGAAAGACATTAATAGAACTACAGGATTAAGTTACAGCTCAATATCCAGTAACATGTTTGGACTGGAACTGGGAGGATTTATTTATAGAAGCGGAAATTTGTATCATATCTCAAATACAACTGAACTATATGTGTCTAATATTTTGGAATTAAAGGATACAATAAATCTATTTAATAAGTTTTTTAATATTCTGGATGCTCATATTGTAGATATGATTCCTGAAAAATCAGTAGCTCAATTATATCTGCTTGGTAGAGCTATTTTAGTTGAATCTAATGAAAAGGA
>ERZ825137.6613-NODE-6613-length-10029-cov-3.379487_pt1 | contig 10029 bp, 7 predicted proteins | sample MGYA00519873_ERZ825137 | MGnify/ENA primary metagenome ERZ825137 (study PRJEB31778, sample SAMEA3449190) | human gut metagenome | biome: human gut; feature: human-associated habitat; material: faeces | place: United Kingdom | collected 2010/2012 ... | reverse complement strand
AAGTGCGCGCAGACACAAATCTCGCGATTGAAAAATTTTATTTTTCAATCTTTCTTGCCCTTTCCCATATGCCTTATGCGAACGGATTCTCTGTCGGATACATCATGCCCTTGGGCTGATTGAAGTTTAAGTCCTCTACCGGAACGCCGATGTATTTGAATACCTCGTACAGTGCTTTGCCGTAATGGCCGAAGGCAACTGCGCCGTGGTGCGGGAAGTTCTTCTCGATCAGCACATGGCGGTAGAAGCGTCCCATTTCCGGAATTGCGAATACGCCGATGGAACCAAAGGAATGGGATGCAACCGGCAGAACCTCGCCCTGTGCGATGTAAGCCCGCAGCTTGTTGTCCGCGGTGGACTGCAGGCGGTAAAAGGTGATATCACCGGGGATAATATCTCCCTCCAGAGTGCCGTTTGTCACTTCAACCGGGAGGGATCTCGCCATGATCATCTGGTTCTTCATGCTGCAGAATGCCAGCTTTCTGGAGCAGGTATTGCCGCAGTGGAAGCCCATGAAGGTATCCTTATGGGTGTAATCAAATTTGCCTTTGATCGATTCTTCATACATATCGTCGGGCACGCTGTTGTTGATATCCAGTAAGGTTACAACATCGTCGCTGACTGCGGTTCCGATAAACTCGCTTAAGCAGCCGTAAATATCCACTTCGCAGGATACCGGAATGCCCATACCGGTCAGACGGCTGTTGACATAGCAGGGAACGAAGCCGAACTGTGTCTGGAATGCAGGCCAGCACTTACCGGCAATTGCAACGTATTCGCGGTAGCCCTTATGTGCCTCTACCCAGTCGAGCAGGGTCAGCTCATACTGTGCAAGCTTTTCCAGAATTTCAGGCTTTTTGTTGCCCTCACCCAGCTCTTCCTCCATCTCTTTTACCTTTGCAGGGATTCTTTCATCCCCGGCGTGCTTGTTGAACGCTTCAAACAGATCCAGCTCGGAGTTTTCTTCGATTTCAACGCCCAGGTTGTAGAGTTGCTGAATCGGTGCGTTGCAAGCCAGGAAATTTAACGGTCTGGGACCAAAGCTGATGATCTTCAGGCTCTTTAAACCGATGATCGCTCTTGCGATCGGAACAAAATCATGGATCATATCCGCACATTCTGCTGCGGTTCCAACGGGATATTCCGGAATATATGCCTTTACATTGCGAAGCTTTAAGTTGTAGCTTGCATTTAACATACCGCAATATGCATCTCCACGTCCCTGGATCAGGTTGTTGCCGCTTTCTTCTGCTGCTGCAACGAACATCTTTGGTCCATCAAAGTGTTTTGCAAGCAGAGTCTCTGAGATTTCCGGTCCGAAGTTTCCAAGATATACAACCAGTGCATTACATCCGGCTTTCTTGATATCTTCCAGAGCCTGTACCATATGGATTTCACTTTCTACGATACAGATCGGACATTCGTAAATATGTTCTTCTCCGTATTTTTCTTTGTAAGCTTTCATAAGTGCTTCTCTTCTTGATACAGAAAGGCTTTCCGGGAAGCAGTCACGGCTTACTGCAACAACTCCGATTTTCAGTTCTGGCATGTTATTCATTGTTTTTTCCTCCTAAAATATGAATCTGTCTGTTCTATTTTGCGATGTCGATATTCTCACCTTTAAGTCCGCACACAGCGCCTTCGATTCCTGCTTCTTCATGTGCAATCAGCCATTTGTTCTTTGCGGTAAGAAGCTTGTCATCAAATGATTTGGTATGGCAAGTCATCAGATCTGTATTGGTTCCCTTTGGAAGAACTACTACTGCCTTAAATCCATTTCCATCTACTCCGCAAGGTGCATAGTGAAGGGTTGTTCCGTACACTTCGATTCCAATTCCTGCTGGGACAAGGAATGCTTCTACTTTTGATGTGTCATATGTAAAATCCGGTTCGATATCCTGCTCTGCCCCCAGAAGCAGAATGATATCTGTCACTGCGACATTCACTTCTGAACTTCTGTGATATTCCAGTGCGTTCAGTTTGCTGTTATGTCCGTTGCAGTATCCGATCTGGATCGGAAGTTCTCCGTAAACTCTCATCTTCAGATCGATTGCAACATCCGTTGTTTCCAGTTCTTCAATAGATGGTTCGTAGATGACATCCTCCGGAAGAGGGGTGTGTTCCATTGCCTTGATCAGCTTTGAAAAATCATATCCATCGATCACACGTCCGTATCTGCTGAATTCTGGATCTGTTACTTTTTTGATTTTCATTTCTTCCACCTTCTTTCTGTCTTATATTCTAACAGGCTAAGTCGGTATCCGCTACCGAAAACTTAGCCTGTTAACTGCACTTTCTTGTCCTTATGCTATTTTTTATTATTTAGAACGTTTCTTAGATTCTACATCAAAGATAACGGCTGCAAGAAGAACAATACCTTTTACAACTTTCTGCCAGTTGGCATCTACACCCATGATAGACATACCGAGGTTGATAACACCCATCAGAGTTGCACCTATGATAACTCCAGGGATTGTACCACTTCCACCGTAAGCGGAAGCGCCACCGATGAAGCAGGATCCAATGGCATCCATTTCGTATCCATCACCGGCTGTCGGGTTTGCTGAGTTCAGACGGGCGATAACTGCCATTGCTGCAACTGCTGCAAGAAGTCCCATGTTTGCATAAGCGATAAAGTACACTTTATTAGTATTGATACCAGAAAGCTGTGCTGCTTTCTCATTTCCACCGATTGCGTATAAATGACGTCCTACGGTTGTCTTTGATGTCAGATATCCGTAGATCAGAACGATCAATGCTACCCAGATTAAGATCATCGGAATACCCTTGTACTGTGCCAGTCTCCACATAAATGCGATGATTACAATACTGATCACTGCGCATTTAACAATATCATTAACCGCTGGTCCGACTTTATATCCTTTTTTGATCTTTGACATTCTTCCTTTGAAAGTCATAAGTACAAAAACTGCTGCAATGATGATTCCTGCAAGGATACAGGTAATATTGATTCCGTTTCCGTGGAACACATCTACAATGTAATTGTTAAACAGTGCCAGGTATGCATCCGGCATTGGAGCAATCGTAAAACCATTCAGAATGATATTAGAAAGACCACGGAAGATCAGCATACCAGCCAGTGTTACGATAAATGGTGGGATACGTCTGTAAGCGATCCAGAATCCCTGCCATGCACCGATTGCAAGACCGGTAACAAGCATGATAAGAATAGATACCCCAACACTCATGCCTTTATTAACCATAAATGTTGCACCTACAGCGCCGGCGAAACATACAACTGAACCAACACTCAGGTCGATATTACCACCAGTTAAGATACACAGTAACATACCTGTTGCCAGGATAAATACGTAAGAGTTCTGTGAAATCAGGTTATTTACATTCTGTGGGAGAAGCATTCTTCCACCTGTTTTCCATGTGAAAAACAGTGTTACAATGACCAGTACAATGACCATTGTATATTTCTTTAAAAAAGCAGATACATTTTCTTTACTCATAACTATTCTCCTTTGCTTGAACTCAAAATTCGTCCCATGATGACTTCCTGGGATGCCTCTGCTGCATCCAGTTCTCCGACGATACGTCCCTCATTCATAACGTAAATCCTGTCAGACATTCCAAGTACCTCAGGTAACTCGGAAGAAATCATGATAACCGATTTTCCTGCTGCCACCAGATCATTGATAATACAGTAAATTTCATATTTTGCACCAACATCGATACCTCTGGTTGGCTCATCCAGAATCAGGACATCCGGTCCGGCGAACATCCATTTTGCAAGGAGAACCTTCTGCTGGTTACCACCACTTAAGTTTCCTACATTCTGTTCTACAGACGGACACTTTGTACGCATCTTCTGTCTATATTCCTCTGCAACCGCAATCTCTTTGTCACGGTCGATCACACCATGGGCACTGACTCCGTCAAGGTTTGCCAGAGTTGTATTTACACGGATTGGATTGCTCAGTATTAATCCGTTTCCTTTTCTGTCTTCTGTCACATATGCAATTTTGTGTTCAATTGCTTCTTTAACGGTATGAAGTTTCACCTCTTTACCATTAATATATAATTCACCAGAAATATTTTTTCCATAGCTGCGTCCGAAAATACTCATTGCAAGCTCTGTACGTCCGGCTCCCATAAGTCCTGAAATACCAAGTACTTCTCCTTTACGGACATACATAGACACGTTATCTACCACTTTGCGGTCAGAATATACCTGATGATGAACGGTCCAGTTCTTAACCTCCAGTGCTTTATCGCCAATTTTTACATTTTTCCTCTTCGGGAAACGGTCCGTAAGTTCACGACCAACCATTCCTTTGATAATTCTGTCTTCCGTAATTTCATCTGTTCTCTTATCCATCGTCTCGATGGTACTTCCATCACGGATAACTGTGATTTTGTCGGCTACATAAGCAACCTCATTCAGTTTATGTGTGATGATGATCATCGTCATTCCCTGTTTTTTGAACTCAAGCATCAGATCCAGCAGGGCCTTTGAATCCGATTCATTCAGTGATGAGGTCGGCTCATCAAGAATCAGTAATTTTGCATGTTTTGCAAGTGCTTTTGCAATTTCAACAAGCTGCTGCTTGCCGACACCGATATCTTTGATCAGTGTACGTGATGACTCATGAAGTCCTACTTTCGCAAGATATTCATCTGCTTCTCCATAAGTTTTACTCCAGTCAATTGAGAATTTCTTTCCCTGTTCATTACCGAGATACATATTCTCGCCAATCGTCATTTCCGGAACCAGTGCCAGTTCCTGGTGAATAATTACGATACCTTTTTCTTCACTGTCTTTAATTTTATTAAATTTACAGACCTCGCCATCGTAAATAATATCTCCCTCATAAGTACCATATGTATATACACCACTGAGTACATTCATAAGTGTTGACTTTCCCGCTCCGTTTTCACCTACAAGGGCGTGAATCTCACCTTCTTCAACTTTAAGGTTTACATTGTCCAGCGCTTTAACGCCCGGGAAAGTTTTGGTAATATTTTTCATTTCCAATAAAACCTTACCCAACCTGAATCCCTCCTTCTCTTTTAGCGGCACAAGCGGGATTAAAATCCCGCCTGTACTCATTTAAATATGTATCGTATTACTTAATATCTGCTTCTGTATAATATCCAGAATCAAGAAGCATTTCTTCGTAATTGTCAATTGTAACAACTGTTGGTTCGCAAAGGTAAGAAGGAATGATGCCTGTTCCGTTATCATACGACTCATTATCATTTGTCTCAGCTTCTTTGCCATCCATGATCGCATCTACCATCTTAACTGTCTGTTCAGCAAGTTTACGTGTATCTTTGAATACTGACATAGACTGTTTTCCATTTACGATGTTCTTAACATTTGGTTTGTCACAATCCTGACCTGTGATGACCGGCCATTTTCCTGTGTAGTTTGCTTCCAGAGCATTTTCAACACCAAGTGCTGTAGAGTCATTTGAGCAAAGAACTACATCAAGGTCTTTTCCGTTATAGTTGGATGCAAGAATTGCTTCCATTCTTGACTGGGCTTTTTCTGTAGACCAGTCTGCTGTAGCAACTTCTTCTTTCTTAACCTGTCCTGACTGGACAACCAGTTTTCCTGAATCAATGTATGGCTGAAGAACTTCCATTGCTCCACCGTAGAAGAAGTTTACATTGTTGTCTCCTGGATCACCTGTGAAGATTTCCAGATTGTAAGGACCATCTGTATTATCAAGGTCTAATGCATCCACGATGTATTCGCCCTGTTTCTGACCTACCAAGTAGTTATCAAATGTTGCGTAATATGTAACTGCAGATGAGTTCATGATCAGACGGTCATAAGAGATAACCGGGATTCCCTGTTCTTCTGCCTGTTTTAACGGAGTTCCAAGTGATTCACCATCAATGGATCCGATTACGATTGCGTCACATCCTCCAGATACCATGTTCTCAACCTGTGAAACCTGTGTAGCAACATCATTGCTTGCAAACTGAAGGTCAACTTCGTATCCGGCATCCTCCAGCTGTTTCTTCATGTTCTCGCCGTCCTGATTCCATCTCTGTAAGTCTTTTGTCGGCATTGCAACACCAATCTTACCTGTTCCGGCTTTTGTCTCTTTCTTATCTGATGAGCCAGATGATGATGAAGTATCATTTCCGCTTGTACATGCTGCCATGGATAATGTCATAGCTGCAATGACGCCCACTGTAAGAAGCTTTCTTGTTCTGTTTCCCATAATTCGTTTCCTCCTTTAAGAAAATTTGTTTTTCTTGATGCTTATACTATAGCAGTTCACAAACTGGACAAGATTGTAAAAAACCGTACATATTTATGATATTATTGTGTAAAAAAAGAAAGGTAGCACAAATTTGCACTGCCTTTCTGTCAAAAATGTCCTAGTCCCGGCTCTCTTCCGAAACATTCAGATATACTTCATCATGTAAATGGAATCCAAGATCAATGATCACTGAATCCATATTTTCTTTTGTCACTGCAATCGGCGGAAGTCCCCAATAAGGAACATCTTTCCCATCATCCGTTGTTTTTACACTGTTTTCTCCAATATCTTTTCCGACAATCTGTTCTCCGTTTGCCAGTTTTACCGCACACTTTGCCGCCACTTTTGCAAGCCGTTCAATCGGTTTATACACAGTCATCGCTTGTGTACCTTCCACGATTCTCTGACAGGCTTCCAGATCGGCATCCTGCCCGGTCACAACCACTTTCCCGGCCATCTGCTTTTCACTGAGTGCTTTGATCACATACCCGGCGATCGCATCATTGCCGCACATAACACCATCTACTTCCTCCAGCTCAGCCAGTGCCTCATTGACTGCCTGAAAACCGGTCTCCGGTTTCCACGAACTAACGCTTATCTTCTTCACAACATTCAGATTACTGTCCTTGATCATCTTTTCAAATCCTTTTGCCACATCCTGTGAATTGGCATCCGATTCTGGTCCGCAGATCATAACAATATTGCCTCCATCCGGGAGTTTCTCCAGCATGGTCTTTCCCATCTCTTCCCCAACACTCTCATTATCAACTGTGATATAGAGATCTGTTGTTGTTCCCTGGATCAGACGGTCATAGGAAATTACCCGGATTCCCTCTGATTTTGCTTTATCCACCTCTTCCGTCAGTCCATAAGAATCCACTGCAACGATCACGATTACGTCCATCTTCTGTGCAATAAAATCCTCAATCTGCTTTTTTTGCTTTTCCAGATTATTATTCGCATTCTGCACATCTACCTGCGCTCCCAGTTCCTGTGCTACTGCGGTAAATACATCCCGGTCTCTGGTCCACCTTTCCAGAACCAGAGTATCGATCGTAAATCCAATCTTCAGTTGCTTTTTATCACTTCTATCGGTCTTTACGCCCTGCGATTTTGCTGAACATCCCACAAGTAGCTGTCCTGCAAAAGCAATACACACCAAAAATACCATCCATCGTCTTATAGGTTTATTCATATCGTCCCTCCTCACGGTATTCCGTCGGTGTCACACCTGTCCATTTTTTAAAAATACGACTGAAATAATTGGGATCTCCGTACCCGGATTCCATACAGATCTCTTTGATACTCTTCTCCGTTTCCATAAGCTGCTTTTTCGCATATTCGATCCGCAGATTGTTCACATAATCTATGTAATTGACATTCTCTGATTCTTTAAACAGCTTACTTAAATAGTAGGAACTGATTCCAAGTTCTTTTGCCGTCTCTTCCAGAGAAATTTCCCCTGAAAAATGCTCTGCTATATAAACTTTTGCTTTTTCTACTACATTAACCGTCTTCTCCTGTTGTTTCATTGAGATGTGTCCTGCTGCTTCTGTCATTTTATGCACAAACCATCGTTCCAGCCCTTCATATGTCTGAAAGCTCATCAGCTGATCCAGATAATTTGCCCTTACATCAAAATGATAAGTCATTGCCCCCTGCTCGTAGACAGATTTTTCAGCAAGCAGGACAAATTCCATTACTTTCAGGCGTACATTGTTCGTAACCTCCGGAAACTGCTTCTCCATCCACATCACAAACTCTGTACTTCTTTTTTCTGTCAGTTCTGCATCCCCTGCATGAAAAAGACCGGATTCCATATCATACGGATATCCCTCTTCATATACACAGCTGACCGGAAGATCCTTTGCATGGTTCACCTTTCCTACTCCCTGCCTTGCCGTATCGAGTGCTTCTCTGTAGGACTTGGAAACTTCCTCCCAGGATGCGACAGACCCGATGCCCGCTTTGAATTTCATTTCCATCTGCTGCTCCATTTTACGAAGCATACTGCGGATATTTTCAATCTTTACTTCCCGCTCATTATAAGATTCTTCCTTTTCCCTGCACGGGACAAGGACGATTACTTTGTTTCCCATCAGAGATCCTACAATTCCATTCATCGTCTCCTTAAGCATTTCACGGAAAATCATGCTGTGCTTTTGCAGCCGGATTCCTGCACCTACTGTGTTGGTCAGTTCTCCTTTTCGCAATTCTTCTCCGCATTCGATCACTATTGCATAGACATACTCCGTATTGATTCCAAGCAGCTCACGGTATGTAAGATTGGAGGTATCATTGCTCTCTCCAAGAAGAACGCTGTACACAAAACCACTTTCGATCATCGGAACCACAACCTCAAGTTTTTCTTTCACCTTCAGATCCTTACTTACTTTTTCCCTTCTATCATTTACAAGCTTCATCGCCTTTCGCAGGGTATCCGTCAGCACGTCCTTATTGATCGGCTTTGTCAGATAAGACATAACGCCGATATCAATAGCCTTCTGTGAATATTCAAATTTATCATAGGCCGTAAGAACAATGAAAATGATATTTTTATGTTCTCTTTTAATCTCTTCCATTGCTTCGATTCCGTTGATCCCCGGCATCTGGATATCCATCAGGATAATATCCGGGCGAAATGACTCTGCAAGTTCGATCGCCATACGCCCATTTTTTGCAGATTCAATTTCAAATTCATCTCCAAAGCTTTTCTGGATCATAAATCTAATTGCCTGCTGTACAATTCCTTCATCATCACAGATCAATATCCTCATCTTATGTCCTCCCTTTTCAAATAGATCAACACTTCTGTTCCTCTCTCTTCCCGCCGACGGATCTCAATCACATGCTCCATATTATAATACCGTTTCAGACGGTTGATCACATTATCCATACCGATTCCGGCGGAATCCCGCTGACTGTGGCTGTGTGCACTCTCTCCACGCATGATCTTTTCGATCACTTCCGGTTCAATTCCCACACCATTGTCTTCTACTTTCACGCAGACCATACCATCATCACTGTAAACAGACAGATGGATCTTTCCTTCTCCCTGCAGTTCGCGTATTCCATGATTTACCGCGTTTTCGATCAGGGGCTGCAGGATCATACTTGGCATCATTGTACCAGTCACGCGCTCATCGATCTGTTTTGTATAATGGATTTCTCCTGCAAATCGTACATTCAAAATATAAATGTAGTTGTCTACCAGTTCCAGCTCTTCCTTAAGCGTAGTATCTTTCTCCATCTTCCTTACATTATAGCGGAAGAAATCCGCCATGTTCTGTACAAACAAACAGGTATTTTCTGCACCCTCCATCATGGCAAGCTGTGCTGCTGCATTCAGACTGTTAAACAGAAAATGCGGGTTGATCTGCGCCTGCAGATATTTAAGCTGTGCTTCCTTAAGGTCATTTTTCATAATCAGTTCATTCTCGATCAGCCTGCTTTCCCGCTCATAGTTCTCTTTTGTCTGCCTGATATAATCACGGATACTGTTCATCATTTTGTTGCAGGCTTTCGCCACCGTACTGATCTCATCTCCGGTATCAATGATCGGAAAATCTACCTCCAGTCCACCTTTGGCGATCGTATTTGCCGCCTCCGCAAGTTTATTAAGCGGTCTTGTAATCGTTCTGGTCATCATAACGATCCATGCGAGTGCTACAAGCATGGATACGGTCAGAAGAAACATACTGAATCCGACAACGTAATTCAGTGTGGATCTCAAAACTGAATAATTCTGCGAGTTTTCAAGAAACACCGACGTATTCAGGCT
>ERZ825137.6611-NODE-6611-length-10032-cov-12.114463_pt1 | contig 10032 bp, 7 predicted proteins | sample MGYA00519873_ERZ825137 | MGnify/ENA primary metagenome ERZ825137 (study PRJEB31778, sample SAMEA3449190) | human gut metagenome | biome: human gut; feature: human-associated habitat; material: faeces | place: United Kingdom | collected 2010/2012 ... | reverse complement strand
ACCACGCCGAAGTGCACCGGGTCCATGCCGATGGCCGGGTTGGTCACGACCGGCAGGAGGATCGGCGTCATAATCGTAATCAGCGGCGCCATATCCATAAAGCAGCCCAGCAGCAGCAGCAGAATGTTGATGATGAGCATCAGCACATACTTGTTGCTCGTGATGCTCAGCAGCGCCGCGGTAATCATCGCCGGGATGCGCAGCTCGGTCATCATGTAAGCGAACGCCTTCGCCGTCGCCAGCAGCGTCATCACGATGGCCAGCGTCTTGAGCGCGTTCTTAATCACCTTGCCGAAGTCGCGGAGCTTCGCGTCGCGGAAGACCACATACGCAAGGAACATCGTATACACCACCGCGATTGCGGAGGATTCCGTCGCGGTGAAGACGCCCATGCCCGTGCCGACCAGAATGATCACCAGCGTCAGCATCGGCAGAATACCGCGCAGGATGACGCTCTTGCGCTGTTCCTTCGGGATGGCCACGCCCTTGGGGAAGTTATACTTCTTGCCCATGAAGAAGCACAGCGCCATCATCGCGCAGCCCAGCACAATGCCCGGCACCGCGCCCGCCATGAACAGCGAGCCGATGGAAACGCCGCCGCCCGCCGCCAGGGCATAGATGACCATGTTGTGGCTCGGCGGAATGAGCACGCCCTGACAGGCCGTCGTGACCGTCAGACCGACGGAGAAATCCTCGGTGTAGCCCTGCTTGACCATCATCGGGATGACGACGGAGCCGAGGGAAGACACGTCCGCCACGGCAGAGCCGGAGATGCCGCCGAAGAACATGGAGCTGAGGCAGTTGACGTAAGCCAGACCGCCGCGGAAACGGCCGACGGCGAGGTTCGCCAGATCAATGATCTTGTCGGAAATGCCGCCCGCGCCCATGATTTCGCCCATCAGGATAAAGAACGGGATGGAGAGCAGCGAAAAGTTGTTCACGCCGTCCACCATCTGGCGGACAAGCACGGAGAAATTCGTGCCCGTGACCAGCGCGCAGCCCAGCGTGGAGAGCAGCATCGCGAAGGACACCGGCACACGCATCAGCATCAGCGCGATAAAGCCGCCGATCAGCACGATTGCGGCGAGGGTTGCCGTCGTCATTTGTGTTCATCCTCCTTCTTTTCCATTTCCTTGAGCGCAGCCACGTCGGTGTAGTCGATTTCCTTTTCGGAATAGAGCAGGTCGTCGCGGCTGACAATGCCCGTCAGGAAAAGGAGCGAGTCAAACGTAATCACAAAGCCCGCAATCGGGATCGGCAGATACTGCCACGCAGTGGAAATACCGGTGATGGGCAGCGTGCCCGGCATGCTGAAGAGCTTCATCGTGCGCGCGCCGCCGGTGTAGAGCATGAACAGGCCGCACAGCAGCACCACCACGTCCGTCAGCACGTCGAGCGCCTTGCGCGCCTTGCCGCCGACCGGGAGCTGGTTGTACACCGCGTTGACGGCCACATGCAGGTGATCGCGCACGCCGATGGCGCAGGCGATAAAGGCGAACAGCGTCACCAGCAGGCGCGGCACCTCCTCCGCCCACGACAGGCCGGTGTTGAAGCAATAGCGAAGCACGACCGTCAGCGTGACGATCGCGACCATCGCCATCATGGAAATCTGCGCAATCAGCAGCACAATCCGATGGACAAAGTGATTCAGCGGCACAAGCACCTTGCGCAGCGCATTCTGAACGTTTTTCATATTCATCCTCCGAATTCAGAACCTTCTGTTCAGAAATCGTAAAGCTCACATTCTGTTTTCCTAACTCATACTAATTCGCAGTTAAAATGCTTAACAGAGCGCATCAGATTTTTTGTTCTGACGAAGCCAAGTGAAGTGAGGCGTACTGGAGGTACGTTGAACGGAACGAGGCAAAGTCAGAGCGAAAAAGATGGTGCGCGGATTAAGCCATTTTAACAAGAATTAGTATCAATGTTTCGATTTCGTTAAGATGATTTTGTAAAAAAGAGGGGCGACCCGAAGGGTCGTCCCCCAGAGTGCATCGCTCAGAGATTAGTACGCCTCGCCGACCTTGGTGATCGCGTCGATGACGTCCTGATACTTCGCACCGTACTTCTCGTAGAGGCTCTGGCCGCCGAGCGCGTCGCTCGGGTTGGTCATCGCGGCCTGGAACTCGGCAAAGGCTTCCGGCGTCAGCTCGACGATGGTGCAGCCCGCTTCGCGGACGATCTTCTCAGAGGATTCTTCCTTCTCGGCCCACTTCGCCTTCTCATAGGCTTCGGTCTCGATCGCGCACTGCTTGATGATCTCAACATCCGCCGGGTCGAGGCTGCTCAGCACCTCAGCAGAGGCGAGCAGGATTTCCGGAACGCGGGTGTGCTCGTCGAGCACGTAGAAGGTCGCGGCCTCGTAGTCGCCCATGTTCTGGTAGGTCGGCCAGTTGTTCTCAGCGCCGTCGATGGTGCCCTGCTTGATGGCGGAGTAAACCTCGTTCGGGCCGATGCCGGTCACGCCGGTGCCGCCCAGCACGTTGGTCATGTCAACCATCATGGCGTTGTTCTGCATGCGGATCTTGAGGCCCTTCATGTCGGCGACGGAAGCGACCTTCTTGGTGGTGTAGTAGCTGCGCGCGCCGGCGTCATACCAGCACAGGCCGACCAGACCGGAGCCGGAAGCCTCGATCTGCGCCAGCATGTCCTTGCCGATCTCGCCGTCGAGCACCGCCCACATGTGGTCGGCATTCTTATACAGATACGGCATCTGAATCGCGTTCAGCGCCGGCACATAGCTGGCCACCGGGGAAGCGGACACGCGCGCAAACGCGATATCGCCGAGCTGGAGCGCCTCGATGGAGCCGGTCTCCTCGCCGTAGAGCTGGCCGCCGGAATACACCTCGACCTTGATGCGGCCTTCGGTCTTTTCTTCAATCAGACGCGCGAATTCCTGATCCGCCAGCGTGGTCGGATAGCCTTCCGCGTGAACCTCGCTCAGCTTGAGCGTCGTGGCGCTCGCGGCGGCAACGGACAGGGTCATCGCTGCTGCGACAGCAAGAGTAAGCAGTTTTTTCATCGTGGATATTCCTCCATTTTGTTTATTCTCCACCGCACTTTTCGCCCCGTGCGGATAGATGCGTACCCAAGTGTTCAAAAATCGCCGTTCGTTTTTGTATCAGATTAACATTATTATACACGTCCATGCACGTATTTGTCAATAAACATCCGAAATATTACTATATTCCGCACATTTTTGTTCCAGTTTCCTGATAATATTTCCTGTTTTTTGTTATGCCCCGTAGCCCATCAGCAGGCGCGGCAGCAGCAGCGAAATATCCGGCACGTAGGTCACCAGCAGCAGCACGATCACCATCGTCGCGTACAGCGGCAGCATGTTCTTCGCCGTGCGCTCAATCGGGGTCTTGCCGATGGCACAGCCGACGAACAGTGCGCTGCCGACCGGCGGGGTGCACAGGCCGACCGCGAGGTTGAAGATCAGCACCACGCCGAAGTGCACCGGGTCCATGCCGATGGCCGGGTTGGTCACGACCGGCACGAGAATCGGGGTCATAATCGTAATCAGCGGCGCCATATCCATGAAGCAGCCCAGCAGGAGCAGCAGCACGTTGATAATCAGCAGCAGGATGTACTTGTTATCCGTGATGCTCAGCAGGCCGCTCGAAATCGCGGAGGGGATGCGCAGCTCGGTCATCATGTAGGCAAACGCCTTTGCCGTCGCCAGCAGCGTCATCACGATGGCCAGCGTTTTCAGACTGTTTTTGAGAATACCGCCCACGTCGCGCAGCTTCACCGAGCGGAAGACCACCATCGACAGGAACATCGTGTACACGCACGCGATGGCGGAGGCCTCCGTCGCCGTGAACACGCCCGCGCCCGTGCCGACCATAATGATAATCAGCGTCATCATCGGCAGGATGCCGCGCAGCAGAACCTTGATGCCCTCGCCCTTGGCCACGCCTTCGCCCTTGGGGAAGTTATAGCGCTTGGCCATCATCATGCACATGATAATCATGCCGCAGCCCAGCGCGATGCCCGGCAGCAGACCCGCCATGAACAGCGTGCCGATGGAAACGCCGCCCGCCGCCAAGGCGTAGATGACCATGTTGTGGCTCGGCGGGATGAGCACGCCCTGGCAGGCCGTCGTCACCGTCAGGCCGACGGAGAAATCCTCGTCATAGCCCTGCTTGACCATCATCGGGATGACGATCGTGCCCAGCGAGGAAACGTCCGCCACGGCGGAGCCGGAGATGCCGCCGAAGAACATCGAATCCAGCACGTTCACGTAGGCCAGACCGCCGCGGAAGCGGCCGACCGCCAGATTCGCCAAATCGACAATCTTTTCGGAAATGCCGCCCGCGCTCATAAATTCGCCCATCACGATGAAAAACGGAATCGAGAGCAGCGAGAAGTTGTTCGCGCCGTCCACCATCTGCCGAACGAGAACGGAGAAGTTCGTGCCCGTGACCAGCGCGCTGCCCAGCGTCGCAAGCAGCATCGCAAAGGAAATCGGCACCCGCATCAGCAGCAGGAGCACAAATCCGCCGATCAAAACCAGACCGGCCAACGTCGCGGTCGTCATTTCTTTCCCGCCTCCTTCGTCATGGCGGCAACGGCCGCTTCATCGGTAAAATCCACTTCCGGCTCGGAATAGAGCAGGTCGTCGCGGGAGATAATGCCCGTCAGGAAGAGAATCGAGTCAAAGCTCATCACAAAGCCCGCCACCGGGATCGGCAGATACTGCCACGCGGTGGAAATGCCGGTGATCGGCAGCACGCCGGGCAGGCCGAACAGCTTGATCGTGCGTGCGCCGCCGCTGTAGAGCATGAACAGGCCGCACAGCAGCACCACCACGTCCGTCAGCACGTCCAGCGCCTTTCTCACCTTGCCCCCGACCGGGAATTTGTTGTAAATCGCATTCACCGCGACATGCATGTGATCGCGAACGCCGATGGCGCAGGCGATGAAGGCGAACACCGTTACCAGCAGGCGCGGCACTTCCTCCGCCCACGACAGCCCCGTATTGAAGCAGTAGCGCAAAATAACCGTCAGCGTCACAATCGCGACCATCGCCAAAATGGAAGCCTGCGCAATGAACAGCACGATTTTGTGCGTAATGTGGTTGAGCTTCACCAGCTTAGCGGCCAGCCCCTTCTGGTTCATGGGCATTCCTCCTTTCCCCTTTTGACCCGTTTGCATAGCGCCTTTCCTCCTTTGTTCGGCCCTTTTCCGTTGGCCTTTCTCCATTTTATTTTATGCGAACGGGGCTTGCTTTGCCTAGCAATGTTGAGCGTTTTTGATGGGTTGCATCGGTTTTTTAACAAGAAATAAACGGCGTTTTGAATCGCGGAGGTGTGGGTTTCTCTCCTTCCGTCTGCCTTCGGCAGCCAACCTTCGGCGTTTTCATCGGCTGATTCCGCCACAGGCGGCGCCGATTTCAAACGTTCCTCTAAGAGGGAGGTCTTATTTCTTGTATAGCTACTTCTTACGCTAAAAAAAGCTCCCTCTTCGAGGGAGCTGTCAGCGAAGCTGACTGAGGGAGTTCGACGGGCGCGCAATGCGCGCCCCTACAACGTTGTAGGAAAAAAAATAACCGTGTATTGTATCGCCGTACCCGTAGGGGCGTGCATCGCGCGCCCGCATTTTGTGCAGAATTTGCTTTTTGCACAATTATTGCTTATTTCATAAAAATATGTCTCGGCAGGCCGTCGATATACACCGGGGTCAGCTCCGCCTGAATCAGCGGTCGCGCATATTGCAGGAACGCCGGTTCCATGTCCGTGCGATAGCTGTTCACCCACTCCAGCGGCACCTTCTTTTCGAAGTTGGCGATCTGATGGATATCGACCAGCCGCGTCGTGCACTGATACGGGTCGTTGGAAATGCGCTCAAGTGCGACCATCTCGCCCGTGTGTCCCTCAAACGCCGCCTTGGCCGCCGCGCCGCCGACCTGATAGGCCTCGGTGATGTCCGTGCGGCTGGAAACGTGCGCCGCGCAGCGCTGGAGCGTGGAGAGCTCGATGGAGCGCGTCTTGGTTTTCAGCTTGCCCGCCACCTGATTGGCCAGATAGCGCGCCGTGCCGGTCAGGCTCTTGTGGCCGAATGCGTCCACGAAGTGCGCGTCATCGGAAAGCTCGCAGACATAGCGCCCGTCCGCCAGCTTCACGCCCTCGCTGACGGCGATGACGACGGATCTGCTCTCCCGCTGCATCCGCTCCACCTTGTCCATAAAATGCTCGATGCCAAACGGCACCTCCGGCAGGCAGATCATGTTCACGCCCTCGCAGTCCTCGCCGCGCGCCAGCGCCGCCGCCGCGGTCAGCCAGCCCGCGTTGCGCCCCATGATTTCCACAATGGTGACGTAGTTCGTGCCGTATACCGTCGCATCCCGGATGATTTCCTTCATCACCACGCCGATATACTTTGCCGCCGAGCCGTAGCCCGGCGTGTGGTCGGTGTGCATCAGGTCGTTGTCGATGGTCTTCGGCACGCCCATGAAGCGGATGTCGCTGCCGATGCGCTTGGCGTAATCGCTCAGCTTGCAGATCGTGTCCATGCTGTCGTTGCCGCCGATGTAGAAGAAGTAGCCGATATCCAGCTTTTTGAGGATGGCGAACAGCTTTTCATACACGTCCGGGTGCGTCAGGCTGTCCGGCAGCTTATAGCGGCAGCTTCCCAGATATGAGGACGGCGTGCGCTTGAGCAGCTCGATTTCAAGGGACGAGCCGAGCGTCGCGGTCAAATCGGTCACGCGATCGTCGAGCAGCCCCGCCACGCCGTTGAGCATGCCGTAAACGCGGTTCGCGCCGCGCATCACACAGGCTTGAAACACGCCTGCAAGGCTCGCGTTGATGACAGACGTAGGGCCGCCGCTCTGACCGACGATTGCATTATTTCCCATGTGAACCTCCAAAAAGTAAATTTTCAGGCAATAACTATGTTTATTATAGTCCAATCGCATGGGGCTTTCAAGTATTTTCGTTCGAAATTCCGCATCTTTTCTGTACGTGATTGCCAAGTGGTCTGATGATTCCGTGCATGATAAAGGGCGCAGAGCCTTTGCCCTGCGCCCTAATCAGCTTTTTCGCTTATTCCGCGATGGTGCAGTATTCGAAGTTCGGGTGGCCGTTGGCGTTACGGGTGAAGCCCTTCACGCGCTCGGAGACCAGCGCCGTCGCGACGTAATTGTAAATCGGCATGACCGGGCACTCCTGCGCCAGCAGCGCCTCAGCTTCCTTATACAGTTCCTCGCGCTCCTCGTCGGAGATGCTGCTGCGCATCTTGTTGCAGAGCTCGAGGTAGGCCGGGCAATCCCAGCGGGTCTTGGCCTTGCCCTCGGCGTTCTCCAACACGGTGAACGCGGCGCTCGGCTCGGCGTAATCCAGTGTGTAGCCCATGTAGGCGATTTCGAAGTCGCCCGTCGCGCGGGTGCCCTCGTCCGCCCAGTATACGCCGCTCTCCACGGCAGTCACTTCGCAGTTCAGGCCGAGGTACTGCTTCCACATCGCGGCCATCGCCTGCGCGACGTTCTCAAGCTCGGTGCTCGGGGTATACTTGATGGAGAAGGTCGGGAAGCCCTCGCCGTTCGGATAGCCCGCCTCGGCCAGCAGCGCCTTCGCCTCCTCGATGTCCTCGTCAAACGCATTGCCGACGACGTCGCGCCAATCCTTGCTCGGATCGAGAACGTCCTTGATGCCGTAAGGCACCCAGCCATAGAGCTGCGGCAGGGTCGGATCCTGGAGAATTCCCTCGGTGATGATCTTGCGATTCAGCGCCAGCGTCAGCGCGCGGCGCACGCGCGCATCGTTGAACGGCGCCTTGGAGCAGTTGAACTCATAGTAGCGGTAGCCGATGCGGTCGGAGGTGACGAGCTTATCCGTGCCGGTGTAGGCCTTCATCGCGTCGCTGTTGACGGAGGTGGCGATATCCAGCTCGCCGTTGTCAAACGCCATCCGCACCGTCTCCGGCGCGTTGAGGAAGACATACTTCACGGTGTCGATCTTCACTTCGTCCGCGTTGTAGTAGTTCGGGTTCTTGACGAAGGTGAAGCTCTCGTCCTTCTTCATGTCCGCCAGCATGAACGGGCCGTTGCAGACGTAGGTTTCCGGGCTGCTCGACCAATCCTCGCCGTATTTCTCCACGTTCGCCTTGCAAACCGGCATGAACGCGGTGGAGGCCGTCAGGGTGATGAAGTAGCTGGCCGGGGCTTTCAGCTCCACCTGGAAGGTGGTGTCGTCCAGCGCGCGGATCGGCAGATCGTCCGCGGAGACGGTCTTGTTCACAAAGCACTCGTAGCCGTCCTTAATCACGCTGTAGAGCGTGTAGGCCGTCTCGCTGCCCACATCCGGGTTGAGCACGCGCTTCCAGCTGTATTCGAAGTCGTGCGCGGTCAGCGGGCTGCCGTCGCTCCACTTGAGCCCTTCCTTCAATTTGAAGGTGTAGGTGCAGCCGTCCTCGGAGACCTCGTAGCTCTCGGCCATCGCCGGAACGAGCGCGCCGTCCGCATCATATTTATAGAGGCCGCGGAACAGGCTTTGCAGCGCGTAGGAGCCGGAGGAATAGTCGTTGATCGTCGGATCCATGCATTCCGGTTCGCCGCCCATCTGGAACGTGATGGATGCGTCCGCCATCGCGGCGGCGCAGGCGAAAACCAGCGTCAGGGCGCAAAGAGCCAGCGCAAGCAGTTTCTTCATGTTGAAATCCTCCCTTGTTTGTTTTTTCGACCCCCTGCGCGAGGCAAGCGCGGCCGAATATGTGTTAAGCATAGCAAAACCATCCGTTTTTGTCAATATGCAGCGCCCAAATACTCTATTTTTGAATTTTCAAAGACAAAATCCTTCAAAAAATTCGAAGTCAGCGAAAAACATATTGAAATCCTGAGAGTTTCGCCTTATAATAATCCCATATGATTTGGGATGCGAATGATTCTGAGCGTTTTTGATGAACGCTCAAAACCGGCTTTCGCCTTCATATTTTTTTCAAAAGGGGGACGCCTCGTGGGCAAGTATATCGCCAAACGGATTTTATCTGGTGTCATCACCATTGTCATTTTGATTACCGCCTGCTTCTTTCTGATGCATGCCATTCCCGGCAGCCCGTTTGCCAAAGGCGAGCAGGGCGTGCCCGAGGCCGTCATGCAGCGCCTCAACGAGAAATACGGTCTGGATCAGCCGCTCTACAAGCAGTATTTCACCTATCTGAACCATGTCTATGCGGACGCGGGCGGAGTGTATCTGTACGAGAAACACGTCGGGGACTCGGTCGAACATTACCGGAGCGTTCCCCGCGAGCGTCAGGTCCGGGCGCTGGAATTCCTGTTGGGACAGCTCGACGACATGGAGTGGCTGGACGACCGGAGTGTGACGGGCAATCTGGGGCTGGTGGCCTCGGCCGCGGACGCCGTGTGCGAGGCTGTGATGAAAGCCGTCGTGGCGTCGCCCTCGAAAGTGGGGCTTTCGGCGGCGCTGGCCGAGAACGACGCCTTCACGCCCGAAGCGTGCATGTCGTTGATTTACGACCGGATCTGGGCTCCGACCCTTCGCCGGAAGGCGTTGAATCTCTCGCAGATCAAGCGGCAGCGTCTTTTCCTGGAAACGCTCGGCAAGGTGGCCGCATTGCGTGAAGAGGGAAATTCCAAGAGCCTTGCGGCCATGCGGCGGATGGAGGTTCCGGAGGCGTTCCGCACGGACCGGTCCCTGCTGCCGAACGCTTCGGCAGGTTGTCCGGGACCTGTGGCGGGGTATGACGATCCCATGCCGCTGTTTTACGAAGAGCGGCCGATGGAGGGACTCGCCTATGACTGCGTGCTGAAGATCCGGCGTTTGCTGGAGGGACAGCGGAACCATCCCGATCCGCAGACCCGGCTGCACTACCGTTCGCTGTTGCATACGATCGAATCCTATCTGAAATGACGGCGGTTATGAGAGAAAGATACGATATGCGATGGATCGTGACGCTGTTGATGCTGTTGTCGGTGCCTTTTTCCGGGACAACGTTTTCGGCTCTCATCCATTCGGTAAGCTCCTCAAACGTCAGAACCGCGTCGGTGTAGCCGCCGTAATAGTCAGC
>ERZ825137.6610-NODE-6610-length-10033-cov-2.907797_pt1 | contig 10033 bp, 6 predicted proteins | sample MGYA00519873_ERZ825137 | MGnify/ENA primary metagenome ERZ825137 (study PRJEB31778, sample SAMEA3449190) | human gut metagenome | biome: human gut; feature: human-associated habitat; material: faeces | place: United Kingdom | collected 2010/2012 ... | reverse complement strand
AAAATCTGCCTGCCACCACCCTGGCAGAGCTTCAGGCTTTGGACTTTGCCATTGTGGAGCTGGCACTGTATCTGGACACCCACCGGGAGGATCAGGAGGCTCTGGAGGTCTACCGGAAATATCAGGAGCTGTATGACCGCTGCCGTGAAGTTTATGAGAAGAAATATGGCCCCTTGAACCACATTTCCGCCAGAGACGGGGGCTACACCTGGCTGGACGATCCCTGGCCTTGGGAATATGCCGCGAATAAGGAGGAATAAGCCATGTTTCAGTATGAAAAGAAGCTCCAATACCCGGTAAGAATTCGCCGTCCCAATCCCCAGCTGGCAAAAATCATCATAACCCAGTACGGCGGCCCCGACGGCGAGCTGGGCGCCAGTCTGCGCTACCTCTCCCAGCGCTATTCCATGCCCTTTGAGGAGCTCAAGGGCCTATTGACGGATATTGGAACGGAAGAGCTGGGCCACATGGAAATGATTGGTGCCATTGTTCACCAGCTGACACGAAATTTGAAAGACAATCAATTCCGAGATCCGGCCTTTGCTCCCTACTTTGTGGACCATACCGTAGGCGTCTACCCCACGGCGGCGGCAGGCTTCCCCTGGAGCGCAGGGTCTATGGCCGTCAAGGGTGACCCCATTGCCGATCTGACAGAGGACCTGGCCGCCGAGCAGAAAGCGCGGGTTACCTATGACAATATTCTAAGACTCAGCGACGACCCGGATGTCAACGATGTGATTCGCTTCCTGCGGGAGCGGGAGATCGTTCATTTCCAGCGCTTCGGCGAGGGCCTGCAAAGGCTGCGGGAGAAGCTGGATCAGCGAAATGTATACTATATGAATCCATCCATTGATATATAATTTTAGCAACTATTGGTTGCTTTCTTGATATTTGTATATTTTGTGAAGGTGATATCTATTCTCTTTCGGGCTAGTGGAACACCTATCCGCTCCGGATTGTGAGAAAATCAGCAGCAGCGTCATCGGCTTCAAAGCCTCTCCCCCCAGAGAGGGCCGGGGCACTGAGATCTGTTTCTTGCAGATCTCAGTGCCCCTTTGAAAACGGTATGTTCCGGGATCTTACGGTTTGACCATCCAGAAGGTGGGCAACCGGCGCAGTGCCAGCCCGGTGAAGATATTGTGCTCGGCAGATTCCGGATTGAACATATGGACGGTTCCTGTTTCCCCGTGCAGCCCCTGTGTATCCCGATAGAGCATATTGGCGGAGGAGCCGCCAAGCAGTGCGCAGGCATTCACGGCTCCGTATTCCTGAAGAATGCCGGTCACATCCGGAAGGGTTGCGCCGAGATGCTCTTCGGTTCTGCCGTTGGTACAGACAAGGATCACGGTTCCGTCGGCGCGTTGGCCGATGGCTGTCCTGGGATTGTAGCCAGTATGATCGATGCTCACTGCTTTACCGTTGACGATCAGGACTGTGCCGCTGGCGCAGCCGTCCCGAATCCCAAGCTCTACTGCCTCCTCCTCTGTCACGGAGTTGGCAACGATCAGAATATTATCCCTGTTGAAGCCAACAAAGCCTGTATCCGGGGTCATTGCAGAAAGATCGTTCCATACCACCTTTCCCTTGGAAAGGTTCAGTCCCAGAGGAACACTGCCAACTTCCAGACTTCCGGTGCCGTCGTCCCAGCATGTTCCCGCGTTGATCGCGGCGACAGCCCCTTCTTTTTCCATTGCGGCATCAATTTTCAGCCCTGGAGTGTCCTTGGAAAGTGTCTCGGAAGAGGTGGCCAGATACAGCCGGGAGGGATCACGTACAAGCATGATCTGGGCTGTGAAGGTTTCCCCTTCGTAGGTATCGATTCGAATTCCATCCGGGTATGGCGTCCATTCCGGGTCGTCCTCTTCTACCGGAGAAGTCTCCTCCCCGGTAGGCGCGGCAGGTGCCTGTGCTTCCGGAAGCGTTTCCGGCGGCACAGTTTCCTCCAAAATAAAATCACTGCTTCCCTCTTCCGGGACGCTCCTTGGAACCGTTAAAAAACCAATTGCTACGGCAAGAATCAGGATGACGGCTACAAGGATCACCCAAAAGCGTGGCTTTTTATAGTTCAGAACGCTGCGGATTCGCTGCACCACTGCTGTCTCGCCAAAGGCCACCGGGCATACCAGAACACGCTTCCTGCCGTCGCTGCACGCCAGCAGGGCCGACGCATAGGCCTTCCGCTCCGGCATCTTCAGAGCACGGATGACTCGCTCATCGCAGGCAAATTCTATGTCCCGGCAGCACAGGAAGTAAGCCGCCCACACCAGAGGGTCAAACCAATACGGGGCCAGCAGGCAAAAGGCAAGGGGCTTCCAAAGGTGATCCTTGCAGCGAAGGTGGCTCTTTTCATGGGCTATCACATACGCCCGGCTGCTTCCGGAAAGCCAGGAGGGCAAATAGATTCTGGGGCGGAAAACGCCCAGGATAAAGGGTGATGTTACCCCATCGCACACCCAAATATTTCCCTCTTCCTGCACGGCCTCCCGAACGAGATACCGCATTCTGAAATAGCTGATGAGCAGGTACCCCAGCATGACCGCCATGCCGGCTGCCCATATGGTGGGCAAGGGCAAAGTGTGCACTTCCGGGGCCTGCGCTGTACCGATTGCTGTCGGCAGATGGGCGGCTGCACCGTTCCCGGACGGAACAGCTTCCACATGGATGAGACTTGTGTCCACCGCCTCCTGGAGGGCAACCGTTGTTTGCGGAATCAGGCTCACCGGACTTTCAATGGAAAACGGGAGTACAAGCCGGACTGCTACAACCGCCCAAAGAAGGCAGATGACCCGTCTCGGGGCCTTTTTCAGAAGAAAACGGAGAAAAATCGCGGCCAGAATTAGCCAATTGGCCCCAATGGCCGTTTTGACAAGCCCTGCAAAAAACACCGTCATGACTCTTCCTCCACACTGTCGATCATCTGCCGAACCAATTCCCGCTCCGCATCCGTCAGCGGGCGGTTTCTGGAAAAGGCAGCCAGGAACGCCGGAAATGATCCATGAAAGGTGTTCTGCACAAACTGCTCACTCTGCATGGAATAAAACTGTTCCCTGGAAATAAGTGCTGTTACCGTACCGTTGTCATTTTGAAACAGGCCCTTGTCGCACAGACGCCGCAGCACCGTGTGGACCGTGGTCCGCTTCCACTGGAGCTGCTCCCCTGCCAGCTTTACAAGTGCGGAAGAGGTGACCGGTTCGTTCTCCCAGATGATATCCGCGAACCGGGCTTCCACCGCTCCCAACTGAATTTCTGCCATATCTACCATACCTCCTTTATTGCGACTACAAGCAGTAGTCTCTACACAAAGACTACACTATGTAGTCGCAATTGTCAAGTCTTTTTTCAGGTAAAATGGCGCGAATCCGGCAGAAAAATTTCCCGAAGAAAGCCTGCATGGTTTATAAGCCTCAAAGCAGGCATCTCCCTGCGGTCATTCCAAAAAATCTCACCCAAATGAGACCTACGCAATAGCCGCTCCGAAAGGAGGTGCCTGCATGGGGGGCAAATGGGCAAAACCCGTCTCAAAGGGCAAAAAACTGGGCGGCATTTTTGCCGCCCAGTTTGGGAAACTTATTCGTGATTATGCAGCAGCTCGTGGGCCTTGCCCTTGAAGTAGCCGTTGTAGAAGACATCCATCAGGGGGTTCTCATCGGACTTGCGCAGAATCCGGTCCTTGTCGGCCTTGTACAGGCCCTGGGCACGGGCGGCCTTGTGTCTGGGGCCGGCGGGGATGGGCTGGCCGCCGCCCATGATGCAGCCACGGCGGCAGGCCATGACCTCGATCAGATGGTACTGCTTCTCGCCGGAGCGGACCTGCTCCATGACCTTCCGGGCATTGGCCAGGCCGGAGACCACGCAGATGTTCACATCCATACCGTTGTAGGGAATGGTGGCTTCCTTGATGCCCTCTTCGCCGCGAATGCCGCAGGCAGCAATGGCATTGAGGGTTGCGGAATTGTGATCCGTTGCCAAACGGCGCAGCACCGCCTCGGTAACGCCGCCGGTGACGCCGAAGATCACGCCGCCGCCGGAGGACAGGCCAAAGGGCATATCGCAGGCCTCGGGCTCGATCTTATCGAAGGCAATGCCGAAGTTCTTGATCATCCGGGTCAGCTCCGTGGTGGTGAGGACGATGTCCGTATCCTGCTCGCCATGGGTAAAGGAATTGGGGCGCACAGCCTCCATCTTCTTGGCGGTACAGGGCATGATGGACACCACAAAGGTCTTCTTGCCCTCGGAGTGGGCAGGGTCACGGTAGTACTCCTTGATAACGGCGGAGAACATGCCCTGGGGAGACCGGCAGGTGGAGACATTTTCCTTCATCTCCGGGAACTCGTTGTCCACGAATTTCACCCAGGCGGGGCAGCAGGAGGTCAGCAGCGGCAGCTTGCCGCCGTTGCGCACCCGGTCCAGGAATTCGGCGGATTCCTCCATGACCGTCAGGTCTGCGGAGTAGCTGGTGTCGAAGACCTCGTCAAAGCCCATGGCGTGGAGGGCCGCCACGGTCTTGCCCATGGCGTTCTCGCCGTTGGGCAGGCCGAAGGCATCCCCCACCGCTACCCGGACTGCCGGGGCGATCTGGGCAATCACCCGGGTGTTGGGGTCACCCAGGGCGGCATAGACCTCGTCCAAATGGGTGCGGATGGTCAGAGCGCCTGTGGGGCAGTACACCCGGCACTGGCCGCAGCTGACGCAGGCGGTCTGGGACAGCTTCTTATTGAATGCGGGGGTCACCTCCGCATCCGTGCCTCGGTGGGCAAAGCCCAGAACGCCCACGCCCTGGATCTCCGAGCACACCCGCACGCAGTTGCCGCAGAGGATGCACTTGTTGGGGTCACGGACGATGGAGGGCGAGCTGTAGTCCACGGGTTTGACTTCCTTGTAGTCCTGGAAGCGGACCTCCCTCACGCCCATCTTGTGAGCCAGGTCCTGCAATACGCACTCGCCGGACTTCATGCAGGTGGTGCAGTCCCGGCAGTGGGCGGCCAGCAGCAGCTCCACAATGAGCTTTCTGTGGCGGCGCAGGCGCTCGGTATGGGTATAGATGACCATGCCGTCCCTGGGCTCTTCCGAGCAGGAGGCAAAGCACTGGCCCCGGTCGTTCTCCACGGTACACAGGCGGCACGCGCCGAAGGTGGAGAGCTCGGAATGGTAGCACAGGGTAGGCATATCGATGCCCGCCTTGCGGATAATGGTCAAAACGTTCTTCTCATCGGTGAATTCGACTTTTTTGCCGTTGATGGTAATGGTTCCCATGGCTGCCCCTCCTTACGCTTCTACATAGATGGCATCAAAGGCGCAGTTCTCCCTACAGGAGCCGCACTTGATGCAGACGGTGGGATCGATATGATAGGGATTCTTGACCTTGCCGGAGATGGCATTCACAGGACAGTTCCGGGCGCACTTGCCGCAGCCCTTACAGAAGTCCGGGTTGATGACGAACTTCCGCAGGGCAGTACAGACCTTGGCGCGGCACTTCTTGTCGACAATGTGCTCGATGTACTCATCCCGGAAGGTGCTCAGGGTGGAGATAACGGGCAGCGGGGCGGACTTGCCCAGGCCGCACAGAGCCATGGTCTTGACCATGGTTGCCAGCTCCTCCAGCCGGTCCAGATCTTCCAGCTCGCCCTGACCGGCCACAATACGCTCCAGAATCTCCAGCATCCGCTTGGTGCCCTCCCGGCAGGGGGTGCACTTGCCGCAGGATTCCCGCTGGGTGAAGCTCATGAAGAACCGGGCGACTTCCACCATGCAGGTGTCCTGCCCCATGACCACCATGCCGCCGGAGCCGATGATGGCGTTGTATTTCTTCACGGAGTCAAAGTCCAGAGGAACGTCCAGATGTTCTTCCGTCAGGCAGCCGCCGGAGGGGCCGCCGATCTGCACGGCCTTGAATTCCGCGCCGTCCTTCAATCCGCCGCCCACGTCGAAGATGATCTGACGCAGGTTCGAACCCATGGGAACTTCGATCAGGCCGGTGTTTTCAATGGCGCCGGTGAGGGAGAAGGTCTTGCAGCCGGGGCTGCCGGGGGTGCCGATGGACTTAAACCAGTCCGCGCCCTGCAGAATGATCTTGGGGACGTTGGCGTAGGTTTCCACGTTGTTCAGCACCGTGGGCTTCTCCCACAGACCCTTTTCTACGGTTCTGGGGGGCTTGGTTCTGGGCATGCCGCGGCTGCCCTCGATGGAAGCGGTCAGTGCGGAGCCTTCGCCGCAGACGAACGCGCCCGCGCCCCGGTTGATGTGCATATGGAAGGAGAAGTCGGAGCCGAGGATGTTGTCACCCAGCAGTCCCCGTTCCTCCAGCTGGGCAATGGCGTTGCGCAGCCGTGCCACGGACATGGGGTATTCCGCGCGGACGTAGATGTAGCCGTTTTCCGCACGGACGGCGTAAGCGGCGATCATCATGCCCTCGATGAGCTTGAAGGGGTCGCCTTCCATAACGGAGCCGTCCATAAACGCGCCGGGGTCGCCCTCGTCGCCGTTGCAGACCACATAGCGCACGGTCTCCTTCTGACGGGCGACCTGCTTCCACTTCCGTCCGGTGGGGAAGCCGCCGCCGCCGCGGCCGCGCAGGCCGGAGCGGTCCACTTCGTCGATGACCTCGTCCCGGGTCATGGCGAACATGGCCTTCTTCAGCGCGTCAAAGCCGCCGGAGGCCAGATACTCGTCCAGAGATTCGGCGTCGAACTTGCCGCAGTTTTCCAGAACGATCCGGGTCTGCTTCGCGATGAAGGGAATTTCATCGGGCTGAACGTAGACCTTTTCGCCCTTCTTGTAGAGCAGGCGCTCGATGACCTCGTCGCCCAGAACGCTCTTTTCCACGATCTCGGCGCAGTCCCCGGGCTGAACCTTTACGTACTGAATGACCTTGTCGCCCTTCTGGATACGCACCAGCGGGCCAAGCTCGCAGAATCCCTGACAGCCCGTCTTCTTGACGCCGACGACCGTCTCGCCGTCATGGCCGCCGCAGGGAGAGAACACCAGCTCGATGCCGGGGGTCTCTTTTACCAGATCTTCAAACAGCTCATGGATCTTATGGGAGCCGGTCGCGATACAGCCGGTGCCGGAGCAGACCAGAATCCGGCAGGCATAGCTCTGAATCTCCAGCTGCGCCTGAACGCGGGCCTGATTCAGTTCTTCACAAGTTTTGATCATCAGCCTTTCCCCCTCAATTCCGCAATCAACGCCAACGCTTTCTCCGGTGTCATGGAGGGATGCACCTGCTCATTGACCATCAGGGTAGGCGCCAGACCGCAGGCGCCCAGACAGGACACCGTTTCCACGGTAAAGAGCATATCGTCGGTGGTGTGTTTTTTCTTGCTCAGCCCCAGCTCCTTCCAGAGTGCCTCCAGAACCGGGGTAGAGTGGCGAACGTGGCAGGCAGTGCCATCGCAGACCTTGATGACGTACTTACCCTTTGCCTCAAAGGAGAAGTTCTCATAGAAGGTGGCGACCGAGTACGCCTTGGCTTCGGTGATCCCGATCTGCTTGGCAACATAGCTCAGCAGCTCCGCAGGAAGATAGCGGTACTCCGCCTGAATATCCTGCATAATGGGGATCAGGGACCGTGCATCCCGGACGTAACGGGAAATGATCTCGTCCGTTTTGCGGTAATAGGATGCGTCCAGCATAGTGTGTTTTACCTCCTTATCCTTATCCTGACGATAAGTTCCTTTTCGGATAACCAAGCTTATTATAACAGAGACATTCGTCACTTTCCATAAATGGATTTGCCAGATTTCCTGTGTAAAATTTGTGTACTTTTCCTATAAAAATAGCGAAATATCGATAAATAATGTAGCTATTTGCAATCTGTTTGCTATGCGATCTGCCCCGTTTTTCCCGCCCCCGGCTCTGCGCGCCCAGGAGAATCCTCCCAAGGTCTTCCGCTTTTTTGTCGTGAATTCGACAAATTTTTCAGCGATTCCGCCAAATTCGACGTTTCCCTCTTGACAAGGGATTTTGCCAAAAGTAATATCAAAACAGATTGAATTTCTGCCGAATCGGGAAGAAACGAAAGAACGGGAGGAATCTTTGTGAAGCGGTTTTTCTGCCTTTGCCTGGTGCTGATTCTCATCGGCTCTTCGCTGTCCCTGCCTGTCCGGGCAGAGGAGCCGCCGGTTCCGGAAACCGTGGAAACCCTTCCGGCGGAAACGATCCAAACCACTGCCTGCACGGAAGATGGGCAACTGCCGCCGGCTGCCGCAGAGGCCACCCTGGCGTCCACTCTTCCGCCTGACACGGAGCCTGCGGAAACCGAAACGGCCCCCGCCGCCGAAACCGTTCCGGCTACGGTTTCCCCAACCGAACCTACCGTCCAAACTCAGCCCTCCCAGGAAACCCAGCCCCTTGCCCCGCTGGAAGAGCCGGTATCCGTAACACCCATCGGTCAGCTGTCCTGGCTGGTTCCGGGTATGGAGGGCGTCACCCTTCGGGGTACGGTAGTCTGGGTTCGGGAACATCGGATTGTCCTTCAGGACGAAACCGGCGGCACGGTGCTGACCCTTCCGGAAAACACTGCCGCCGGAATTGGCAGTCAGCTGCAAATTACCGGCCGCACCGGAGAGGTCTTTGCCCCTTCTCAGGCGGAAATCTTGGGCAGTGGGGAGCTTCCTCTGGTGGTCTGCACCCTGTCCCAGGCTCCGGAAGCACTGCGCGTTCAGGTGGACGGGGAGATTACAGGGGAGGGGCATCTGGCGGCTGAGGGCCGCAGCCTGTCTCTGGAGGCCGAGGAATGGACTCCGGGTCCAGCCCGGCTCACCGGTGTGATCGTGGATGGCGTGTTCTATGCGGAGGAAGTTCTGTCCATCCTCCCGGAGCCGGAAATCGACTTCCTCTGGAATCACTACGCCGGTCAGCTCCACAACCACTCGGCCCTGTCCGGCGGCTGGGGCAGCCCCGGAGAAATCTACGCAAAAAGCGCCCGGGAAGAACACATGGACTTTTTCGCCGTCACCGACCACAGCGACTCCTTTGTAGGCGGGGAGGCCGGTGCCATCGATGCCGACGGCAGCAGCGTCAGTCCCAGCTGGGCTGAGGGAAAGCAGGCTGCAAAGTCAGCGGCAACCCCCGACTTCGCCCCCATATTCGGCTTTGAAATGACCTGGGGCAAGGCCCACGGTCTGGGCCACATCAATACCTTCGGCACCTCCGGCTGGCAGACGGGAAATCAGCTGTCCTCCCTGGATGCCTATCTGAATATCCTGGAGCGCGTTCCCGGCTCGGTCAATCAGTTCAATCACCCGGGAACCGCCTACGGCACTTTTGACGGCTTCCGGGATTACAACCCCAGATACGACCGGCTCATGCAGCTGATGGAGGTTTTCGGGGAACCCGGCACGGAATACCTGTCCGAATATTTTATGGCTCTGGACGCAGGCTGGCATCTGGCTCCCACCGCGGGCAGCTTTTGCTATGACCCGGACTTCGGGAACGCCAGAACCGTGATTCTGGCACAGACCCTGTCCGAAAGCAGTCTGTTGCAGGCACTCCGGCAGCGGCGGGCCTACGCCACCCAGGATGCGGACCTTCGGCTGGAATTTCAGCTGAATGGCACGGATATGGGCGGCTTTACCACGAAAGCGGACACCATGGAGCTCACCGCCCAATTTCAGGACGAAACCGACGGTGCCGTCGGCAAGGTGGAGGTTCTGACCATCCACGGCCGGGTGCTGGCCATCCGGGAAATAACCGAATCTGCCGGGGAGCTGACCCTGACCCTGCCCGGCGGCTATCCCTACTATCTGCTTCGGGTAACGCAGGCCGATGGGGATGTTGCCATTTCCGCCCCGGTCTGGGCGGAAACCTTCTCGGACATGGGGATTCTGGAGTTTTCCACCGCGGAAGCCGCCCCCACCGCCGGAACGGCTCTGACACTGGAGCTGGCCCTCTTCAACCGGGAGCCGGTGCCCATGTCCGTCCAAAGCGCAGCCTTATACCAGGGCAGCCAGGAGGTCGGTCGGTTCCGCAAAACCGCCGAGGGGCGGTATCAATGTGACTTTACCTGGGACGCTCCCGGCGAGCTTCGGCTCAC
>ERZ825137.6606-NODE-6606-length-10036-cov-15.344655_pt1 | contig 10036 bp, 7 predicted proteins | sample MGYA00519873_ERZ825137 | MGnify/ENA primary metagenome ERZ825137 (study PRJEB31778, sample SAMEA3449190) | human gut metagenome | biome: human gut; feature: human-associated habitat; material: faeces | place: United Kingdom | collected 2010/2012 ... | reverse complement strand
CCAGACTGGCCCACATATCCATGGCGATGGTGCGGAGCTGGATCTCCACCGGCAGCACCATCGTGCCCTCGGAGATGACGATGGGCACGTTGACGATCAGGTGCAGGCTGCGGTAGCCGGTGTCCTTGGGCTGCTTGATGTAGTCCACCTCCCGCAGGACGGTGTAGGACTCGCTGCGGGTCAGCAGGGAGCGGAGATAATATATGTCGTCCAGATAGTTGCAGATGACGCGGATGCCGGCCACGTCCTGAATGTGGGCATAGATGTTGTCGATGGTGACCTCCAGCCCCCGGCGGTGCAGCTTGTCGATGATGCTGTCCAGCGTCTTGATGCGGTACTCGATGTGGTGGATGGGGGAATGGTCATACAGCCGGGCGAATTCCTCGTCCAGTATCTCCATCTGTGTCACCGCCACCTTCAGAGCGCTGCGGTACAGGTGGGTCACCCGCACCATGCCTGCCGCCAGCTCCTGCTCCTCCGCCGTCATACGGCTGCTGATGGGTATATCCTTCAAACGGATGCTGCCGCTTTTTTCGATCATCACGGGCCGCGTCCTCCTTACGTCGTTGTGAAGCCATGTTACTACGGAAGTGTGTCCTGCGTATGAACAAACGTCCGTTTTCTCTACAATTATACCGACAGTTTCCATCAAATGCAAGGCGCATTTGCGCGAAATAGACAAAAGGAGTGCCGCAGCACTCCTTTTGTATCCCTACGCTTTCGCCGCTTCACCGCCCCGGCAGCGGTCATACACCGCCTGAGCGACACGGTCGGCGGCCAGACCGTCGAAGTCCCGGTGCTGCTGCGCCACCAGCGCCTGGCGGCGCTCCGGCCGGTCCAGCAGCGCCAGCGCCGCGTCGGCCATGTCCTCCGGCTGGCACGTCTCCGCCCAGCCGCGGGCGTGAAAGAACTCCTGGTTGCGGGTCTCGCAGCCGCCCACCATATCCGCCAGCAGCAGCGGCGTGCCCCGGGTGCCGGCCTCGGTGATGCTGATGCCGCCGGGCTTGGACACCAGCACGTCGGCGCTGTCCATATACCGGTGTACCCGGTTGGTGAAGCCCACCGCCTCCACCCGGCGGAAGCCCCTGCGCCGCAGGGCGTAGAGCATCTGCCGGTTGCTGCCGCAGAGGACGGAGGCGAAGTCTCCCCGCTCCATGCGCTTTTCCAGCTCGGCGGCGATGTCCGCCATCGGGCCGCAGCCGATGCTGCCGGACATAAGGACGATATGACGCCCCTCCGGCGGCAGCGCCAGCTCGCTCCGGGCGGCGGCGCGGTCGCCCCGCTCGCGGAACACCGCCCGCACGGGGATGCCTGCCGCCAGCAGCGTCTCCCGGGCGATGCCGCAGGAGACGAATTCCTCCGCCAGTTCCTCGTGGGGGATGACGCAGATGTCCGGTGTGCAGCCGCCCACGGTGGGGCTGCACGTATAGTCGGTGGCCACGAAGCAGAACACCGGCCCAGTCTCATGCTGGCGGCGCAGCTCCGTCATCATCATGGCGGGGATCACATGGACGCAGACCACGGCATCATAGCCGCCGTCCTGAATGGCGCGGCCCAGCCGCCGCGCGCCACGGGCCATATAGCGGTACACCGGGTTGTCCCGGTCGTTGCTCTCCGCGTCGTTCTCGGCGCTCATGTAACCGGCCTTATACAGCTTGGGGTAGCGGCGGTAAAACCGGGTATGCCACTTGGACACGAAGCGGGACGCCTTCTGGGAGATGAAGCTCAGGCCGTCCGCCGTGTCGGAGGACACGCCCAGGCGGCGGAAGCTCTCCGCCAGCGCCGCCGCCACGGCGTTGTGCCCGCCGCCGGTGTTACAGGTCAGTATCAGAACTCTCATGGTTTCCTTTCCGCTGCTCTCTCTTTTGCAGCAAGGCCGCCAGCCGTACCAGCCGCGGTCTGTTGTATCGTTGGATGAGGATAAACGGCAGATTGGCCAGCAGCACCCACACCAGTACCACCGCCGCGCCGCCCCAGCCGGGCCACAGCCACAGGCAGGCCAGCCCCAGCAGGCAGGATGCACCGTGGACCACCTCGGCCCGGCACGTCTCCTGCACCAGCTGCGACGCCTGGGCCTCTGTGACAGCGCCGGAGACGGGCAGCTCCTTCCGCACCATATCCGGCAGCAGCCGGCTCATATCCGGTACCAATTTCTTCCAGCTGTCGATGCGGAGCTTTGCATAAATGCGTCCGCCCTTTTCCCACTTCCAGGCCCGGAAGGGAAAGCGGCCCGGCTGAAACCGGCTGGGCATCCGCTGCCCCAGGGGGTGGGCTATCAGTGCCAGCACCAGCAGGTACGCCGCGCATTTCCAAAAGCCGCTCATAGCGCCCCTTCTCCCGAACAGCTTCGTTCCAGCGTCTGCCGCAGAGAGCCCTCCGTCAGGCGGCCCACACGGTATATGTACTTCTCCGCGTCTGGCTTCATGCCGTACCGCAGCCAACGGTCCAGCATACCCACCACCGTGGCGGTATACAGGGCGGAGATGGTCTGCACATCCTCCTCCGCCACCGGCAGGTCGCCGGCGGTGCGGCGCACCAGCGACTCCATGCAGGTATAGGCCACCTGAAAGTAGTGGTCCTCCAGCAGCTCCCGCTGGCTGGAATGGTACAGGTGATACACAGCCCGGCGGTTGGCCCGGATAAAGCCCGTGACCCGCATGACCACCTCACTCCAGTTCTTACAGGGCGGGTCGGCGGTCAGCACCTTCCGGGCCTCGTCCTCCAGGATCTCGCGGATAAGCGCGTAAATATCGCAGTAGTAATAGTAGAACGTGTTGCGGTTGATGCCGCAGTGCTCGGCGATGTCCACCACCGAGATCTTATCCAGCGACCGCTGCTCCAGCAGCTCGATAAAGCCCTTGCGGATCACATTTTTCGTATTTTGTGCCACGGTCTGCTCCCTTCTCCCGCCTTGCGGGCGACTGTCTTCTGCCCGCATCATACCGTATTCGGGCAGATTTTGCAAGCTGCCCATACAGGACACTTTAGGCAAAATGTGCGAAAATGTATGAATGAACTGTAAATAATCGAAAAAAGTCTCCCGCGCCGTAGGCGCGGAAGACTTTTCGGATAGAAAGGTTACGCCGTTACAGCCGGACCGCTGTCCTTCCTGGCGCTGACGCGCTGGTAGAAGATGACGGCCAGCACCAGCGCCAGACCCACCACATCGGTGAGCGTGCCGGGGATCATCATGCACAGGCCTCCAGCCACCAGCACCAACCGCAGCGTCCAGTGGATATGGCGGTACAGGTATCCGTTCAGCGCCGCCGCGATGCCGAACAGGCCCATAACAGCGGTGACGGAGATCTGGGCGACGTGCCACCAGCCGTCCACGTTCTCAAAGAGCATGACGGGGTTGTAGGCGAATATATACGGCACAATGAATGCGGCGATGGCCAGCTTGGTGGCCGTAACGCCGGTCTTCATGGGGTTGGACTTGGCGATGGCCGCTCCGGCGTAGGCCGCCAGGGCCACCGGCGGCGTAATGTCCGCCACAATGCCGAAGTAGAACACGAAGAAGTGGGCGGCCACATCGGGGAAGCCCAACTGCACCAAAATAGGCGCACAGGTGGAGGCCATGATGCAGTAGTTGGCGGTGGTGGGCACGCCCATGCCCAGCACGATGCAGCACAGCATGGTCAGCACCAAACCCAGGATGGTGGCGTTGCCCGCCAAGGCGACGATGCCGTTGATCATGGTGGAGGCCAGGCCGGTGACGGTGATACACCCGGCGATCATGCCCGCCACGGCGCAGGCGCAGGCCACGGTGATCGCGCCGCGCGCGCCGGATTCCAGGGCCTCCAGCACCTTCATGGGGGTGATGCGATTCTGAGGGTTCAACGCACCGACCACAATGGCGGCCACGATGGACAGCGCCGCCGCGGTCTGTATGGTGCGGGTGTTGGAGGACACCAGCCACACCAGCAGGATCAGGGGGATCAGCAGATAGGCCTGCTTCAGCAGCCCTCCGATGTGGGGCAGCTCCTCCTTGGGGATGCCCTTCAGTCCCAGCTTCTTCGCCTCCAGATGGACGGCGATGAAGATGCCGGTAAAGTAGAGAATGGCGGGCAGAATGGCCTTGACGGCCACCTCCGCGTAGGGGATGCCGATATACTCCGCCATCAGGAAGGCGGCAGCGCCCATGATGGGCGGCATGATCTGCCCGCCGGTGGAGGCAGCGGCCTCGACGGCGGCGGCAAACTCGGGCTTGTAGCCGGTCTTCTTCATCATGGGGATGGTGACAGAGCCGGAGCCCACCGTATTGGCCACGGACGAGCCGGAGCACATACCCTCCAGCGCGCTGGCCACCACGGCCACCTTCGCCGGGCCGCCGGAGAAGCGTCCCACCACGGCATTGGCCAACTGGACAAAATAGTCGCCGATGCCGGTGCGCTCCAGAAACGCGCCGAAAATGATGAACAGCACGATGAACTTGTAGCACACGTTGATGGGCGTGCCGATGACGCCGGTGGTGGTGTAAAACAGGTTATAGACCGTGCGGCTCAGCGCCTGGACAAACGTGCGGCCTCCGCCGCTGGACATGATGTTGATAAAGGCGTAGATCATCAGCACGCCCACCACGCACAGGATGGGGACACCCACACAGCGGCGGCACAGCTCCAGCACGATCAGGACACCGATGACGCCGACAATGACCTCCACCGTGCCGATACGCACGGACATATTGATGATCTTCATGGCGTTGAGCGCGTAATAGAAAAAGCTGCCTGCGCCCAGCACCATCAGGATCATGTCATACCAGGGAATATGGTTCGGCCTGACATGGTTCTTGCTGGCGGGGTAGGTCACAAAGCCGATGATGACGATCAGCCCCAAAAAGCTGGTCAGCGCCACCTCCTGCAAGGCCTTGCTCCACAGCGTCATGGCGATGCAGAACAGAGAAAACACGGCCAGCAGGCCCATGACCACATACCGGGGTGTTCCCTCCCAAATGCGGACGTTGGACTCGCGGTCGTATTTTTTCATCACCGCTTCCACATCGGCCATCGTCCCCGTGCTGCCGTCATCCGCGTAGGGCATCCTCTCAGCGGCCAGTGTCTCGTCCGTTTTTTTCTTGAAAATGCTCATACTCTCTTCCTCCGGGTAAGAAGCTACGGCAGGGATGACCCCGCCGCAGCTCCTGTTTTTGCTAACGTGCCGTTAAGGTTTACTTGGTGGGGACAGTGATGCCCTTCTCCGCGTAGTAGCGGGCCGCGCCGGGATGATACGGCACGGAGGTGATGTTGGCGGCCGTCTCCAGGCTCATCTCCTTGGCCTTGGCGTGGGACAGCTCGTCGGTGTGCTCGAAAATATCGGACACGAAGGCATAGATGGCATCGTCGGAGACATTGTCGGCAGCCAGAACCACCGCGCCCACGGCAACGGTCTGCACATCGCCGTCCAGGCCCTTATAGGTGTCTGCGGGAATGGTGATGGTCATGTAGTAGGGGCACTTTGCGATAAGGGCATCGGCGTGCTCCTTGTCGATGCTGACCAAATGCACGTCCTTGCCGGTGGACAGGTCGGTGATGGCCACGGTGGGCGCACCGGCCACAACGAAGGCTGCGTCGATCTTGCCGTCCTTCAGGGCGTCGGCGCTGTCGCTGAAGCCCTTGTACTGGGGCTTGATGTCCTGCTCGGTCAGGCCGTAAGCGCCCAGGATGTCGATGGCGTTGAAGTACACGCCCGAGCCGGCATCGCCGATGGAGACGTTCTTGCCCTTCAGGTCAGCCACGGTCTTGATGCTGGCATCGCAGGTGACGATCTGCACCGCCTCCAGATAGAGGTTGGCCACAGTGGAGAAGGAGGTGATCGCGCCGTCGTCTGCGAAGGTGCTGGTGCCGTTGTAGGCATAGGCCATCACGTCGGACTGGCTGAAGCCCAGCTGGGCATCACCGCTGTCCAGCAGCAGAATGTTGGCCTTAGAGCCGCCGGAGGCTACGGATGTGACCTTCACATCGGTGTTGGTGGACACGTGCTGGGCGATCACGCCGCCCACAGCGAAGTACGTGCCGCCGTCGCCGCCGGTGGAAAACACCAGATTGTTGCTGATCTTGTTGGCAGGGGCATCGGCGTCCGTGCCGCCGTTGTCCTTGTTCTTGTCGCCGCCGCAGGCGGCCAGACTCAGCGCCATGACCAGCGCCAGAACCAATGTAAGAAACTTTTTCATGTTTTCTCTCCTTATTGTTATACTGGTTTGTTCTTTTGGGAAACCGTTTTCCGCCCGTCCCTTGGGAGCGCAGCGGTGTTCAACGACGCTATTATATCTCAGCAGTAAACATTTTGCAATAACTAAATATATAAAAATTCATTTTCTTTTGCCGCACTTCCGCTTCCGTCTCTTTCCCGCGTCCATATCTGTCACAAAATCCTCCGGCAAACCACCTTTTTTGCCATCACTAACGCACTTTTACACCCGTTGTTATTTATAGCACTAAATCGCTTTATGCAAGAGCGCCCTGCAAGTATTGCATTTTCTGACGTCCAGTCCTGCAAAATGAACAGGCGACAGCAAAAACGTCCCCTGCCTTGCGGCAGGGGACGCTCGTAGGACAGATGCTCGGCACACTCAGACGCTGCGGCGCAGCACCTCGCAGACCAGCGCGTAGGTGCGTGCCACGGACGATACGCCCAGCCGCTCCCGGACGGAATGGATGTCGAGGATGTCCGGGCCCAGGGACACGGCGTCCAGACCGGGGAGCTTTTCCATGAACAGGCCGCACTCCAGGCCGCCGTGGGTGGCCTCCACCACGCCGTCCTTGCCGGTCAGATCCTTATAGGCCGCCAGCAGCGTCTCGCGGAACTGGGAGTCCCGCCGATACTGCCAGCCGGGGTAGACGCCCCGCTCCATCACCGTGCCGCCGGCCAGCTCTGCCGCGGCGCGGACGCGCTGGGCCAGCATCTCCTTCCGGGAGGCGATGGAGGATCGGATGGAAAACGTGACGTGCAGGCCCGCGTCGTCCAGCCGGACGACGCCCATGTTCAGGGAGGTCTGCACCAGGCCGGGGAAGTCGGTGTCCATAGCCTCCACGCCGTGGGGCAGCACCGCCAGCGCGCGGAGCAGCACGGCGGTGCGCTCCGGGGAGACTGCTCTGTCTGCGGACGACGGCACACATTCCAGCGCCACGCCGGGGTCGGTGACGGCGTACTCGTTCTTCAGCGCCGCGTCAAGCTCACGGGCAAAGGCGGCAAACGCTTCGCCCTTCCCGGCGGGCAGCGCCGCCGCAGCCTCGCAGCGGGAGCAGATCACGTTGTCGAACTCACCGCCGTCGATGGCCGCCAGCCGCAGGCCGGGGAACTTCTCCAGCGCGGCACAGAGCACGCGGCCCATGAGCCGGTTGGCGCTGCCCCGGCCCAGATGGATGTCCGCACCGGAGTGACCGCCCTGCAGGCCGGATATGGTCAGCTTACACACGTCCATCCCCTCCGCCGGGGTCAGTGCCGCCGGGAAGAAGCAGTCAGACCGCATACCACCGGCGCAGGATACGGTGAACACACCCTCCATCTCGGAGTCCAGGTTCAGCAGCCTGCGGCCCTTCAGGTCGGAGCAGTCCAGCGCGAACGCGCCGTCCATGCCCACCTCCTCGTCCACGGTGAACACTGCCTCGATGGGCGGATGCACCAGCGTATCGTCCGACAGGATCGCCAGGATCATGGCCACGGCGATGCAGTTGTCGCCGCCCAGGGACGTCTTATCCGCCCAGACCCACTCTCCGTCGGTCATCAGGTCAAGCCCCTCCCGGGCCATATCCTTGGTGCAGTCGTCGGTCTTGGCGCAGACCATGTCCATGTGGCCCTGCAGTATGATGGGCGCGGCGCTTTCACAGCCGGGGGACGCAGGCTTCCAGATCACCACGTTGCCGCATTCCTCCTGCCGGCACTTGAGGCCCAGCTCTTTGGCCAGGGACACACACAGATCGCTGATGATCTGCGTGTTGCCGCTGCCGTGAGGCACGGCGCAGAGCTTTTCAAAGTACGCAAACACCTTCTCGGGCTTCAGGCCCTTCAAAACAGACATTTTCATGCTCCTTTCCGGTATTGGGGACAAGCACAGCCCATGCTGGGTGCGGCATGGGCTGTGCGTTGTTTCATAGCGTCAGATCTTCTGCTTCTCGTCCACGATCCTGCGGAGCATGGCAGAGAACGCATCCAGGGACATCGCGCCCAGATCCTCACCCTTGCGGGTGCGGACGGACACCGTACCGGCCTCCATATCCCGGTCGCCCACCACCAGCATATAGGGGATCTTCTCCAGGGTGGCCTCGCGGATCTTCTTGCCGATCTTCTCGTTGCGGCTGTCCACCTCCACGCGGAAGCCCTGCTTGCGCAGCTCCGCGGCCTGCTGCACGCAGTAGTCGGCAGCGCGGTCAGTAATAGGCAGGAAGCGTACCTGCTCGGGCATCATCCAGGTGGGCAGCGCACCGGCGTACTCCTCGATCAGGTAGGCCAGCGTCCGCTCATAGCAGCCCAGAGACGTGCGGTGGATGATATAGGGCAGGGCCTTGTTGCCGTTCTCATCGATATAGTACATGCCGAAGCGCTCCGCCAGCAGCATATCGATCTGGATGGTAACAAGGGTATCCTCCTTGCCGTACACATTCTTGTACTGGATGTCCAGCTTGGGGCCGTAGAACGCGGCCTCGTCGATGCCCACGGTGTAGTCCACGTTCAGATCCTTCAGGATGCGCTCCATGGCGGCCTGGGCGTGGTCCCACTGCTCCGCCGTGCCCTCGTACTTGTTGTTGGGGTTGGCGGGGTCCCACTGGGAGAAGCGGAACGTGCACTTTTCCAACAGGCCCACGGTGCCCAGGCAGTACTTGGCCAGATCCAGGCACTGCTTGAACTCCTCCTCCAGCTGGTCGGGGCGCAGCACCAGATGTCCCTCGGAGATGGTGAACTGGCGGACGCGGATCAGGCCGTGCATCTCACCGGAGTCCTCGTTGCGGAACAGGGTGGATGTCTCGCCCAGACGCATGGGCAGGTCGCGGTAGCTGCGGCCGCGGTTCAGGAACACCTGATACTGGAACGGGCAGGTCATGGGACGCAGGGCAAAGCACTCCTTCGTCTCATCCGCGGGATCGCCCATGACGAACATGCCGTCCAGATAATGATCCCAGTGGCCGGAGATCTTGTACAGCTCACGCTTGGCCATCAGAGGCGTCTTGGTCAGCAGATAGCCACGCTGCTGCTCAGTGTCCTCCACCCAGCGCTGCAGCAGCTGGATAACGCGGGCACCCTTGGGCAGCAGGATGGGCAAGCCCTGGCCAATGCAGTCCACAGTGGTGAAATATTCCAGCTCGCGTCCCAGCTTATTGTGGTCGCGCTTCACGGCCTCCTCCCGCTCCTTCAGATAGGCATCCAGCTCGTCCTTGCTGGGGAAGGCCACGCCGTAGATACGCTGCAGGGTCTGGCGGTTGGAGTCGCCGCGCCAGTAAGCGGCGTTGCAGGCGGTCAGCTTGATGCCGTTGCCCTTGATGCGGCCGGTGGAGTCCACGTGGGGTCCGGCGCACAGGTCCACGAACTCGCCCTGCTTGTAGAAGGAGATGTGGGCGTCCTCGGGCAGATCGTTGATGAGTTCCACCTTGTAGGGCTCTTCCTTTTCCTCCATGTACTTGACAGCCTCGGCGCGGGGCAGCTCGAAGCGCTCCAGCTTCAGCTTCTCTTTACAGATCTTACGCATTTCAGCCTCGATCTCGCCCAGGTCGTCCTGGGTGAAGGCGAAGGGCGCGTCCAGATCGTAATAAAAGCCGTTGTCGATGCTGGGGCCGATGGCCAGCTTCACCTCCGGGTGCAGGCGCTTGACAGCCTGGGCCAGGATGTGGGAGCAGGTGTGCCAGTAGGTCTTGCGGTACTGTTCGTTTTCAAACGTAAATTCCTTGTTTTCCTTGTTGACTTCGCTCATAGTCTGTTCCTCCTTGTGATCGGGGCTGGATAAATAAAAATCCCCACCCCTGAATGGTATCAGGGGTGAGGTAATAGGCATTACTCCACGGTTCCACCCTGCTTACGGCCTGCGCAGCATTTTTACTGTCCGCTG
>ERZ825137.6603-NODE-6603-length-10042-cov-3.789827_pt1 | contig 10042 bp, 10 predicted proteins | sample MGYA00519873_ERZ825137 | MGnify/ENA primary metagenome ERZ825137 (study PRJEB31778, sample SAMEA3449190) | human gut metagenome | biome: human gut; feature: human-associated habitat; material: faeces | place: United Kingdom | collected 2010/2012 ... | reverse complement strand
CGTACTCTGCTCCCTTTGCCACCAGCATGGATTTACAACGATCCGTCTGCCTGATGATCACTTCATTGAACTCTTTCTGATTCATGCCCTTTCCTCCTTCGCTTTCGATGTTCTGCTTTTCTTAGGTGCCTGCTCTGCCTTTTCCGTATTGGATTTCAGCTTTGATTTCACAGACTCCTTTACCTTTGACAGAGTCCTTTTCTTATCAAGATCCTTCAGGACCTTGTCAACAACTACCTTTAATTCCGGGTTGGCAGTTTTCTCCTGTATCTCAGGTACAACTGGAATAAAGCCCAGATCCTTTGCACCCTCTGCAATTTTGTCCATAAGCTCCTGTGCAAACGGACTTGGTGCTTTTGCCGATTCCTGCACCTGGTCCTTATCTGCCATCAGCACTTCCATCTTCTGGTCAATCTGATAGATGAACTCCGACGCTGTTTGGCGGATCTTATCAAGGGATGCTTTCAGCTCCGGTGTTTCCTTTCCCTCTGACCAGCCCGCGACATAAGAAAAGGAATAGTCAGAAGTGTTGATTCCGTAATGCTGGCATACTACATATGCAACACTCTCAGCCTCAACTTCTTTCCCATTCCTTGAAATGTCTTTTGCCTCCGGCACATTATCCTTGTCATGCAGTTTCTGGTGTGCCATTTCATGAAGCAGTGTCTTAATGGTCTGTACCTCACTCATGCCATCCTGAACCACAATTTTCTTGTCTTCCAGATGATAGAATCCCTTGGCATCTCCATCAATCAGCTCAAAAGATACCGGAACCGGGCTGATTTCCTGCAATGCCTGCAAAAGTTTTGGATATCCTTCAATATTTCCCACCAGTTCAGACGGACCGATGGTAGGAAGTTCTTTTCCGTCTGTCTGGGACAGGTCAAATGTCTTTACCACCTTGAATGCCCGGATCGTGACTTCCACTTTCTCCTTTACCGGTTCTCCGTCAGCATCAAATACCGGTCTTCCCTTTTCATCCAGTTTTGTCTGTTCTCTCTCGATCTTATAAGGTGCCGGGGCAAGGATGCTGATTCCCTTTTCTCCCTTTTTCACATACCGCCCCATCTGCTTCCAACCGGTAAAACTCTGGCACAGCTGTGCATCCGGTTTCTGCATCATGATCAGAAGTGAATTGTTCACGGAATATCTTGGAAATTTCGCCATCGTGTCAAGAAACTGCTTATATCTGTCACTCTGGAACACCTCCACAACTCCCTTCTCCAGTTTGTCAGTTATCTGCTGCAATTCATCCGTCCGCTTATCCCTGGACTCCAGCCAGTCGATTTTCTTCTGTATGCTGTCGGGGATCTGTCCCACAACTTTTACATCCGGCATCTCATGGATCAGTGATGCAATCATCTGTTGTGCCTGCCAGTTGTCTGCAATCTCCGGTATATAACGAAGCATATCCATGTCAATCCTTCTCCCGATCAGTACATCCATCTCCGTATATTCATCCGGATCCTTTGGATCAGCCGCCCTGATTCCGATTGCCGGAACTCCGTGCATACGCTCCGGTGGAATAGCTTTGAATTTTGCTACCGCCTCTTCCACACTCTTGATATTCTCATGAAATTCACCCATGCTGTGAAATTCCATGCATTCCGCAACCGTAAGCGTGATTACCTTCTTCTCTTCTTTTACAGCTGTATTTTCTGCCACTCTAAATCCCTCCAGTTCTATATCTTCCAGATTTTTTGTCAGCTTCAATGACGCTAAAGGCATCTGGTTTTTCTCCTGAAATGAATAAAATTCATTTCCAGGTCCCACTATGATGTGGTCCACCAATTTAACACCTATCAAATCACAAATCTTATTCATTCTGTCAGTCAGACCTATATCTTCCACACTTGGAACCAGTCTGCCGGACGGATGATTATGGACCAATATGATAGCCGCTGCATTAGACAAAATGGTACTCTTAAGAATCTCCCTTGGATGTGCAATCGACTGGTCAAGAGCTCCTATACTTGCAATATTTATATTGATTGGTCTCATGTCAGCCCGCAGATTCACAACAGCAACAACTTCCCTGTCATAATCCCGAAACGTATCTGCCATAACTTTTACTGCTGCCGCCGGACCGTTCATAGGTTCCTCACTGAAAAGAGGCGGCATTTCCACCATGCGGATAGCCACCTGATTCAATCGATGCATTTCTTTTTTCTCCGGTTCCTGTTTCTCCATGCCGGCATAAAATTCCTGTTTCGGACGAATTCCGCTAATGTTCATCCTCCGCTCCTTCCCCAACAGGTATGTTCATTGTAAACTCCCTGTTTTTCATACTCCTGAGCTTGTCCAGCAAAGATTCTTTTGTAGATGTCCTCTCATGCTTGGAAATCTTCTGCAATCCCTTCATATATCCCAGATATCTGCTTTTTCTTGCCATACTACCGCTCTCCTTTCTCTTTTTGCTGTCCCTGTTTCTTCGGAACCCTGGTCGCTTCTTTTTTCTTTTCATGCAGATCTGCTATCACAGAATCCTTGGGTTCTGCCCTCTGCATCCTTTCCTTTATCCTTCTTATCTGGTCTCTGGTAAGCGGTTTCTCCACGATACTCCTGTGGAGGATTTTCCCAATCGGAAGCCATGTGACATCCTTTCCAGCCTTTTCCTGCTCCATAATGAACTTCATATGGGATGCGGAAAACTTAGGGTTCATATAATGTTCCATGTTCAGGTCTGCTTTTGCTGCTTCAAAAAGCACTCTTCTCTGTGCCGGCTTGAATTCCTCCAGTCCTCTGCCGGCATCTTCCAGTGCCTCTTCCACACGAATGGAAGCTACAGACCGCAATGCATAATCCACTTCAACAAATCCGCTGTTATAGTCATCCAGTGCTTTCTGAAATCTTGCTTTTTTCTCTTCCGGTGTTAGCTGGTCAAACTCTTTCTCTGCCATAGATTCCTCCCATTGAAAAAAGGCAGCCTCCCGACTGCCTCATTCCTGTAATCCTATTCCTCATCTGCTTCGTCCATCTGGATATCCTCTTCCATGGAAATATCCTCATCGGTATCCTGGTCTGATACAGACTCTTCCTCAATGTCCATATCTGCAAGATAATCCTCGTCATCATCACTGTCGAAGTAATCTGCATCCGGATCCGGTGCATCTGCTTTTTTCTTTCCCTTATTGGACTTCATATACATAAATCCACCAATACCACCAATGGCTGCGATCAGAACCAGTGCCATAATTCCTGTTACATTTTTCTTCTTACCGGTCTCAAGAGCTTTTGCCTCTTCCTTTGGCTCCTCAGAGATTTCTTCTGTAGCCTCTGTACTTTTTACTTCCTCTTTCTCTTTCTCCGAAGCGGTCATTCCCTGGGAATTCATATAGGACTCCACCTCATCATCCTCCATGAGCTTCAAAAGGTCTGATTCATCAACAAGATTCAGGAAATGCACGGTCTCTGTTCCCTTATCATCACGGTCAATGATGATATAGAAATAATTGCCGGACTTGGTTGTGACCGTAATGAACTGCTTGCCACCTGCCTCAATGGAACCGTAATCATCCACCAGATTCATATTTCCATCCGGTGTAAGAGGACCGTAGTTTTCCTCGGCTGTCTCAGTACATTCCTCTGAATCTTCTATATGTGCATCTACACCCTGGCAGACATTGTAATCATAAAGGCATACTGCACATTCCTCATTGATGGAATCCTGTGAGCATTTTTCCTCACAGATGCATTCCGCCTCCTGACTCTGTGCAAATACAGTAACCGGTGCCACACCAATAGCGGCTGTCATTCCGATTACCATACCTCCCATAATCTTTGCTGCAATCACGTTTTTCAAATTATTCATTCTCTTCATCTAAGAAATCCTCCTCTTCCTTATCCATATCTGTCTCATTGTCTTCATCCTGTTTTTTACCGGATGTATCTGCATTCACGGCTCCGGGCATCGGAACCTGTCCGCTGAGCATTTCCTGTAACCTGCCACTGTTTGCAAGCTGTAAGAACTGTGCCAGCTGTTCCGGTGATAAATTGTAGGATGCAACATCACTGACGATCTGCTGGTTTTCCTCTTCTTTCAGCTTTGCTTCCAGCTGCTTTACCTTTGCATCCGCTGCCTCTCTTTTGGCTACTGCCTTTTTCAGATCCTCGCGGAGCTTGTCTAACTTTGCATACATAAGCGCTCTCCTTTCCTTTGTGACAGCAAAAAAGCCACCACTTTGGTAACTTTCGCTGCATTTATAATTACTGGATTCTTCCATAGCAATAGGCATGTGCCCTCCAGTATGGCGTATCATATGACGCATACTGGATTGGATTGCCACAGTGAATCATGATCTTATTTACCGGATCGACTACGATACCCACATGGGATGCTCCGGCTGTGTTATAGGTTCCCTGGAAAAAGACCAGATCTCCCGGTTTTACATCGGAAGCTGCCACCCTTGCGGTTGCATTCTTCCAGCCATTTGCCGTAAGTCTGCCATAGTTCCAGCCATTTCCACAATTATTGATGACATAGCTCACAAAACCGGAACAGTCAAAACTTGTACCTGGTGAGGATCCTCCCCATACATAAGGATATCCAAGATACTTTTCGGCTTCCCGGTGCATATTGGAAAACTGCTGGTTCGTCAGGTATTCTCCCGGTACGGCATATCTCTCATATTCCTCTGATACACCCGGATTTGCATATACATTATCCCCGAAGATATCCGGCTTGTTGCCTCTGGTCTCCAGAAGCAGCGTATACCGTTCCATCTGATCCTGCGTCAGATTCAGTGCACTGACAGCTGCGGATATTCCATTGTTGGTCAGCGTTGTATTCAGTATCTTGTACTCATACTCCACTTCAACCTCATAGGATTCATATACCTCATATGGAACTGACACGGTATAGGTATAGGATTCAAGACGTCCGTTTACCAGGCGGTATCCGGTTCTTTCCTCATCCCGGTAATGTGTCACATAATGCCATCTGGTCTCTGTCCTGGTTCTGATCTCCACAACTTCCGTTGATGTCAGCGTATACTGATAATCAAAGATGGTCTGTAATTTTGACTGAACCTCTGACGGTGTATAGTTCTCATACAAAACCGTCAGCAGTGCCGCCAGTTCAAAAGGATTATGGGATATCTCTGAAAGCGAATAATTGTATTCGTCATATCCCGGATGATCTGTCTCAATGCTGTCCACTTTATTCTGCAGTGCCGTCTCCAGTGCCACATAATCTGCTTCCACCTGCCTGATATCATCATCCTCAGCGGTAAATGAAGTTGCCACAGTTCCACTGTTTATGCCGCTTCCAAGAGCAGAACAGGATGTCAGTGCTCCTGATATTACAAGAACAACGATCAGAATTGCCACCGCTATGATCATGCCGACCGGATGGTCTTCACAGAATTCTTTCAGCATCTCTGCAAGCCTTCCCATCAGGTCCTCCGCCTGATCCGTCAGCTTTTTACTGATCTTTCCTGCTCCGTTTGCAGCTTCCTTTGCCTGCTTCTTTGCTGCCGCCTCAGCAAATTCCCTCTGCATCAGCTTTTTGCGTGTTTTCTTCACGGTAGCTGACATGGTGCTTTCTCCCGCCTCTCCGGCTTCTTTCGCTCCTCTTGCTCCCTGCACGGCATCCAGATGGTCACTGCGGTTATGGATCTTGGAAGAATATTTTCTTGCCTGTCCATGCTCCCGTACTTTTCCAATACCGGTCTCCACAGCCGCCAGCCCTGCATTCAGGCTGTCTGTTCCACTGTTGTCATCCTCATTTTTAATCGTGGTTTTTCTTACTGTGGCTGCAACTGCCTGATTTTTATATATCCTCCTTCTCCCCTGTTTTTTCATACTGCGAAGTTCTTTTGCTTCGCTGACAGACAGAGAATTATCCTTTTTCCCGTACCGGATCTTGCCACGGTAACTTCTGGCTGCCGACGAATCATTTTTCAGCTTTTCGCTGTGGCTTTTCCCTGCATGGATATCCGGATTCACTTTTTTCTTCCGGGTGGACTTCTTAGCAGAATCCCTTGTATATTTTTCTTCATTCATGCTCTATCCTTTCCGAAGAAACAGCCACTACGCTGACTGTTCCTTCTTTGCATCAGCCACTTCGGACAGTCTGGTTGTCATGATACGGTAAAGCTCCGTATTTGTCGGGAATCTGTCCACGAATGGAAGAATCACATTTCCATAGAATAAAAGCCCTTCGCCTTCTCCCGAATGTGTTACATACGAAAGCTGGTGAGGGCTGATATTTAACTGCTTTGCAAGGATCTGTCTGTCCCCTACTGCCTGGTTGAGCATATAGATGAAATCAGAGTTTTCAAAGATATTCTCCACTTCCTTGGAAGCAAGAAGGTCCTTTACATTCTGGGTGATGCCGGTCGGGATTCCTCCCCATTTTCTGAAACGCTTCCATATTTCAACCGTATAGGCTGCCGTCTGGTCTTCACGAAGAAGAAGGTGCATCTCATCCATATAGTATCTGGTAGATTTTCCCTGGATACGGTTCTCCGTTACTCGTCCCCATACCTGATCCTGTACCACGAGCATTCCAATCTTTTTCAGCTGTTTTCCAAGATCCTTGATGTCATAACATACAAGGCGGTTCGTAAGCTCCACATTGGTTCTGTGGTTGAATACATTCAGGGAACCTGACACATAGATTTCAAGGGCGGTTGCCACATGCTTTGCCTCCGGTTCCTCCTGGGAAAGTAGTGCCTCATACAGATCTCCAAGGATCGGCATTTTCTCCGGTTCCGGATTTTCAAAATATTTCTGATAGATCTGCCTGATACAGCGGTCAATGACTGTCTTTTCTACCGGACGCAGACCATCCTTATTCCCGACAATCAGCTCACATAAGGACAGAATAAAATCTGCTTTCAGCGCAATCGGATTGTCATCATCCGAATAATTCATATTGATGTCCATAGGGTTGATGTATTGGTCGGATGTCGGACTAATTTTAATAACCTGTCCACCGAACCTTGCGACCAGCGGAGAATATTCTGACTCCGGATCCGAGATGATAATATCATCATCCGTAACCAGAAAGCTGTTGGCAATCTCCCTCTTTGCAGAAAATGACTTACCGGATCCCGGTGTACCAAGGATCAGTGCATTCGGATTTTTCAGTTTCTTTCTGTCCACCATGATCATATTGTTGGAAAGCGCATTCAGACCATAATACAATGCCTCATCCCCTCTCTGGAAAAGCTCCTGAGTAGTGAACGGCACAAAAATAGCCGTACTGGATGTGGTCATTCCCCTCTGAATCTCGATCAGGTTATTTGCCAGTGGCAGTGTGCTCATAAGGCCCTGCTCCTGCTGGTAATCCAGCCTGATCAGATTGCAGTTATGTTTCTGTGCAATGGAAGCCGCCTGGAACACATTGTTTTCCAGTTCCTGCTTCGTCTTTCCTGTATTCATGACCAGAAACGTCAGAAGAAACATTCTTTCATTCTGGGACTGCAATTCTTTTAAGAGTGCCTTTGCATCCTTGCCATAAGTTGCAAGATCCGATGGGATGATATCCATGTCATAGCCTGCTCTTACTGCTTTTTTCTGTTCCTCGATCTTGGAACGGTCAAGCTCTGTAATCGTATGCTTGATGGTCTTGATTGCCTCATTCTGATCTACGGACTGGATATGCATGGTAACGATCTGGCTTGATTCCATCGAAAGAAAATCCGCCAGAAGCCTGTCGCTGATATCTGATGCATCAATGGATAAAAAGCTCATGCATCCATACATCTCTCCAATCTGAAAATATCTTCCGGTAGGAAATGCAAAGCTGCTCGGTGCAATAAAATCCTTAACCGAAAGTCCTGATCCTGTCAGGTACTTCCAGTCGAAACGGAACTTTGCATCATCTCCCATATGAAACTGTCTGTGCATCAGTTCCAGCCTTTCACTGCCGTTTAAGCTCCTCGCCTGTACTCCCAGCCTCTTGAAGTTATTAAGGATATCCGTTTCGATATGCGTAAGTCGCGGCTTTGCTGTCTTCATGGACTCCGCATGGATCCCGAAAGTAAGATATTTCGTCTTCGTAAGACCATTATTTCCCGCTTCCATCTGATGAAGGAGCACTTCCGAATACTCATCCCTGACATCATCGAATCCGTCTTTTTTATGGGAGATCTTGATGCTCTTCTCAAAATCCGATACATCTGTTGCCATATTTTCAAATGAAAGCTGAAACTTTACGGAACTGTCAAAGAAATTTAAGAATGCGCACCATTCCTCAAAGATCTCCGTCTTGTCTTCCTGCTGTGCCAGCTGGTAATTGATATCCTGAAACTGGACTGTCTTTGTATAATAATCAAGCCCTACACGGCAGATACCATCCGGAAACATCCTGTCAAAAGGAATGCTCTGCTGTGCCGTCTTCGGTATGCCATCATTTTTCCGGGCATTTCTTACGATCTCCCTTACTGCCATCTGGTCTGCTTTGCTTAATCCTTCCGGCATTGTGAACTTCCTGCTCTCCTGATTTTTCTTTTTGAGAAAGTCTAACAATCTTTTCTACCTCCTTTTCTGCCTCTGCCTGACGCAGAAGTGCTGCGTAATAGTTATCCGTCTTATATGGGCGGATCTTCGGCCTTTTGAAAACTGCCTGTATCATATGGTTCAAAATGACTTCCAGCGGCTGTCCGTTTTTCTCATACATGGCAAGGAAAAAGAATGGCATCATAATGACCATCATTCCCATGACTGCTGTATTAGTCTTCATTACTGTCTTCATCAGAAAAAATGACGGTACTCCGATCAGTACCGCCATGCCAAAACAGATCAGCTGCCTTTTTGTCAGATTGAACATCACCTTGCTTTTTACTTTTGTCAGGTCCCTTGGAACACTGATATAAGATGCTGCCATACTCTGCCTCCTTAATGTGCATGGAATATACTGTGTGCTACTGCTCCGGTCTTAAATAAGGTAAATGCCAACAGGATCGTAAAGCCCATAACCTTCCATAACGAAGCAATGATATCTATGCTGAATGCTACTGACTGGATCAGGACTGCATAGATTCCCACACATACCATGATCAAAAATCCCTGAAATCCCAGTGCAAACAGACTTCTCATATAGTTCTGGCCCATCATGCTCTGTTCCCTGTTTCCAAAGGTTGCAAACGGGAGCGGTGCCAGACTGACCATCAGATAGATTTCCACCATACGTCCGTTGATGATCACAAAGATGACTGCCGAAAGTACGTACATGAGAAACTGCACGATAAATGACTGTAAAAATATTGCAAGAAGCGGTCCCAGTTCCATAGCCTCCAGTGTGGACTGCATGGTTGCCAGCGTACTTGCATCTACTGCCGTGCTTCCCTGTATAATGCCTCCTGCCTGCCGCACCACACTCTGCGACACATCAAATACCGCCATCGTGATATCAAATGTGTGTGTGATCAGTTCCACTGCCACGAAAGTCTTGAATATCCATTTCCAGATGAACCATGTCTCAAAACTTGCCAGATTGTTATAACTGATGATGAGCTGTATCAGCTCATAACACGCAATGAATGTGAGCAGTATTCCGGCAACTGGCATGATCACGGATTCTGACAGGTTCCTGACCATATTGAAGACTGCCGGCATGAAATTACTCGGTGTCTTTCCTACTTCCGTTGCAATCTGTCCCACCTGGTCATTCACAGAGGAAAACGTATTGGTGAGGTTGTCCATGATTCCCGATACAAGAATGCCCTTCAGCCAGTCAGTAATCTGCTGAATTATGCTGTTCAATTATTTCCTCCTTTCCTCCAGGACAGGGATTTCCCTGCCCCATGATCCAAACCTGATTTAGAATAAGCCGGAAAGTAATGGTACAAGTGTGGTTCCGATAAGTGCTACACCGCCGCCAGCCATAAGCTGCTTCATTCCCTGGGACTTCGCTCCAGGATTATCGTTTCCATATCCTTCCATAAGGTTGATTGCACCCCAGATTCCAAGACCTGCTCCAAGGGCGATTACCAGAGTCTGTAAAGTTCCTACTGCGCTGTTAAAAAATGCCATAATATAAATCCTCGTATAATAAGTGTATAGCCAGTAGAAATGATGGTTATGCACTTATCCT
>ERZ825137.6597-NODE-6597-length-10048-cov-2.714600_pt1 | contig 10048 bp, 8 predicted proteins | sample MGYA00519873_ERZ825137 | MGnify/ENA primary metagenome ERZ825137 (study PRJEB31778, sample SAMEA3449190) | human gut metagenome | biome: human gut; feature: human-associated habitat; material: faeces | place: United Kingdom | collected 2010/2012 ... | reverse complement strand
TCGGTTTTGGAGACCGATGCTCTACCAACTGAGCCACTCCCGTTTTTCGTGCTGCAAATTAAGGTAATTTAAACGAGAAAAACAAGTTCCACCCGGGTCTACACGTAAAAAATATTACCTCAAAAATGTTTGTTCTCCCACAAGTATCAGGGGTTCAAGCAACAAATTCATCCAACAAAATACAAAACCCCATGACAATTTTAAAATTAAACCGTATTTTTGTCCTCCGACCTCAATAAAAAGGAACATGGAAAAAGTTGTAGTTGGTCTCAGTGGAGGCGTGGATAGTTTCGTTACGGCACTCTTGTTACAGCAACAGGGTTTTGAAGTTATTGGTGTCCACCTACAATTATGGGAATCACAGACCGGCTCCTCGCAAGAACCGGAAGTCAAGGAATTGTGTAAACAAACGGGCATCAAACTCTACCGGTTAAATGGCAGGCAACTCTTCCAAGAACAAGTAGTCCAACCCTTCATCCAAGGCTACCTCTCAGGAATTACCCCTAACCCGTGCGCCACGTGCAACAGCTTTATCAAATGGAATTTACTTCGAGACCTGGCAAACGAACTAAAAGTACACCATGTCGCCACGGGACACTACATTCGGGTTCTACCTTTTGCGAACCACTATTACGTCCATAAAGGAGTTGACCCGAATAAGGACCAATCGTACTTCTTATGGGGCGTACCGGAAGAGATACTATCCCGAGCCATCACCCCGTTAGGAGATTACACGAAAACACAGGTAAAGGAAATGGCAAAAGAACACGGGTTCACCCGCCTGGCTGAGAAACGAGAAAGCATGAGTATCTGTTTCCTTGAAAAAGGAGACTACAGGGATTTCATCGCCAGACAACCCGACACGGCCTCCTGCTTCACACCCGGGCAAATCGTGGACGAATCCGGAAATCTCGTAGGAGAACATTCCGGGATAGTGAATTACACCGTGGGGCAAAAGAGAGGAATCCCTTTCAAAGGACAAACGCCACGATATGTTTCACACCTATCCCCGTCCACGAACCAAATTGTCGTGGGGGACAAAGCAAGCTTATACCGAACGACTTTTCGTCTCGGTCAGATTCATTTAATTAATCCCGAAGAGATTCATTCACAAGACATCGAAGTTAAAGTCCGGGGTATCGGGCTGAACCCGGAAGGATTCGCACAGCTATCCTTCCACCCCGATCAAACATTACACGTACAACTCTCCTCTCCCGCGTGGGCCGTTGCTCCCGGACAACCGGCTGTCTTTTATCGCAAAGATCGGGTAATCGGTGGGGGCATCATTTTATAACCGTTTAAAGCATCAAGAAATCGCTTCCTACCTGAACATCACACCTCAATCATTAAGTAGAATTCGGGCTCATCTAAAATAAATCTTACATGAGCCGTTATCACTAAACGAAAAATAAAATCAGCATCTGTGCCGTCAACACCCTCAAAAACATGGTAAGAGGGTAAACCGTGGCGTAACTTACTGCAGGAGCATCATTCCCCACGATACCATTGGAATAAGCCAATGCTGGCGGGTCGGTCATACTCCCGGCCATCAACCCCATCAACGTGAAATAATTCACTTTATATATTGTACGGGCAATAATCCCGATAATAATCAAAGGAACCACGGTAATAATAAAACCGTAACCAATCCAGGCATAACCACCTCCATCAATGATGGTCTCCACAAACCCATCTCCCGCACCCAACCCAACACTCGCAAGGAACAGGGCGATTCCCACTTCCCGCAACATCAGATTGGCACTCATCGTCGTGTACGTCACCAAACCGTATTGGGGACCGAAACGGCTGATCAAAATAGAAATAATCAACGGTCCCCCCGCCAGCCCTAACTTTACCGGTTGAGGTATACCAGGGAATGTAAACGGAATGCTCCCCAACAAAATCCCCAAAAATATACCTAAAAATATCGGTACCAGATTCGGTTCACGCAAACGACGCAAAGAATTACCCAACACCTTTGCCACGTTCGTAACGGCAGCCTCCGGACCGACAACCGTCAAGCGATCCCCGATCTGCAACTGCAAATTCGGTTTAGCCACCAAATCCACCCCGGCACGATTCACCCGGGTCACGTTGACCCCGAAACAATTCCGCAATCGCATCTCACCCAACATCTTCCCGTTAACCTCTCCTTTAGTGATAGCAATCCGACGAGATACAAGTTGCTTATCTAACTGTTCCCAAGCGACTTCAACTCGCTCCCCGAGAAAAGCCGTGATCGCATCAATATCTTGCAAAGCTGCCACGACAAGCAGTTTATCCCCTTCACGCAAGCAAGTCTCGGAAGAGCCTATTTCAATCCGGTCATCCTCGTGACAAACCCGAGAAAACACGAACTTCCGGTTTATCAAACGGGTAATTTCCATCAAATCCTTGCCGAACAAAGCCGGATTCGTTACACGCACAGAAAACTGTTGAGCACCATTGGCACGGTCCTCGTCCTGTCGTTCCAAATCTTCATTCTCCTTCTCGAACTTCACCCGGAAGATCACCCGCATCAACAGGATTGACCCGATAATCCCGATCACTCCCAACGGGTAAGCCACGGCATACCCCAAAGCAATCGTGGGATCATTTACCCCCGTCATATCCGAATAAGCTTGTTGTGCGGCACCCAATCCCGGCGTATTCGTCACAGCTCCGGAAAGAATACCGACCATCGTTGTCATCGGCAACCCAGTCACAACATGAATAACATAGGTGGTAATCACCCCCAACAACACGATTCCCGTGGCCAGCATGTTCAAAGTTAAGCCACCCTTCCTAAAAGAAGAGAAAAAACCGGGCCCCACCTGTAACCCCACGGAATACACGAACAGGATCAAGCCGAATTCTTTCATGAAATGCAGCGTGTGACCATCTACCCGCATCCCGAAATGACTACAAATAATCCCAACAAAAAGAATCCAGGTTATTCCTAATGAAATTCCCCAAACTTTCACTTTCCCGAACACGATCCCTAAAGCGATAACGATTGCGAACATTAACACCGAATGAGCAACCCCCTGTCCAAAAAACAGCTCACTTAACCAAGACATACTTATTTTAGACTTTAAATTTTAGATTTTAAATTGAATAACTCGCTATTTTATCACCCTGCACTCTCTGAGTCTTTCACTTTTTTATCGATAGAACGACAGAATTCAATATCATCCCGGAATAACTTACGATAAGTGATATAAGTTTGGGATTGTTTTGCCCCGATGTAATCCATCAAATGCATCATCTGCGGATTAAAATCTCCCACCCAACTCATATCCAGCCAATCATAAGTCTTCTTGTCCTGAATAATATTTTTACAGAAAGCATAAATCATAGCAGCCTCCACCCCACGCCCTTGGAATTCGGATGCAACACCAAAAATTAATCCCAAGGCCACACGTCCCCGCTTGATATGGCGATAGTACAAGAATTTCAAAATACCCAACCCGCTAATCTTACCATTCACGTGCTTCACGATATAATTCAATTCCGGAATCATGATAAAGAAACCGATAGGTTCCCCTTTATAGTAAGCAAAATACAATAAATCAGGATCAAGCACGGGTTTCAATGTTTTGAACAACACCTCCACCTGTTCCTTATCCATCCCCCCGACGCCATGCACATTCAGGTTCCATGCCTTATTATAAATGGTCAAGAAGGAATCTTTTGCCTGCCGGGGAGTCATTTCACGATAGGAAATAATCCGGTAATCTTCATTCTTCAACAACCGTTCAGACTTCCAGACCACGACCTTGGAAAGGCTTTCCTCCACCAAGCGAGTCCGGTAAATATATTGTTTGAAATAGTCACGGAACCCGTAGTTCTCGAAGAACGGAACATAATACTTGTGCGTGTAGGGCATTTGGAATACAGGCGGTTTGAAACCATCTACCAGCAATCCCCACCACTCGTTACGCTCCCCGAAATTCACCGGGCCTTCCATGGACTCCATTCCCCGTTCCTCCAGCCATGCCCGACAACGGTCGAACAGCATGAAAGCGGCCTCTTGATCATTAATACACTCGAAGAAACCCATTCCCCCTACCGAATACGAATCCAAATGACAGGAACTTTTGTCTATAAAAGAAGCCACCCGCCCAACACAGCAACCTTTTTCATCCCGCAACAGCCAGCGGGTACACTCGCCATGTTTAAAAAAAGGATTCTTTTCCGGGTCAAATACTTTCGTAATGTCATTATCTAAAGGCCGCACCCAATTTTCATCATTCTTGTAAAGGGATACAGGTAGCAACAAAAATTCTTTTGCTTGCTTTTCGTTCAAAACCTCTTCAATAGTGTATTTCATATTTTTATAAACTAATGTTTTCAACTTTTACTGGTGGGTGTATATGTGCCTGCAACAAATAAACGCCCCGACGAACCCACACGACGAGCATGGCCAACACAACACGAGGGAAGATCAGCCAACCGACAGGCAATCCCATCACGACAAACAACAACGGATCTTCCAGTTGCGAATGAGATATTGCCAAGTGATGATTCAGTAAATCGGCCTCTTTATGAACCAGTTTTCCCATCTTGGCATAATCCATCATAATCGCAGAACCGTAAGCCAATCCGACCGTGTTTCCCACCAACCACAGGAAAGCCACATCCGGGTTCAGCCCGAACAAGCGCATCAACGGGGATAACATGGCAGACAATATTTTCAAAATGCCGAACTCTTCCAACAATCGTTGCAATATCATCAATCCCGAAATCACCAGCACGATTTTCAGCCCCAGCATCACACTGCTCTCCAGCCAATGTAACATTGTCTCCCAGAAACCGAGAGAAGCCACCGTTTCTGCCATCATCTTCCCGTTCATTTCCGGCAGCAACCAATTCAAACCAATTGCCGCAACGAAACTTCCCAAGACTCGCAAGATCACCATCCACACTGCAGACGAGCCAGTCTTCTGTAACACGATAGTTTCCACGACAAAGTTATGGGAAATCAAACACATCGTCGCCATGATCAAACTTTCCCGCACGGAAAAATCGAGCGTGGAAAGCAAGGCTATCACCGTATATATATTCGTAAATATACTGGTAACAAACACTAAGGCTGCATCTCCCGGCAAACCGATCAAGGTAAACAACGGGGATGCGAATGAAGAAATATAAGGCAGAATATTAAAGTATGACAGCAAGGTCACGAACAAAGATACCGGCAACATGATTTTCAAAAACCATACTGACGTCTTTATCGCCACGGGTAAGGCCTTTTTGACACATCCCCAAACCCTCGTACTGTAACTTGCCATACGCATTAATTGAAAATTGAAAAATGGAAATTGAAAAATGATAAAACCCCACTCCCAACTTCCAATTTTCTAATTAAACTTTTATAATTTTAAGGTCGCTTGGCGACTTTTCATTTTAAATTCTAAATTACCGAAGCTCGTCGGTTAACAATCTGATTTCCATTGTCGGACTGATTCGTTCGTAGAGGATGTTATAAACAGCCTCCGTGATAGGCATATGGACTTTATACTGCTGATTGATTTCATGAATTCCTTTCACGCCAAAGTACCCTTCGGCAACCATCAACATCTCCATTTGAGCGGACTTCACGGAATATCCTTTCCCAATCATCGTACCAAATGTCCGGTTCCGACTGAACTGGGAATAGGCAGTTACCAACAAATCTCCCAAATATGCAGAAAACTTAATATCCCGTTGAATCGGATGCACGGCATTCACAAAGCGTTCCATTTCCTGAATAGCATTAGCAACCAACACGGCCTGGAAATTATCGCCATACCGCAGTCCGTGACAGATTCCTGATGCGATCGCGAAAACATTTTTCAACACCGCAGCATACTCAGCCCCGTATATATCATCGGAAATCGTGGTCTTCACGTAGAAACACTCGAATAATTGAGCCACAGCCCGTGCCACCCGCAGATTCTCACTGGAGAATGTCAGATAAGACAAACGTTCCAAGGCTATTTCCTCCGCGTGGCAAGGTCCAGAAATAATTACAATCTGTCCTAGAGGTACCTCGTATTTCTGGTGGAAGAACTCCCCGATAAGTAGATTCTCATCTGGAATCATCCCCTTGATAGCCGAAACAATAATCTTATCTTTCAGCGACACTTGCAATCTTGGAGTTACCACGTTTTGCAGGAAAGCACTCGGGATGGCGAACACGATCACATCAGAATTCATGATCACCCAATCCAGATCATCCGAGAACGAGATTTTGTCTATATCAAAATCGACACCACACAAATACCGCGGATTATGTTTTAATACTTTAAAGGCCTTTATCGATTCTATGTTTCTCATGAACCAATTAATATGCCCGTTATTTTCTGTCAGCATTTTAGCGATAGCGGTAGCCCAGCTACCCCCACCTACTACTCCAATCCTTGGTTTTTCAACTATTTCCATGATACCAATAAGTTTATAAAGTTCATAAAGTTATAAAGTTTATAAGGCCAAAAAATAACTTTATAGACCTTATAAACTTTACAAACCTTACGAACCTATTTTATCCAGCTTTTTACCTCGTCCGGAGATAAGGTTTTCAAGCCTAATTTCATTTTTTTATTTAAACCACTCAATTCCTGATGCAACTTGTTCGGGTTCTCTACCGCCCTCAAGGCTTCCACGGTCTGGTAACCGGCTTTACGAACCACTGCAACCCAATCAGCCGGGATTCCCAGCTCAATAAATTTCTCGTCAGCATCCACAGTTGCCACTTTCTCCGGTTTCATCTGCGGAAACAACAACACATCCTGTATAGATGGACTATTGGTCAGGAACATACAAAGCCTGTCTATCCCGATACCCATTCCCGAGGTCGGAGGCATACCGTATTCCAAGGCACGCACAAAGTCGTAATCAATAAACATGGCTTCATCATCCCCTCTTTCCTGAAGTGCCAACTGATCCTTAAAACGATTCAACTGATCAATCGGGTCATTCAACTCGGAATAAGCGTTAGCCACCTCCTTACCATTCACGAACAACTCAAAACGCTCCGTTAATCCGGGATCTGAACGATGCATCTTAGTCAGCGGAGACATCTCCACCGGATAGTCGTAAATGATGGTGGGCTGAATGAGCTTTTCTTCCACGAATGCGTCGAACAGCTCAGCCAAGACCGTACCGCGGGTCGCGTTTGCGGGAACGTCTACTTGAAGCGCCTTGGCGCATGCCACGGCATCCTCATCGGACTTCCAATCGTAGTAATCGGCACCCGAATACTTCTTCACCGCCTCGACCATGGTCAGCTTCTCCCAATGACCCATATCGATCTCCTTGCCCTGATATGTGATCTTGGCGGAACCGCATATCTTCTCGGCAAGCAGGGTGTTCATCTCGATGACCAGATCCATCATGCCCTTATAGTCGGTATATGCCTGATACAGCTCGATGGTGGTGAATTCCGGATTATGCTTGGGATCCATGCCCTCGTTACGGAAGATTCTTCCCACCTCGTACACGCGGTCAAAGCCGCCCACGATCAGGCGCTTAAGGTACAGTTCGGTCTCAATGCGCAGATACATGTCCATATCGAGGGTGTTATGATGGGTCACGAAGGGACGCGCCGAAGCGCCGATCTCAAAGGGAGTGAGAATAGGGGTATCGACCTCCAAAAAGCCCTTTGCGTCCAGATATGCGCGCAGTTCGCGCAGGATGCGGCTCCGCTTCACGAAGGTCTCCTTGACCTCGGGATTCACGATGAGATCGACATATCTCTGCCGATAGCGCAGATCCTGATCCTTCAAGCCGTGCCACTTCTCGGGCAGGGGGCGCAGAGACTTGGAAAGCAGAGTCACGGACTCGGCATGCACGGACACCTCGCCCGTCTGGGTGCGGAACACCTTACCCGAAAAGCCCGCGATATCGCCGATATCCCACCGCTTGAAATCCGCATATGCCTCTTCGCCCACGTCGTCACGGCGAACGTAGATCTGCAGGGTGCCGTAGCCGTCCAGAATATGGACAAAGGAAGCCTTTCCCATCACGCGTTTGCCGGTGATGCGTCCCGCAACCGAAACCACAGTGCCCTCGCGCCGATCGAATTCGTCCTTGACCTGATTACTGTATGCATCGACCGGATATTCCATTTTCATAAAAGGATCACAGCCTGCATCCTGATATGCCTTGAGCTTTTCGCGGCGGACCCGAAAAACCTCGTTTAATTCCTGCTGTACCGCAAGGCTCTCTGCCTCGGGCGTCTGATTTGTCTCTGCCATTATGATAGCCGCACCACGAAGTGGTCCCTTTCTGTATTGATATGAAAAACGTTATCTCGAAATATTGAGCACCCGCAGGACAACGTCATGACCCTCGGGATGTACCGTGTCGCCCTCTTTGGCGCCGATGAGCGCCTGACCGACGGGAGACTGATCGGAAATTTTGTGGAGAATGGGGTCGGACTCGGTGGAGCCGACGATATTGTATTCCACCTCTTCCTCATCCTCGTCGCCCCATTTCGCCATAACGCGCACGATGGAGCCGACGTTTACGGTGTCGGAATTGTGGTTGGTGATGACCACCACGTGCTTGAGCATTTCTTCAAGCTCGGTGATCCTGCCCTCGACCTTAGCCTGTTCGCTTTTTGCCTCGTCGTATTCACTGTTTTCCGAGAGGTCGCCCAGTGCGCGTGCCTCGCCGATGGCTTCAATGACCTCTTTCCGTTTCACGTTGCGGAGGTATTCCAGCTCCTCCTGCAGGCTTTTGAGTCCTTCGTCAGTAACGGTGATCTGATTATGCTGTGACATGATGGTATATCTCCTTAAAATTATAAAATCGTGAATGGAAATCGGGATCAGGCGGCGCTGTCCGACGTAAGCGCGGCAATTGCCGCCTGCAGGGGAGCGTCCTGATCGGTCGCGCGCAAATAGAAGCTGTTGCCCTGCTCGGAAACGATGTCCTCGACCACGGTGACGTCGGGAGTGATGCCCACGCCGTCATAGTTATCGGAATACGGCGGGTCGTAATAACCGTAGGTTACGCGGAGGTTAGACCCGTCGGAGAGCGGGTACAGGGTCTGAATACAACCCTTGCCGTAGGTCTTGACGCCCACGACGGTCGCCTTTTTATAATCTCGGAGGGCGGCGGTGAACAGTTCCGCCGCACTTGCGGTGTTGCCGTTGACCAAGACAGCCATCGGGCAGTCCACCTCGTGGCCGTCCTCGCCCGAATAGGTCGTTTTCTTGCCCTCGTAATCGCGGATATGGACGATCGGCTCGCCGTCAGGCACCAGATAGTCCACGATGGCGCGGATGCTGTTCAGCTCTCCGCCCGGATTGGCGCGCAGGTCAAAGACAAGCGCCTGTGCCCCCTGCGAAAGAAGGGCTTCCACGGCGGCGATGAACTGATCGGAGGTAGATATCTCAAAAGAGTCTATGCGGACAATGCCGATCTTTTTCCCGTCCGCCTCCTCCAAACGGCTGTCCACCGTCCGGATCTCATATGCGGCGCGCGTCACGGTGAACTGCATCGGCTCGCCGTCGCGCTCCACGTGGATGACCACCTGAGAGCCGACCTCGCCGTTGATGGCATTCACCACCGCCTCATAGCCGTCGCGGTCGATGTCGGTATCGTCCGCGCCAACAATGATATCGTCATGGCGGATGCCTGCCGTTGCGGCAGGTGCGTTATCGTAGGCACGCAGGACGAGGATGCGGTTCTCCTCCGCCTGATACAGGACGCTGACGCCGATACCGATGCCGTTGCCCTGCATTTCGCGTTCCAGCTCGGCATATTCGTCGGCGTTCAGGTACTGCCCGTAGGGGTCGCCCGACGAGGCGACATATGCCCGCAGAAGGGTGTTGAGGATGGTGTCCTCGTCAATCTCACCGGCATATAGCCCGTGAAAGACGGAATCCAACTCCACGAGCTTTGCATATCTGCCCGAAAAATCGCTTTTCTCCCATTCGTCCAGTCTCTGTCGGTAGCGGGAGCCTGCCGCCACATAAGTCACCTGAAAGGTGATGACCACGGCAAGCAGGACTATCGCAACGGTTGCGCCGATCGATATTTTCTTCTTCATTCGGAGTCCGGACCTTCCCTGTTAATT
>ERZ825137.6594-NODE-6594-length-10048-cov-4.890623_pt1 | contig 10048 bp, 10 predicted proteins | sample MGYA00519873_ERZ825137 | MGnify/ENA primary metagenome ERZ825137 (study PRJEB31778, sample SAMEA3449190) | human gut metagenome | biome: human gut; feature: human-associated habitat; material: faeces | place: United Kingdom | collected 2010/2012 ... | reverse complement strand
CAGCACACAATGAAAAGCTATGAAAATGTATTAATTAAATCCGGTGATACGCTTTCTTCCCTTGCTGATACCTATGCAGAGAAGTATTCCAACTTATCAAAGGCAGAATATGAGGAAGCTATTATTTCATTAAACAGCCTTCCTTCAGAAAATATTCATGCCGGTGGATATTTGTTACTGCCTAATTTCAAATAGACAAGAAATAGAAGCATTCGCACCTTTTTGAGTAAATCTATGCGTAACTGACAATATTCTGTCAATTCATATTGATAAACTGTAGAAAAACCAAGTAAAGAGGTGCCATTATGAAAAAACACAACAAAATTTATTATAGAATTATTTTTGTTACTATGTGCTTTGTGCTCAGCAGTGTATTTATGCTTATTTCCGGAGCAGAGAGTTTAGCAAAATCAAAGGGAATTAAACTTCGCTACAATGGAAAAACTTCCGTTAATCGTTTGAAACAAATGTCAGTAACTTACCAGAACAAGAAAGTTTCAAAAAAATCCTACCCGGCGGTTGTCATCAAGAAAAACTATATGGTTTCCTATGCTGACGTATTTAAGAAGGGGATGAAGGTTTCCTGTAAATACAAAAAGAAAGGAAAGGTTCTTACCTTATCGGCAAATGGCATTTCTTTAAAAATGCAGGTTGGAAAAAAGACAGCTTACAAAAAGCTGTCTTTCCTGGTGCAGGAATGCAATCCAAATCCGAACCATTTCCCTTTGAAGCAACTTCTGTCGCTTCTCCAAAGGTGACGGTCTGTGTACCTTCTTTATAATTGAAGGTTATCAAAACCTTATCATCATACAGGTAAATCGCATTGATGAATGTATCCACCAATGCCTGCCGCTGATCTTTCTGGTTCATGTTGAGCTTACGAAACCGCAGCAGCCAGAAGCGGATGAAATCTTCCGTGACCTTGGGCTTTGCCAGCTTTTCTTCCGCAATGCGGGCTTCAAGCTCACGCTTGGTTTCTTCGAGCTGTTCCAACCGCTCCTTGGTGGAACTGGTCAGGATACCCGCCTGAATTGCATTGAGCATATTCTGGATACCCGATTCCGTATCCCGAAGTTGCTTTTCATAAAGGGGAATGTTGGTATTCTCCTTGTTTTGCAGTTCCATCACCTTGGCGATGATGGATTCCATGGCGGCATCGTCTTTCACAAGCTGCATGGTCTGGTTGACCACAAGATCTTCCAGCCACTGTTTGCGGACGGTCTTTTTCTTGCAGCCCTTGTGCTTTTTTGCGGTAGCACATTTATAATAGCGGTGAACTTCTCCCGTCCGACTTGTACCGCTTTCGCCAAACATCAGTGCCCCACAGTAGCCGCAGAACAGCTTGGTGGTGAGCAGGTAGTCATCCTCTGCCTTTCTACGGGCAGGGGCTTTCTTGTTTTTCAACATCTTCTCCTGTACATCGTTGAAAAGCTCTACGGACACGATAGGTGGAATCGCATCGGGAATCAGGACGTCCCGGTACTTCAACTCGCCGATATATCGGCGGTTGCTCAGCATGTGCTGGATGACATTGAAAGTCATTGGCCCACCGCGCTTATTCTTGATGCCCTTTTCATTGAGCCAATCCCGAATCTCCCGCATCGTCTGTCCGTCATTGTACCGCTGGAAAGCTTCAGCTACAAAGGGAGCTGTGAGTGGGTCGATTTCAAAGCGGCGGTCTGCGTTGATGGTGTAGCCGAAAGGGATAGCACCGCCAGAAAATTTGCCTTTCAGGGCGTTTTCCGTCATGCCGCGAATGACCTTTTCGGACAGATCAGCGGAGTAATACTCGGCATAACCTTCCAGAACCGATTCCAGAATGATACCTTCCGGGCCATCCGAAATGATCTCGGTGGCAGACATAAGCTTGACACCATTCTTTTTCAGCTGGGTCTTATACCGGGCACTGTCGTAGCGGTTCCGGGCAAAACGATCGAGTTTCCAGACCAGAACGATGTCAAACAGCTTCTTGTCGCTGTCTTTTATCATCTGCTGAAACTCCGGACGGTTGTCTGTCTTGGCAGAGATAGCACGGTCAATGTAGTGCTTGACGATGGTGATGCCATTCTTTTCGGCATAGGCCGTGCATTCCCGAATCTGACCTTCAATGGATTCTTCGCGCTGGTTATCCGATGAATAGCGGGCATAGATTACGGCGGTCATGGCAGGCACCTCCCTAATACAGCCATTCATGTAAATGTTTCCGCATTCATTATACCAAAGTCTTGTTATCTTTGCAATCGTTTGCTATAATAATTGCAAGGAAGTTGCAACTCGCACAGGGAGGAAAGCCCATGACGATTTATGATATCGCGCGGGAAGCGGGCGTTTCGGCCAGCACAGTGTCCCGCGTCATCAACAACAAGGCAGGCATCAAGGAAAGCACCCGCAAAAAGGTACAGAAGCTCTTGGACGAATACAACTACACGCCGGATGTAGCGGCCCGTGGGCTGGTGACGCAGGCTTCCAAGTTCATCGGCATCCTCATTGAGGACATCCGGGTCTCCCACCACACAGAATCCGCCTATGTCATCGAGCAGGAGATGACCCGGCAGGGCTACACCTGCATTACCTTCAGCACCGGAGCCGACAGCAAGCGAAAGGCACAGTACATCGAAATATTGGAACAGCGCCGAGTGGAAGGGGCCATTTTTATTGGTTCCATGTTCGGCACCGAAGCGGTGCGCCAGAGCGTGGAGCAACATCTTTCCAACACCCCGGTGGTCATCGTCAACGGGGCACTGGACCTGCCCAACACATACAGTGTTCTGATTGATGAAGAACGCGGCACCGAGGAATGTGTGGCTCTGCTGACCCAAAAAGGCCGGAAGCAGCTGGCCTATCTGATGGATGTTGCCACCCCGGCCAACGAGAAAAAGAACCGGGGCTTCTGCACCGGCATGCTCCGCAGCGGGCTGGAATCTGCCGGGCACTCCATCTATGCCGAAGTGGACGGCACCACCGGCCCCCGCAGTTCGGTGGAGCGGGGCCGGTGCGAAACGGCAGAGCTGCTCAAGCAGATGCCGGATGTAGATGGCATCCTTTGCGCTACGGATATGCTGGCCATTGGCTGTATGCAGGAGCTGAAGGCGCATGGCATCGCCGTGCCGGAACAGGTGGCAGTCATCGGTGTGGACAACACGTTATACGGCCAGCTCTGCACCCCTGCATTGACCACGCTGGACAACAAGCTGGGGGAAGTCAGCTTTGCGGCGGCCAATATGCTGCTGGATGTGCTCCAGAATCGTCCCGTAAGTCATAAGCTGATGCTTTTGACCGAGATCATCCAGCGGGAAACCACCTGATAGTTTGAGCCCCTTATTGAAAACCGCAGTCCCCGGAAAAGTCACTTTGGGCTTCTCCGGGGACTTTTTTGCATTCGTTTTGGAAATCGATTGCCGTGATATTTGCAAATCCACCAGGAAGTTGGCACACCTGCACAAAGCAAGATTGAATTTATTGTCGAATATGCGAATTGAAAATCGATTCAAAAGCGTGTAATCTATGAATTGTAAGAAATGCAATCGATTGCAAAAACAATCAAAGTGAGAGCACAGCCAAATAAGGAGAGAACCACCATGATTTACGGCAACATCAACGCCAAAGAGACCGAAGCAGCCTATACCCCCGTCATCCGCAAGGCGCTGGACATCCTGCGCACCACCGATGTCAGCGAGATGCACCACGGCAAATACCCTATCGACGGCGACAAGCTGATCCTCCAGATCAATGAGATCACCACTGGCCCCAAGGAGACCAAGCGCCCGGAAATCCACCGTCAGTACATTGATGTGCAGTACATGGTCCACGGCCATGAGCTGATCGGCTTCTACCCCGACTGCAAAGACGGCGAAGTTCTGGAAGACAGCCTCGACAGCAACGATGTGCTCTTCTACAAAGAACGCAGCGATGTGCATGAGATCATGCTGCCCATGACCGATGGCTGCTACGCCATCTTCTTCCCGGAGGATGTCCACCGCCCCTGCTGCATGATGGATGCACCCGAAGATGTGAAGAAGATCGTGCTGAAAGTTCGTGTGGATTCCCTGTAAGGTGATAATAGGAGGATATAACCATGAGAGTTGCTTATGAAACGATGCTGGCCGAGTTTGAGCGTGTACTGAAAAAATACGGCTTCTCCGCCGACCGTGCCCACGATGCCGCCGAAATTTTCGCCCAGAATAGTCTGGCCGGTGTGTTCAGCCACGGCCTGAATCGCTTCCCGGTGGTGGTGGATTACCTGAAAAAGGGCGGCATCGACCCTGCCGCCGAGGCAGAGTGCGTGGCCAGCTTTGGTGCGATGGAGCGCTGGGATGGCCACCGCGGCTTTGGCCCCCTGAACGCAAAGCGGGCCATGGACCGTGCCGTGGAGCTGGCCAAGCAGAACGGTATTGGGTTGGTGGCGCTGGGCAACAACAACCACTGGATGCGGGGCGGCACCTACGGCTGGCAGGCGGCAGATCAGGGCTGCATCGGCATCTGCTGGTCCAATACCTGCCCGAATATGCCCGCATGGGGTGCCAAGGACAACCACATCGGCAATAACCCGCTGATCCTGGCCGTGCCCCGCTCCAACGGCGAGCATGTCATGGTGGACTGCGCTCTGAGCCAGTTCAGCTACGGCAAGCTGGAGACTACCCGCCTTGCGGGCAAGCAGCTCCCCGTGGTGGGCGGTTACGACGAGGAGGGCAACCTGACCACCGACCCTGCCGTCATTGAAAAGACCCGTCGGATGATCCCCATTGGCTACTGGAAGGGCAGCGGCCTGTCCATCCTGCTGGATATGATCGCAACAGTCCTCACCAATGCAAACTCCGTGGCAAAGATCGGAACCTTCGGGGATGAGATTGGCCTGACCCAGATTATGATCGCCATCGACCCCACCAAGTTCCAGACTGCCGCCGAGACCGATACCATCGTGGATGCCATCGCCGCGGATGTGGCTTCCAGCCAGCCGGTAAAGGAAGGCGCTGAGGTACGTTGCCCCGGTATGGGCGAACACCGCAGCCGGAAGGAAAACCTTGAACTGGGCATTCCGGTGGCCGAAGAAAAGTGGAACGAAGTGCTGGCCATGTGATGCCCTGCGCAGGAAAAGGAGAGTCCATCGTGAAAAAGAAGATCAACCGCCGCACCTTTCTTAAGGTGATGGGTGCGGCAGCCCTTGCAGCCTCTGCCGGAGGCTTGTCCGGCTGCGGCAGCACCGGCGAAAACGGCGAGAAAAGCACCATCATCCGGGTGGCCTTCAACCAGCCGGAGACACACGCCGAGTACATTGCACTGGCCGATTTCGGTGAGAAATTCGCCGCTGCTACCCATGGCCGCTATCAGGTGGAAATTTACCCCAACGCAGTTCTGGGTGATCAGGGCCCCGTGACGGAAATGATCCGCACCGGCGCTTTGCAGCTAGCCGTGGTGCCCATGTCGGTACCGGAAAGCTACAACAGCGATTTTGCCATCATTGCAGCCCCGTACCTTTATGACAATCTGGAACAGATGGAGACTGCCGCCCGCGAGGGTGTGTTCGACCCGCTGTTCGCCACCACCGATAAATTCAACTTTGAGGTCGTCACCCTGTACACCTCCGGTGCCCGGCACATCTACACCAACAAACCCATCACCAAGCCTGAAGACCTGAAGGGCTACAAGATCCGGGTGCAGGACTCTGATACTTACATCCAGATGATCAATCTGATGGGCGGTGTTGGTATCGCCATGGGTCAGAGCGAGGTCTACGCCGCCGTGCAGCAGCACGTCATCGAGGGCGGCGAGAACTCCGAAGTCGTCTATAACAACTTCAAGCACTATGAGATTGCCCCTTATTTCAGCTACACCAACCATCTGGTGATGACCGACGTCGTGGTTGCCAACAAGGATTTTCTGGACGACATGGATGAGGACACCCGCACCACCTTCCGCAAGCTGATGAAGGAATCCATGGAAGTGGAGTTTGCCGCATGGGATCAGAACATCGAGGATGCCAAGGCGGTTCTGGACGAACACGGTGTCACCTTTGTGGAAGCAGACATCGAAGCCTTCCGGGAACGGTGCATGCCGCTGCTGCAAAGCATCGCCAACCGTTCTGACATGACCCGTGAGGTCTACGACAAAGTACAGGAAATCAAGGCAAGGGAGGCATAAAACCATGAAACAGTTGAAACAGATCATTAACAAAGTGGTGGAGTGGATCTCCATCGGTCTGGTCGTAGTCATGGTGCTGCTGGTGCTCTGGCAGGTGGTGGCACGGTATCTGCTCAATAACCCCAGCAGCTTCAGCGAGGCCCTGACCCGGTATCTCTTCGTCTGGCTGGTGCTTATCACCTCCACCTACGCCTTTGGCAGCCGCGACCACATGTACATTGCCGCTCTGAACGATAAGCTCAAAGGCAAAACAAAAACAGTCGTCAACATCCTCATTGAGGCACTGACCATCCTGTTTGCAGGCTGTGTCATGGTCTACGGCGGCAGCATTATCACCCGGATGCAGATGGTCTCGCTGGATTCCAGCCTGCATATCCCCATGGGCGTGGTGTACGGGGTCATCCCGGTGTGCGGCGTGCTCATCGTGTTCTACTGCATCTGCAATATCATCGAAGAACTCAACAACGCAAAGGAGGCTGTCTGATATGACTCTTGCCATTCAAACCGCCATCGTGATGGTGGTGCTGCTGATCATCATGCTGGCCATGGGCGTTTCCATTAGCATCTCGGTGGGTCTGTCCAGTGCTGTGGCCATGCTCTGCATGCTGCCCGCACAGGTCTCCTTCGTCACCAGCGCCCAGCGGTTGTTTGCCGGGGCCAACTCTTTCTCCCTAATCGCCATTCCCTTCTTCATTCTGGCGGGCAACCTGATGAACAACGGCGGCATTGCAGAGCGCCTTGTGAATGTGGCAAAAGCCATTGCAGGCCGGATGCCGGGTGCACTGGCCCAGACCAACATCATCGCCAATATGCTGTTCGGTGCCATCTCCGGTTCCGGTGCTGCCGCTGCTGCCGCCATGGGCGGCACCATCGGCCCCATGGAGGAAAAAGAAGGCTATGATCCGGTATACAGTGCTACTGTCAACATTGCCTCTGCTCCCACTGGAATGCTGATTCCACCTTCTAACCTGATGATCGTCTACTCCACCATTGCAGGCAGCGTTTCCGTAGCCGCTCTGTTCACGGCAGGTTATCTTCCCGGCATTCTGTGGGGCATCATCGTCATGGTGATCGCAGGTATCACAGCAAAGAAAAAGGGCTATGTCATCAAAGAGACCGTTTCCGGCAAGCAGGCGCTGAAAGCCATTCTGGATGCCATTCCCAGTCTGCTGCTCATTGTCATCATCATTGGCGGTATTCTGGGCGGCGTGTTCACCGCAACCGAGGCTTCTGCTGTGGCTGTGGCCTATGCTACCATTCTGGGCTTGCTCTACAAGGGTTTCGCCCTGAAAGATCTGCCCCGCATCATTCTGGAATCCGCCAAAATGACCGGCATCATTACCCTGATGATCGGCCTGTCCTCCATCATGTCGTGGGTCATGGCTTTCACCGGTCTGCCCGACCTGATTGCCAACGGCATTCTGTCCCTCACCGGCAACAAGTATGTCATTCTGATCCTGATGAACATCATCCTGCTCATCGTGGGCACCTTTATGGACCCAACCCCTGCAGTGCTGATCTTCACTCCCATCTTCCTGCCCATCTGCAAGACCTTCGGGATGCACGCCGTTCAGTTCGGCATCATGGTCAGCATGAATCTCTGCATTGGCACCATCACCCCGCCGGTGGGTTCCATTCTGTTCACCGGCTGCAAGGTAGGTCATGTCAAGATCGAGCAGGTCATCAAAGAATTGCTTCCTTATTTCTTCGCTATCCTTGTGGCCCTGCTGCTGGTCACTTACATTCCTGCCATCTCCATGACACTGCCTACACTGGCCGGTCTCATCAAGTAAGGAGCACGCCATGGAAAAACTGCTTTGTCCGTCGCTGCTCAATCTTTCGGACGACTATCTGAAAGACGAAGTGCAGAAACTCGACCGCAGCGGCGCGGACATTTTGCATCTGGATGTCATGGACGGCGACTATGTTCCAAACTTCGGCATGAGCTTCAATGAGATCGTCACCGTCCGTGCCAACACCAGCCTGAAGCTAGACCTGCACATGATGATGAAAAACCCTCGGCGCTATGTGGAGCGCTATGCAGAGTGCGGAGTGGACATCATTTATATCCACCCCGATTCCGAGACAATTCCCACCGAAACGCTGACACTGATCCGGAAGCTGGGCAAGCATCCCGGCATCGTCCTCAATCCCGGTGTTTCGCTGGAAACCGTGCAGGAATTGTTCCCGCTGGTGGATTATGTTCTGGTTATGACCGTTGACCCCGGTTTCGCAGGGCGGGATTACCTGCCCTACGTTGAGACAAAAATCAAATGGCTGGTAGAAATTCGCCGCCAGTACGGCTTTCACATCGTCATTGACGGCGGCGTGACATGGGAGGTGCTGCGTCGCCTGTGGGGCTATGGTGTCGAAGGCTTCGTTCTGGGAAAGCAGATTTTATTCGGGCAGAACGAGCCCTACGACAAGATCATCCAAAAAGTTCGTTCCATTTGATTCATTGTAATAGGAGGGAAAGAATATGGGATTTTTAACAGGAAAAACTGCACTCATCACCGGCGCAGGGCGTGCTGTTCTGCAAGATGGCAGCTGTGGCTCCATCGGCTATGGCATTGCCACCGCCTACGCCAAAGAAGGAGCCAATCTGGTTATCACAGGCCGCAACGTGAAAAAGCTGGAAGAAGCCAAGGATGAATTGGAGCAGCTTTATGGTATCAAGGTCTTGCCTGTGCAGGCAGATGTCTGTGCAGGTGGTGACAATGAGGCCACCGTGCAGAACGTTGTGAAGCAGGCCATGGAGACCTTCGGCGGCATTCAGGTGCTTATCAACAACGCACAGGCATCGGCTTCCGGCGTGCCGCTGGCCGACAACACGACTGGGCAATTCGATCTGGCTCTGTATTCAGGTCTGTACGCCGCGTTCTACTATATGAAAGCGTGCTATCCCTACCTGAAAGAATCGCATGGCAGCGTCATCAACTTTGCGTCCGGTGCGGGCCTGTTCGGCAACTTCGGCCAAAGCGCCTATGCCGCCGCCAAGGAAGGCATCCGGGGGCTTTCCCGTGTTGCCGCTACCGAGTGGGGTCCTGACGGCATCAACGTCAATGTGGTCTGCCCGCTGGCATGGACGGCCAAGCTGGAGCAATTCCAGCAGGCTTACCCGGATGCTTTCAAAGCCAATGTAAAAATGCCACCCATGGGGCACTACGGCAACGCCGAGCTGGAAATCGGCCGCGTCTGCGTCCAGCTGGCAAGCCCCGATTTCAAGTTTATGTCCGGTGAGACCCTGACGCTGGAAGGCGGCATGGGCCAGAGACCGTAAGGCTGCAACTTCATCTTCTGCCACAGAACCCCGATATTGTACAGTTTTCTCCTTACTGTGCAGCATCGGGGTTCTCTATTGCAAGTCATACTTTTCTTGCTTCGCTTCAATGAATTTTTCAAAACCCTCTTGACGCATTCTACATGCCGTGGTATTTTTCTTGTAAATCCCATTGATTTTGTGGATTGGTTCAAATTCATCCACAAGATGTGGTCGTGTTCATTTTGAACACAGCCACAGAAAGTGGTTGGTTATCACCGTGAGACCCACCACTTCAGTGAGGGAAAGTCCGCAAAAGAATTTACCGCCCCGCAACACACCCGATTTGTTTTGCCGCCGTTTCACCCGACAAAATCATCGCTGCGCTGCATGGGCGGTATTTTTCTTTTTCGGGGAAAATTGCACTTTGAAAATTTCATGAGCCGACCGGACGTGATACCGACTTTTCGTCAACGCCGCTGCACAAACAGGGGCAGGAACTTCGTTCGGAGCAAACGGTGACTCCCATACATGAGCAGAGACCTTTTACTTATTTTTTGCGCCTTAACAATTCGGAAACATTTGTTGATGAAGCGTTTTGAGCGCAGCGGTAGAGGGCAAGAACCGTCCCGTGGCCACAAATTTTCAATT
>ERZ825137.6593-NODE-6593-length-10050-cov-4.248324_pt1 | contig 10050 bp, 9 predicted proteins | sample MGYA00519873_ERZ825137 | MGnify/ENA primary metagenome ERZ825137 (study PRJEB31778, sample SAMEA3449190) | human gut metagenome | biome: human gut; feature: human-associated habitat; material: faeces | place: United Kingdom | collected 2010/2012 ... | reverse complement strand
ACTTCGCGGAAAACTGGGTGCACCTGCGCAAGTCGAACACCGAGCCGATCATCCGAGTCTATACCGAGGCCAAGTCGATGGCTGAAGCCGAAGCGCTGGCACAGCGTTTCATTGCGGAGATCAAGCAGATCTGCCATATCGAGTAAAGCAATACATGAACCTGCGGCGGCGGCCCGAACGGTGCGGAACACCGACTGTCCCGGAGCGCGCCGCCGCCCAACAGACCAAGAAAAATGGATCAGGTAAAGAGTTACATCGAAGCGAACAGGGAGCGCTTCGTCAACGAGTTGTTCGATCTGCTGCGTATCCCGTCGATCAGCGCCCAGAGCGAGCACAAGCCCGACATGCAGCGCTGCGCCGAGCATCTGGCCGCGGCGCTCGTCAAGGCCGGGGCCGACCGGGCCGAGGTGATGCCCACGGAGGGCAATCCGGTGGTCTACGCCGAGAAGATCGTCTCCCCGAAGGCGAAGACCGTGCTCGTCTACGGGCACTACGACGTCATGCCCGTCGACCCGCGCGAGGAGTGGCGCACGGAGCCCTTCGAGCCGGTCGTAATAGACGGCCGCATCTGGGGACGCGGCGCCGACGACGACAAGGGCCAGCTCTGGATGCACGCCAAGGCCTTCGAGGCGATGTGTGCGACGGGCACGCTGCCCTGCAACGTGAAATTCATGCTCGAGGGCGAGGAGGAGATCGGCTCGCAGAGCCTCTACGACTTCTGCCGCCGCAACAAACGGCTGCTCAAGGCCGACATCATCCTCGTTTCGGACACCTCGATGATCTCGATGCAGACCCCCTCGATCACCTGCGGCCTGCGCGGCCTGGCCTACATGGAGGTCGAGGTGACGGGGCCCGACAAGGACCTCCACTCGGGGTTGTTCGGCGGTGCGGTGGCCAATCCGGCCAACGTGCTGGCGCGTCTGGTGGCAAGTCTGATCGACGAAAACGGACACGTCACCATCCCGGGCTTCTACGACGACGTGCGCGAGCTGACCGCGGCCGAGCGCCGGGCCTTCAACCGCGCGCCGTTCAGCCTGGCGGCCTACAAGCGTTCGCTCGCGATCGGCGACGTCGAGGGCGAGGCGGGCTACACGACCATCGAGCGCACGGGCATCCGCCCCTCGCTCGACGTCAACGGCATTTGGGGCGGCTACATCGGCGAGGGAACCAAGACGGTGATCCCGTCGAAGGCCTCGGCGAAGATTTCGATGCGCCTGGTGCCCAATCAGGACTACCGCAAGATATCCAAGCTCTTTGAGCGCCATTTCCGCGCCATCGCGCCGCGCAGCGTGAAGGTGAAGGTCCGTGCCCTGCACGGCGGCATGCCCTACGTCGCCCCGACCGACATGCCCGCCTACAAGGCGGCGGAGAAGGCCGTGGCCAGGACCTTCGACAAGAAGCCCCTGCCCTTCTATTCGGGCGGGTCGATTCCGATCATCAGCGGTTTCGAGTCGATCCTCGGCATCAAGTCACTGCTGATCGGCTTCGGACTGGCCGAGGATGCGATCCACTCGCCGAACGAGAGCTTCGGGCTCGAGCAGTTCTACCGTGGTGTGGAAACCATTCCGTGGTTCTACAAGTATTTCGCCGAGAGCAAATAACCGGAGGAGCGCAGAATGTACGAGGAGTATCTGGAACTGGCCGTGCGCATGGCGCGCGAAGCGGGGAAGATCCATCTGACCTACTTCCGCGGCGGCGACCTGGCGATCCGCACCAAGTCGAACGTCAGCGATGTGGTGACGCGCGCCGACCGCGAGAGCGAGGCGCTCATCGCCCGCATGATCGCGGAGCGTTTCCCCGACCACGCCGTGCTGGGCGAGGAGGGCGGCACGCGCGGCGATGCCCACGGCGAATGGCTGTGGGTCGTCGACCCGCTCGACGGCACGACCAACTACAGTCAGGGGCTGCCTGTCTTCACGGTCTCGATCGCCCTGCAACACCGCGGCGAGACGGTCGTCGGAGTGGTCTATGCGCCCTACCTCGACGAACTGTACACCGCCACGCTCGGCGGCGGCGCCCGCGCGGGCCGCATGGAGGGGACGCAGCATCCGATCCGCGTGGCGGAAAAACGGGTGCTCGGGGAGGCGGTCCTCGCCACGGGATTTCCCTACGACAAGGTGACCAACCCGGACAACAACGCCGACAACTTCGCCCGTATTCTGCCCCGCACGCGCGGCATCCGCCGCTACGGCTCCGCGGCCTACGACCTCTGCTGCGTGGCGGCGGGTTTTCTGGACGGCTACTGGGAGCTGGCGCTGCACGTGTGGGATGTCTGCGCCGGGGAGCTGATTGTCCGTGAGGCGGGCGGTGCGGTGCGCAGCCTGCGCGAAGACCGCGGCGTTTCGATCGTCGCGGGCAACGAAACACTGATCGGCGAGATGCTGCAATATGTCCGTTGATGTGCTGTCACACAGCGAGATAAACGAGTTGTAACGATTTTTTAACAGGGCGGAAAGCAATTTCCGCCCTTACTTTTATGTAGTTTCTAAATTTTTTTCGTATTTTGGCAGTCAAAATCGCAAAAAAATGTGTGGAATAGTAGGATACGTGGGTGAGCGGGAGGCTTGCCCCATTCTGATCAAGGGGCTTCACCGCCTCGAATACCGGGGATACGACAGCGCCGGCGTCGCCCTGGTGAACCGCGACGGCGCGCTGAACGTCTACAAGTGCAAAGGCAAGGTCTCCGACCTGGAGCATTTCCTCGCGGGCAAGGACCTCGACGGCACGATCGGCATCGCCCACACGCGCTGGGCCACGCACGGCGTGCCGAACGATGCCAATGCACACCCCCACTACTCCGAATCGGAGAACATCGCCCTGATCCACAACGGCATCATCGAGAACTTCCGCGTGCTGAAGGATGCCCTGACGGCCAACGGCTACACGTTCCGCAGCAGCACCGACTCGGAGGTGCTGGTCAACCTGATTGAATATGTCCGCACGACGAACGGCTGCACGCTGCTCGAAGCCGTGCAGCAGGCCCTCAAGCAGGTGGTCGGCGCCTATGCCATCGCCGTCATCGAGAAGGGCAACCGCGACGAGATCATCGCCGCACGTCAGAGCAGCCCGATGGTTGTCGGCATCGGCCAGGGCGAATATTTCCTCTCGTCGGACGCCGCGTCGATCATCGAATACACGCAGGATTTCGTCTACATCAACGACGGAGAGATCGCCGTCATCAACCGCCACCAGCCCCTCAAGGTCGTGACGCTCGACAACCACGAGAGCCGCATCGACATCAAGAAGCTCCAGCTCTCGATCTCGCAGCTCGAAAAGGGCGGCTATCCCCACTTCATGCTCAAGGAGATCTACGAGCAGCCGCGCACGATCGTCGACTGCATCCGCGGGCGCATCAACCCCGACACGTGCGAGGTGAAGCTCTCGGGCGTGATCGACCACCGCGACAAGTTCCTCGCGGCGCGCCGCATCATCTTCGTGGCGTGCGGCACGTCGTGGCACGCCTCGCTCATCGGCGAGCACCTCATCGAGAACATCTGCCGCATACCCGTCGAGGTGGAGTACGCTTCGGAGTTCCGCTACCGCAACCCGATCATCCACCCGGACGACATCGTCATCGCCGTGTCGCAGTCGGGCGAGACGGCCGACACGCTGGCCGCCGTCGAGCTGGCCCGCAAGGCCGGCGCCTTCGTCTTCGGCATCTGCAATGTCGTCGGCTCGTCGATCGCCCGCGCCACCGACTCGGGCGCCTACATCCACGTGGGGCCGGAGATCGGCGTGGCCTCGACCAAAGCCTTCACGGGCCAGGTGACCGTCATGGCGATGCTGGCGCTGGCCATCGGCCGCGAGAAGGGCACCGTGACGGACGCCTACTACCACGAGGTGGCGCAGGCGCTGCTCGACCTGCCCGCAACGCTCGAGGAGGTGCTCAAGGTCGGCGACCAGATCAAGGACCTGGCCAAGATCTTCACCTACGCCCACAATTTCATCTACCTGGGCCGCGGCTACAACTACCCCACGGCGCTCGAAGGGGCGCTCAAGCTCAAGGAGATCTCCTACATCCACGCCGAGGGCTACCCCGCCGCCGAGATGAAGCACGGCCCCATCGCGCTGATCGACGCCGAGATGCCGACCGTCGCGATCGCCACGCCGGACCACACCTACGAGAAGACGGCGAGCAACATCGAGGAGATCAAGGCACGCGGCGGCAAGATCGTTGCCGTGATGGCGCGCGACGACGAGCAGGTGCGCCGCTCGGCCGACTACTGCATCGAGGTGCCGGTCATCACCGAGTGCCTCATGCCGATCGTCGTGTCGGTGCCGCTGCAGCTGCTGGCCTACTACATCGCCGTCTACAAGGGCCGCAACGTCGACCAGCCGCGCAACCTCGCCAAGTCGGTGACCGTCGAATAGAGACTCCGGCAAGGCGCAACGCTATCGGGCAGGGATCGCAGGGTCGGTCCCTGCCCTTTTCCGTCTCCGGTGCGGCGGACGAAAAGGGGCGCAGTACGGCCGGGATGCGAACAATCCGGAATAAATGGTTATCTTTACGCCGGACAAACGACACGTGGACATGGAACAAAGTTTCGACCTTTCACCCGAACTTGCGAAGCAGGCGCGCTACGAGGCGTTCCTGCCGCGCCTTGCAGCGCTCATCGAGGGCATCGACGACGAGGTGGCCGTGCTGGCCAACGCGGCAGCTGCCCTGCGCGAGGCCTTCGGCTTCTTCTGGGTCGGGTTCTACCGCGCCGCGGGCGGGGATCTCCGCCTCGGACCGTTCCAGGGGACGGTCGCCTGCTACCGCATCCGCAAGGGACGCGGCGTCTGCGGCACGGCCTTCGCCGAGGGGCGGAGCATCGTGGTCCCCGACGTCGAGCAGTTCCCCGGGCACATCGCCTGCAGCTCGCTCTCGCGCTCCGAGATCGTCGTGCCGCTCTTCTCGACGGGATCGGACCGCACGGTGCGCGGCGTGCTCGACATCGACAGCGACCGCCCCGCCGCCTTCGACGAGACGGACCGCTGCTGGCTGGAGCGGATCGCCGCCCTGATCTCCGAAACAATCTACTGACATGGACTTTTCAGAACTTGTACGCAAACGCCAGAGCGACCGCCGCTATGAGGAGCGGGCCGTGCCGCGCGAGCTGGTCATGCGCTGCATCGAGGCGGCGCGCCTCGCCCCGTCGGCCTGCAACTCGCAGCCGTGGCACTTCGTCGCGGTGGACGATCCGCAGCTCAAGGCCCGACTGGCCCGGGCAGCCGAGGGGCTCGGCATGAACCGCTTTGCCGCCGAGGCGCCGGTCATCGTCGCCGTGGTGCTCGAAAAGATGAACATTACGGCCCGCATCGGCAGCATGCTCAAGCGCAAGGACTACAGCCTGCTCGACGTGGGCATCGCCGTCGAACACTTCTGTCTCCAGGCGGCCGAGCTGGGACTCGGCACCTGCATCCTCGGCTGGTTCGACGAACCGCAGGCGGCCCTGCTGCTCGGCGTGCCGCGCAGCAGGCGGATTCCGCTGCTCGTCACCGTGGGCTATCCGGCCGCCGCGACGCGCGAGAAGGTGCGCAAGCCGATTGCGGAGATCAGCTCGTGGAACGCCTACCGGCCGAAGGAGTGACTCGCCGCCGGGCCGTGTCGCACAAACGGCCTCCCGGATTTGTATTTTTCCCGACAATACGTTATATTTGTCCCCCGATCGAACATACCGATGACGGCCATGAACCATACGATGTGTTGTTGTGCAACGAAGTGTTGTCGTTGCCGCCTCGTCGTGCCTGCCGTCCGGATGGGAATCCATTCCCGACAACGCAACATCTGACAGACATACTTTATCGAACCCGATACGCAAACGGGGCAGCAGGTTTTCTGCTGCCCCGTTTTGCTTGTCCCGAAACCGAATTCAGACAATGGAAAAAATTGCAGATTCCGTGCTCCGCCTCATCGGCAACACCCCGATGGTGGAGCTCATCCGCCTCGGCCGCGAAGCCGGGGCCGAGGCCCGTATCGTGGCCAAAGTCGAATCGTTCAATCCGGCCGGAAGCGTCAAGGACCGGATTGCCCTGGCCATGGTTGAGCAGGCCGAAGCCCGCGGCACGCTCCACCCCGGCGGTACGATCATCGAACCCACGAGCGGAAATACCGGCGTGGGGCTGGCGCTGGTCAGCGCCCTGAAGGGCTATCGGCTGATCCTGACCATGCCCGAAACGATGAGCATCGAGCGGCGCCGCCTGGTGGCCGCCTACGGAGCCAGGGTGGTCCTCACGCCCGGAGACGAGGGGATGAAGGGGGCCATTGCAAGGGCCGAGGCCCTGCGCCGGGAGATTCCCGGAGCCGTGATCCTTGAGCAGTTCAGCAACCCGGCCAACCCCGAACGGCACTACCGCACGACGGGTGACGAGATCTGGCGCGACACCGACGGACGGGTCGACCTGCTTGTGGCCGGCGTCGGCACGGGCGGCACGCTCTGCGGCACCGGGCGCCGGCTGCGCGAACTGAATCCGCAAATCGGTCTGGTGGCCGTCGAACCGGCCTCGTCCCCCGTGCTGTCGGGCGGTAAGCCCGGTGCCCACAAGATCCAGGGCATCGGCGCCGGCTTCATCCCCGAAAACTTCGATACCGCACTGGTCGACCGGGTGGTGACCGTCACCGACGAGCAGGCCATCGGCACGGCGCGTCTGCTGGCCGCACGCGAAGGGCTGCTGGCCGGCATTTCGTCGGGGGCTGCGGTCTACGCCGCCCTGCAACTGGCCCGGGAGCGCCGCAACCGCGGCAAAACGATCGTCGTCGTGCTGGCGGACACCGGCGAGCGCTACCTTTCGACACCGCTCTACGCATTCGACACCTATAAGACCGATCTTCCGCTATGACTGCACCGCACACCGACGAGCGGCTCCGGCAGGTAGCCGCGGCCCTCGCCGCTCCGGACCGCCACATTCCTCCGACCGCCCCGACCGGCATCGACCCGGCGGCCCTGCGTCGGGCCGTGGGGCTCTTCCGCTCGGCGGTCTTCACCGGATATTTCGACCCGCGGCCCGTCGAGGAGCTGCTGGCCGGGCTGTCGGATATCCTGACGCAACAGATCGCCCTGGCCCACCGCACCTGCCACGACGAGGCCGGCGACGAGGCCGGGCGCCTGGGCGAGAAGACCGCCGCGGGGCTCCTCGGCCGGATTCCCGAACTGCGGCGCCGTCTGGGCACCGACGTTCAGGCCGTCTTCGACGGAGACCCCGCCGCGACAACTCCCGAGGAGGTAATTCTCTGCTATCCTGCCCTCACGGCGATGACCCACTACCGCCTTGCCCACGCCCTGCTGCAACTCGGCGTGCCGATCCTTCCGCGGCTGATCACCGAGATGGCCCACTCCGAAACCGGAATCGACATCCATCCCGGAGCCGAGATCGGCGACTTCTTCAGCATCGACCACGGCACGGGCGTGGTGATCGGCGAAACCTGCATCATCGGCAACCACGTCCGGCTCTACCAGGGGGTGACCCTCGGCGCAAAGCGGTTTAGGGTGGATGCGGCGGGGAACATCCTGCGCGAGCCGCGTCACCCGATTCTCGAGGACAACGTGGTGGTCTACTCCAATTCGTCGATTCTGGGGCGGGTGCGCATCGGACACGACACGGTGATCGGCGGCAACGTCTGGCAGACCACCGATCTGCCGCCCCACTCGCGCGTGGTGCAGGGCCGGGCAACCATATCGCCCTTTGAATGCGGCGGCGGCATCTGACCCCCTCCGCAACCCCGTCTGCGGGCCTTCGGGGAACTTTCCGGCGGACGGTCGTGCCAACATAAGCCCAAAAGCGTTATTTTTGTACCCGGAATCCGGGTCCTGTCCCCAGGGCCCCAAAAATCGGCTATCATGAACGAAACGTGCGGACAACCGAAACAACCGGCCCTGTGGAACAGCAACTACCTGAAGGTGTGGATCGCCAACTTCATGCTCTTTTTCGCGTTCTATCTGTTGGCGCCGCTGCTGCCGCTCTACCTGCGCGACACCTTCGCGGCCAACAAGGCGATGATCGGCTTCGTACTGTGCGGCTACACGCTCACGGCGCTCTGCGTGCGCCCCTTCAGCGGCTTTGTCGTCGACACGTTCAACCGCAAGAAGGTGCTGCTGCTCTGCTACTTCTGCTTCGCCCTGCTCTTCGCGGGGTACTACATTACCGGCTCGCTGCTCTTCTTTGCCGTCATCCGCACGCTGCACGGCGCACCGTTCGGCGCCACGACCGTGGCAAGCAGCACGATGGCCATCGACGTGCTCCATCCCGAGCGGCGGTCGGAGGGCATCGGCTACTACGGGTTGAGCAACAACATCGCCATGGCCATCGGCCCCTCGGCAGGACTCTACATCTACCACACGATCCACAACTTCAACCTGCTCTTCACCCTCTCGCTCCTGATCGCCTTCGCCGGACTGGCCATCGACTCGACGATCCATTGCCGTGACCGCCAGCCCGTGCAGCGCGACCGCAAGTTGTCGCTCGACCGCTTTGTCCTGCTCAAGGGGTGGAGCGAAGGGCTCTGCATCGCGGCCTTCGCCTTCTCGTTCGGCGTCATCTCGACCTACATCGCCATCTACAGCCAGGAGGTGCTGCACGTCACCTCCGGATCGGGAACCTTCTTCATGCTGCTGGCCGTGGGACTGATCCTCTCGCGGCTCATCGGCAGCAAGTCGCTGCGGCAGGGCAAGATCGTGCAGAACGCCTCGGCGGGCATGGTGCTGTCGCTGTGCGGCTACCTTGTCTTCTCGGCCGTCCCGAATCTCTGGGGCTACTACGCCGCGGCGCTGATGATCGGTCTGGGCAACGGACACATGTACCCCGCCATGCAGACGATGTTCATCAACCTCGCGCCGCACGAACGCCGCGGCACGGCCAACTCGACGATCCTCACCTCGTGGGATCTCGGCGTCGGCATCGGCATCATCGGCGGCGGCAGCGTCGCCGAACACCTGGGCAGCTACGCGGCAGCCTTCTGGCTCGCCTTTGCGGTCAATGCCGCGGGCGTGATCTTCTACTTCCTTCACGCGCGCCGGAGCTTCCTTGCCAACCGGCTCCGCTGATCCGGCGCCGCGAGTCGGTGCACGAAAAAACGGCAGGCCTTCCATGCGGAACAGCCTGCCGTTTGTCTGTCGGCGCGAAGTGCTGCGGTCGATCCGGACATGCACCGGGCCCCGATCACATCATCTCCTCGTGGGCGTAGCGGATCGCCCGGTTCAGGATCGCCACGAAGGGCTGCGTGAGCCGGAACTGCCCGACCAGCCGCTCCACGGCATCTGATCGCAGCAACTCCTTTTCGTCGAGCGGCCGCTCGACGTAGAAATCCTTGAGCTTCAGCAGCTCGGCATATTCGCTGTCGGAAGGGAAGCCCGTCGGCACGCGCTTGAGCTTGTTGCCCTCCCAGAGCCGGAAGCCGCGGGCCGCCGAAACGGCCCGCAGCACTTCGGCTCCGTTGTCGAGCATCTCCTCGCGCACGGAGCGCAGCACGACCGGTTCGAGGCAGACCACCCCGCCGCCCAGCTGGCTGCCGCCGAGCAGTCCGTCGCCCGAAGGCTCGACATGCAGGTAGTAGCCCGCATAGCCGGACTGCTTGCCGCGCGGTGCGATGAAGGCGCTGATGTAGTTCTTGTAGGGCGTCTTGTCGGCCGAGAAGCGCGTGTCGCGCGCAATGCGGTAGGTGCAGTCCTGCGGCCGGAGCCCCCGCACCGAATCGTCGAACGACGCGATGCCGTCGATCAGCCGCTGCGTGAAATCGGCGAAACGCCCCTTCACGCGCGTCCACTCGGCGCGGTGCGCATCGAACCACTCGCGGTCGTTGTTGTCGTGCAGCCGCCGCAGGAAATCGAGCACCTGCTCCATGCTACCAGGCGAAGAGCGGATAGTCGGCCATCAGGGCATTCACGTCGCGGCGCACGGCAGCGATGTTCTCCTCGCTGTCGGGATTCTCCAGCACGCGGTCGATCAGTTCGACGATGTAGTCCATCTTGTCCTCCTTCAGGCCGCGCGTCGTGATGGCCGGCGTACCGAAGCGCAGACCCGAGGTCTGGAACGGCGAGCGGCTGTCGAACGGCACCATGTTCTTGTTGGTGG
>ERZ825137.6582-NODE-6582-length-10064-cov-2.591268_pt1 | contig 10064 bp, 7 predicted proteins | sample MGYA00519873_ERZ825137 | MGnify/ENA primary metagenome ERZ825137 (study PRJEB31778, sample SAMEA3449190) | human gut metagenome | biome: human gut; feature: human-associated habitat; material: faeces | place: United Kingdom | collected 2010/2012 ... | reverse complement strand
CGAAGGAGTCATAGCCCATGGGGTGCAGCACGTTGTAGCCCTGCATCCGCTTCATCCGGGACATGATATCCGTAGCCGTATAGCCCTCGGGATGGCCTGCGTGCAGACCCACGCCGGAAGGGTAAGGGAACATATCCAGCACATAATACTTGGGCTTGGAGAAATCCCAGACGTCCGTGTGGAAGGTGTCGTTTTCCTCCCAGTACTTGTGCCATTTTCCTTCAATAGCAGCAAAATCGTAGTTCATTGTGAACATTCCTTCCTAAAATACCGCTTTATTCCGCGATAATAATATCTTTCAGGTCAACCGTTTCCGCGTCCGCCCACAGCCGTTCCAGAGCATAGAACTTCCGGGCTTCCTCGGTAAATACATGCACCACGATGGTGCCATAGTCCAGCAGCTCCCAGGCGCTGCCCCGATGACCCTCCCGGCCCAGCATAGGCTCGCCCAGCTGCTCCATGGTGTACTCGGCGTAGTCGCAGAGGGTCTTGACATGGGTATTGGAGGTACCGGTGCAAATCAGGAAATAGTCTGCCAGAGAGCTGACGCGGTCAATTTTCAGCAGCTGAATATCCATGCCCTTCTTGGAATCCAGTGCCTTGGTTACTTCATAAGCGATTTCTTTGGGTGTAAGCATTCATTTGTTCCTTTCTGGGAATAAAATCTTGTTCATTTCTCGCAGGGGGCCGATGGTGCTTCTTTTCAGAGATGCCTCTCTAGGCATTCAAATGCGCCAGCGCCTCTCGGGAGGCGGGGGACACTTCTCCGCCCTGCTCCGCCAGATGCTCCAGGGTCATTTCCAGGCCCAGCTTCAGCGCTGCGCGGATGTCGGAGAAGGCCAGCTCCCGCAGGCGCTCCACTCCGGGGAAATCCCGGTTGGGCTCCATATAGTCTGCCACATAGATGATGGTTTCCAGCAGGTTCATATTGGCCTTTCCCGTGGTATGGGATTCGATTGCGGAAACCACAGCCTCATTTTCCCCAAAAATCCGCTGCGCAACCAGACTTCCTGTAAGCGCATGGAGGGTTTTGGGATATTTTCTGGAAAAATCGTCTAATATTTTACCATACGCCTGGCACAATGTCAATTGCAGCGGCCCATCCAAAGCCTTGGTGATATCGTGCAGGATCCCCGCCCGGGCGGCATCCGTTTCGTCTGCTCCCCAGCGCTTTGCCAGGGCTACTGCCGTATCCCGGCAGCCGAGAACATGCTTCACCCGGTTGGGATTCAGCAGCCGGATGACTACCGGCTCCAGCCGCTCCATGGGCAGATTCCGAAAATCTGCCGCCGTATCATAGAGCTTCTCCCGCCGGATATACGCAAGGACCTCCGGATGCAGGAACTCATCCCCGGCCCGGAAAGCCAGGAGCCGCCGGACCTGGGTGGAGGAAATGGATACAACGGGATTCTCCAGAAGGATGACCTTTCCGCCCAGCGCCGTCAGCTCCCGGGCCTCGCTTTCCAGTAGGGCCGCTTCCTTCTTCTCTCCCCGCCGCAGTGCAGCCAGGGTCACGCAGCGCAGCAGTTCCGATGCAAACCTCCACTGCCGGAATTTCAGGAACATATCCGCCCCCAGCAGCAAATAGATTTCTGCACCGGGATACTGCCCCTGAATCAAGCGCACTGTATCATAGGTGAAGCATTCTCTTCCGGCAGAAATTTCCAAATTGGAAACCTCCGCCTTTTCAATGCCCTGTACTGCCAGGCGCAGCATCTCCAGGCGCTGCGCCGGGATCGCATCCGGGGCTGTCTTTCCGGGAGTCTGCCAGGTTGGCACGAGCAGCAGCCTCGTCAGCCCCAGACAGTCAGCCGCATATGCGGCGCTTTGAATGTGCCCGATATGGGGCGGATTGAAAGAACCTCCAAAAATGCCGATTTTTTCCATTTCTCTCTCCCCTTCCAAGAATCCCGCATGTTTCTAAGGAAGCCGAAATCAGTCCCTTTCCTTCTGCCGCAGCTGCTTTTCCCGGTCCCGCTCAATGGCCCGCTCCACAGCCTTCTCCTTAAAGAAGGCATTGCGCTGCTCCCGCTGGAGCTTGGCCGCATGGCGGCGGGCACGAATGCCCTTGCGCACAGGGTCGGACTTGCTGACAGGGGTTTCCTTCCGCTTGGCCCGGCCGGTCATGTTCCGCTCAGCCTGCTTTTTCTCGCTGAAGCGATAGATCACAAACTTGGAGCCCACGCAGGCAACGCCCTCGGCACCGGTGGCCTCACAAACGGCATCGCTGACCTCTCGGGGGGACATCAGGGCCCCTTCCAGGACCTTCCCCTTGACCAATTCTCTTGCGGTGAGCTGGTTTTCCGCCTCCGCAATGACGGCTTCCGTGACGCCGCCCTTGCCCACCATGAGGGTGGTATCCAAATCGTTGGACTGAGCCCGCAGCTCAGCGCGCTGCTTACTGTTCAGCATAGCCTGCCTCCTTTAGTTTTGTATAGAAAATCTTCAACGCCTCTGCCCGGTGGGACACCCGGTTTTTCTCCTCCTGGGGAACCTGGGCCAAGGTCTTTCCGAATGGCGGATAATAGAAAATGGGATCGTAGCCAAAGCCGCCTTCTCCGGCGGGGGCATGGGTCACAAAGCCATGGACCTCGCCCCGGGCCTGGATGGACTTGCCGTCCGGGGTCACCAGAGTGATGACGCAGACAAACTTGGCCTGCCGTTTGTCATCCGGTACATCCTTCATGTTTTTCAGCAGCAGCTGCACTCTGCCCCCATCGTCCAGGCTTTCGTCAAAGCCGTATCGGGCGGAATAGATACCCGGCTCTCCGTTCAGAGCGTCCACCGCAATGCCGGAATCATCTGCCAGGGCGGGCAGTCCCGTGGCCTGCATGACGGCATTGGCCTTCAGGAAGGAATTCTCCTCGAAGGTGGAGCCCGTCTCCTCCACATCGATATCCACGCCCAAGTCCGATTCCAGCACCAGCTGAATATCAAATTTTTCCGTGATCTGGCTGATTTCCACCAGCTTGTGCTTATTTTTGCTTGCCAATACTACCTTCATATACCGTTCCTCATTCAAACAGGGCATCCACAAAGTCCTTTGCCTGGAAGGGCATCAGGTCCTCTGCCTTTTCGCCAACGCCAATGAATTTCACCGGCAGGCCCAGGGTATCCGCCACGGCGATGACAATACCGCCCTTGGCCGTGCCATCCAGCTTGGTGACCGCCAGAGCCGTTACCCCGGCGATTTCCTTGAACTGCTTGGCCTGGATCAGGCCGTTCTGGCCGGTAGTTCCGTCCAGCACCAGCAGCACCTCCCGGGATGCGTTGGGCAGCTCCCGCTCCACGATGCGGCTGATCTTGTTCAGCTCGTTCATCAGGTTCGTCTTGTTGTGCAGACGACCTGCCGTATCGATGATGATCACATCCACGCCCTTGGTCTTGGCGGACTGGATGCCGTCATACACAACGGAAGCGGGGTCTGCGCCCTCGTGCTGGCGGACGATGTCTGCCCCGCTGCGTTCCGCCCAGATTTCCAGCTGGTCTGCGGCGGCAGCCCGGAAGGTATCTCCCGCCACCAGCAGGACCTTCTTTCCTTCATCGCACAGCTGTTTGGCGATCTTGCCAATGGTGGTGGTCTTGCCCACACCGTTGACGCCGATAACCAGAACCACGCTGGGCGTCGTGCTCAGATTCAGTTCCGCAGAGCCCACGCTGACCATGTCCGTCAAGATCTCCTTCAGCGCGCTTCTGGCTTCCTCGGCTGTGGTGATATGGCGCTCCCGGATGGTTTTCCGCAGAGCTGCCGTGGCCTTGGCAGCCGTCTCCACACCCAGGTCTGCCAGGATCAGGCTCTCCTCCAGCTCATCATAGAAATCATCATCGATTTCCGTACCGCCGGAAAACAGGCCGCTGAGGCTGTCGCTAAGGGCATCCCGGGTCTTGGTCAGGCCTGCCTTGATCTTGTCAAAAAATCCCATAGTATTCTCCTTTTTCCTTTATTCTCCAATTCCCAGGTATTCTTCCATCTGGTTCAGGTCCAGGCGCAGGAGCTTGGACACGCCCTGCTCCTGCATGGTCACGCCGTAGAGTACATCCGCAGCCTCCATGGTGCCGCGCCTGTGGGTGATAACGATGAACTGGGTTTTTTTCAGGTTGTGCAGGTACCCGGCAAACCGGTCCACGTTCCGGTCGTCCAAGGCTGCATCGATCTCGTCCAGCAGACAGAAGGGCGTAGGCCGCACCTTCAAAATGGCGAAGTACAGCGCAGTGGCCACAAAGGCCTTTTCGCCGCCGGAGAGCAGCGTAATGGTCTTGACCTGCTTTCCGGGGGGCTGCACCCGAATCTCAATGCCGCAGGTCAAGGGGTTTTCCGGGTCCTCCAGAATCAGCTGCCCCTTGCCTCCGCCAAACATCTCTTCAAAGACCTGGCCGAAATAATGATCGATCCTGCCAAACTGCTCCACGAAAATGGAGGTCATTTCCTTTGTAATATCCCGGATGATGCTTTCCAGCTCCCGCTTGGAGGTGAGTACGTCGTCCCGCTGCTCCGCAAGATAGCTGTAGCGCTCGTTGACCCGGGCATATTCATCGATGGCTCCCAGGTTGGGCGTTCCCAAGGCGGCGATTTTCCGTTTCAGCTCTGCAATGCGCTTGTTGCCTGCGGACACGGACTCGATCTCGCCCCGGGCCTCCCCGGCCGTGCCGGGGGTCAGGCCATAGGAATCCCACAGTTTGTCCACGATCTGCCGCTCCTCCATGGAGGAGGTCACCTTTTTCTGCTCCAGCAGGGCACAGGCCCGCTCCATATTGAGGATTTCCTTGTTCTTCTCCTGGGCATCGTGCTCGGCTTTGGTCTTTCCTGCCTCGGTGTCTGCCCGGGCCTGCTGCATCTGCTGCAGGGTCTCGTTCATGGCGGCGGCTTCCGCATCGTTGGCCTGCTGCCGCTGCTCCAACTGCTCGATTTCCTGGGAAATGCGCTGATTCTCCTGCCGCATAGCATCCATCAGCGCCTGCTTCTTCTCCCGGTCTCCCTCCATGGCAGACATCAGGCTCTTCAGGTCCTCCATATGGGAAAGGGCCGTGGTCCGTTCGGCATCCAGAGCCGCTTCCTTGGTCCGCAGCTCCGTCATGTGGCCCGTAATGGCGTCAGTAGCCTGGGCCGCCTCGGACTGGCTGCCCTCCAGGCTTTCCGCCTGCTGCCGGGTCTTGGTCAGATCCTTTTCAAAAATCTGCAGCTTTGCCTTCTGGGCAGACAAGCGTTCCCCGTCGCTGCGGTCTCTGGATTGCAGACTCTCCCGCTCCCGATCAGCAGAGCTCTCCGCCTCAGCAATGGCATTATAAAGCACCTCATACTGCTTTTCCTGGCCCTGGAGCCGAAGGACCTGGTCCTCCGCCTCCCGGAGCTGGTCCCGGGCGGTACCCAGCTGGAACTCCACCTGGTCAAACAGCCGCTGGCACTCCTGCAGTCTGGCCTGCTCCGCCTCCCGCTGGGAAAGGATCTGCTTTTCCTGGGCCGTCAGCCGCTCCAGCTCATTGGCCCGGGACAGAATGCCTGCATCTTTATTCACAGAGCCGCCGGTCATAGAGCCGCCGGCATTCATGACCTGTCCATCCAGGGTCACGATGCGGAACCGGTTTTTGAACTGCCGTGCCATGGCAATGGCCGCGTCGATATCCTCGGCAATCACCGTCCGGCCCAGCAGGTTCAATACAATATTCCGGTACTTCGGGTCGAAGCTGACCAAATCTGCCGCCACGCCCACGAAGCCCCGGCACTTCTCCACGCCGGGCTCCTGGAGACTCTTGCCCCAGATGGTAGACAGGGGCAAAAACGTGGCCCGGCCGCCGCCGGTGCGCTTCAAATAGGAAATTGCCGCTTTGCCGTCGGCCTCGCTGTCCACAACGATCTGCTGCATGGCCGCACCCAGGGCGATCTCAATGGCAACGGTGTAGCTGTTCTCCGTACGGATCAGTCGGGACACCGGCCCATGGATATTCCGCAGCCCGCCCCGCTGGGCCTCCTGCATGATCATCCTTACGGATTTCTGATAGCTCTCATAGTCCCGCTCCATGGCCCGGAACACCCGGACCTTGGCGGAGATGCCATCCAGCTGGGCCGACAGCTGCCGCAGCGTTTCTGCAGCATCGTCCCGGTTCTTTTTTCGGCTCTCCTGCCGCAGGCTAAAGCCGGAGATCACATTTTTAGAGGCCGTCACCTGGTCCTGGGCGTTTTTCAGCTCCCGGCGGCAGTCCTCCAGATTTTTCTTCGCATCTTCCCGCCGCTCTCTGCCGGAGGACAGATCCTCCTCCAGCTGAGCAAGACGCTGCCGGGAGCTCTCCCGGTTCTCTTCCAAAGCCCGGATATCCGCCTCGCAGCCGGCAATCTCCGTTTGCAGCTCCGTCTGCTTGGTCCGCAGCTCCAGGAACCGTTTGCTCAGGCCCTGCGCGGAAGCGGTCATCTCGACCAGCTTCTGCTGGGAGGCCGCGATTGAGGAGCGCACATCGGCAAGGTCTTGGTCGATCTGTGCTACCCGCTGCTCGGTCTGGGCGATCTGGCTTTCCAGACCGCCGGACCGATCCTGCTGGCCCCGAAGCTCCTCTTCAATGCGGCTTAAGTTGGCATTGTTGTTTTCCACATTTCCCCGCAGCACGGCCATCTGGCCGTCCAGCTGCTGATGGGTACTCTGGAACATGGAGGTCTTGACCCGGACGGATTCCAGGGCGGCATCCTTTTCCCGCAGGGCCCCGCCCAGCTCCTCTGCCTGACGGTAAAGTCCGTCCAGATCGTCGTGGGCCTGCTGCAGGACGAAGGAAGCCGACGCATAGTCCTCTTCCGCTTTTTTTGCGGCAGCGGAGAGCTTATCCAAGGTATCCAGCCATACGGCTACCTCTACTCCCTTCAGCTCCTCCTTCATTTCCAGATACCTCTGAGCCTTTTCCGACTGAACCTTCAGCGGTTCCAGCTGCAGTTCCAGCTCGGAGACCTTATCGCCGATGCGCAGCAGATTGTCTTCCGTGCGTTCCAGCTGGCGCTCTGTCTCCTCTTTCCGGTGGCGGTATTTGGAGATACCGGCAGCCTCTTCAAAGATCTCCCGGCGGTCCCCGCTTTTCAGGGAAAGTATCTCATCGATGCGGCCCTGACCGATATTGGAGTAGCCCTCCCGGCCCAGACCGGTGTCCATCAAGAGCTCATTGATATCTTTCAGGCGGGCAGACTGGCGGTTGATATAGTATTCGCCGTCGCCGGAGCGGTAGTAGCGCCGGGTGACGACCACCTCATCGGCATCGTAGGCCAGAGCCCGGTCAGAATTGTCCAGCGTCAGCGTTGCCTCCGCAAAGCCCAGCTGCGGGCGCTTGGCCGTTCCGCCAAAGATCACATCCTCCATTTTGGCACCCCGGAGAGTCTTGGAGCTCTGTTCGCCCATGACCCACAGGATCGCGTCGGAAATATTGGATTTTCCGGAACCGTTGGGACCTACGATGGCGGTGATATCATCGCCGAACCGGATCACCGTTTTGTCCGGAAAGGACTTGAAGCCCTGCAATTCCAGTGATTTTAAGTACACAGCATAACCTCGTTATAACCTCGTTTCGCATCATTCGGGCAGCAAAAGCATTCGCCTTCCGCACTCCTGATACGGATAATGAATCAGTTTATTATATCCGCTTTTTCTTTGAATTGCAATGATCTTTTTCGGCTTTTCCGGGAGCCGTCGGGGAATTTCTCCAATTCCCTTTGTTTCTCTTCCGCTGCAAGGACGGCTCTTGGCAATAGTGCCCAGTTTTCCACGGCATCGTTCCGCAATTTTTCCAATTTTTCTGTAGATATTCATCAACTACCGCGATTTTGATTGACATTGTTCCCATGATGCGATAGAATAATCAGGTATGCGTTGCCGCGCTGCGGCAGCCATCATGCGTTTTCCTTTTCGGTACCCTAAAACGCGAAAGGATGTTTTATTTTGGATTTGAATGAGAAATTGGAGCAGGTCTGTCGGCTTTTCCGCATTGAGGATACCTATCTCGGTTATGAAACCATACAGATGGGCAACGTCAACCATACCTATAAGGTAAACTTCCGTCTGTCTGACGGCACAAAGAAGTCCTTCCTGGTCCAGAATGTCAACACCTATGCCTTCCGGGACCCTGTGGGGCTCATGGACAATATTGACAAGGTCACGGAGCACATCCGTGCAAAATCCCCCGGAAAAACCTGCCTGCATTTCCACCACACCGCAGACCGGAAGACCTACGTCATCGACGGGGATAACTTCTGGCGCATGACCAACTACATTCCCTCTGTCACCTACAACACCGTAAAGGACCCCATGGTCCTGCGCAATGCCGGTCTGGTATTCGGCGAGTTCCAGGAGCAGCTGTCTGACTTCGACATCAACTCTCTGAAGGAGACCATTCCCGGTTTCCACAATACCCGCCAGCGCTATGTGCACTTCAAGGAAGCCGTAGCCCAGGACAAGGCCCACCGCGCAGCGGAGGCTCAGGAGGAGATCCGGTTTCTGCTGGAGAACGAGGACCTGGCCTGTACCCTGACCGATCTGCACCAGGCAGGAAAGCTCCCGCTGCGGGTGACCCACAACGATACGAAGATCAACAATGTCCTTTTCGACCGGAACACCAACCGGGCTCTGACCATCATTGATCTGGATACGGTGATGCCCGGTCTTGTGGGCCATGATTTCGGCGACGCCATCCGGTTCGGCGCTAATTATGTGGCGGAGGACTCCAGGGAGTACGAAAAGGCTGGCTGCAGCATGGAGCTGTTCTCTGCCTTTACCAGAGGCTTTCTTTCCCAGACCCGAGATACCTTGACAACAGACGAGATCCGGACGCTGCCGCTCAGCGTGTTCACCCTGGCTGTGGAGCTGGCTTCCCGGTTCCTGGATGATTACCTTCTGGGAAACGTGTATTTCCGGACGGAATATCCGGAGCATAATCTGGTGCGGACCCGGTGCCAGTTAAACATGGCCAGGGATGTAATGAAAAAGATGGGAGAAATGGAACGGATCATCAGAGAGTGCGTGCAGGGATAGAGCTTAGGCCACAGAAAAAACCCTGCGTACCTCTACGAAAATTGAATAGGAATGGTTTAAAAGGGACAGGATCTATGAAAATGGGTTCTGTCCTTTTTGATTTATATGAAAGTTTTTTTTATTTTATTGACTTTTCTTGTATTTTTCTTTAAACTTATATTATATGACAATATTAGACAAAAAATAGAACGCAAAGGAAGGCCTATGAATATTCTGAAAAATCTGCTGTTTCTTTGGGATGACCGGTTTCAGACAGAGGAAAACCAGGGGATCATTTTAAGCGGAGCCTATAAAATATCCTATATCCAGTCCCGGAATCGTCTGACGGTACAGAAAAATACCGATTATCTGGAATCCTTCTGGGGCGGATCCATATGGGACCATGCATTGGACTGCTTTGCCATTGTCGGTGATAACGGAATCGGAAAAACCCGACTTATGAATCTTATTCTGGATGATCTTCGGCGTTTTACAAATGGAGAAGAAATAGGGCCATGCATCATGATTTTTGAAGGAACCGATCATAAAGAACAGAAGCGGCTGTTTGTATTTCACAACCAGGAACTTGAAAAACCGAAGATCGATGCAGAGCGGGAGCTGTTGTTTGAATATCTTCCAGCCAGCCCGGATCGCCGGTCTGGCTGCGGCAGGACTTCTGCAAAAGCAGCTCTAAAAAATATGAAAACGGCATATTTCCATCACTCGCTCAGCTTTCATGATTTTGAAAACCTCAAAAAGTGCAGCTATGACTTCTCTCTTGGAAATCTTCTGTCAGGCCATTCCCAAATGGATCATGAAATGCACTATAATGGCCTGGATAAAAACCCGATCCGGATCTATTATGACAGAGAGCTTTATAAAATCGTTCATCTGCTCTGCAATTATCATCCGGAAGAGGCTCCAGAGCTGGAAATCCCCATTCCAAAGTACATTCAGATTGCTGCTGCCGATGTGAGTTATTTAGAAAGGTATATTTTCCGGGAACTGAAGAAGCATACTGCGTCCGGCCTTCCAGATGCTGACGAAAGACTGAAGCAGATGAAACGCATATTTCAAAAGCTTCCCGGG
>ERZ825137.6578-NODE-6578-length-10066-cov-3.561482_pt1 | contig 10066 bp, 9 predicted proteins | sample MGYA00519873_ERZ825137 | MGnify/ENA primary metagenome ERZ825137 (study PRJEB31778, sample SAMEA3449190) | human gut metagenome | biome: human gut; feature: human-associated habitat; material: faeces | place: United Kingdom | collected 2010/2012 ... | reverse complement strand
ACCATCCAGAAAATAGTATCTGGATGGTTCGTCATTTCTTAACTTAATGACATTGGGCATCTTGCCTTCTTTTTTTTGCAGGAAAAAAAGCGAGCTAAAATGAGCTCGCTTAACGATTTACATGAACATATCCAATAAATGGTTGGTTACATTCAACACTATAGATTGTTGTCTGATTTCCATACCATCCACCATGAACAGCCTGACCATTACCAATATATAATGCTACATGTCCTTGATATACACAAATATCTCCTGGAACCGGATTATTTGTCAAAGGTCCTAAGCTTAAATAAGCGGCTGGTGCACCATGGAAATTGATTCCAACTGCTGCAAGTGAATTTGTCACTAACATGGTACAATCTTGATAAACACCAATCTGAGCTAATGCAGCATCGGCAATTCTTTGATAGAAATCTTTTTCTACATTAACTGTAATATTTTTTTCACTCACATTAGCGGCTGTATCTTTTGCCTTGATTGTAGTTATAAAAGTGCCTGTATTTGTTGTATCTACATTTTTAGTTACAGTCACTGTTCCTTCTTCATTTAATGAAACATAGCGATTGATATCAAATGCTTCATTTTGTTCCACTGTGATTGTATCCTCACAAGTAATTACAGGAGCTGTTGTATCTTCTACTTTGACACTTACTTCAGCACTGTGCTTTTCATTTGTATTTTTGTTTTTTCCTTCAATAGAAACAGTTTGTTTACCAACTGTTTCTATATCTAAATCTTTTACTTTTACCTTGTAGTTTTTTGATTCATATACAGATACATTTTTTGTTTTCTTTTTAAACTTTACATTCGCATATTTTTTATGTAATTCTTTTGTAAATACAGACTGCATTGAATCTGCATCTTGATATTCAATTTTATAAGCTGGTGTGTTTTCTTTTGCTGCAACACTTGTAACGCCTCCAAATGTAGATGTAGCAATAATCAAACTTACGAATGCTTGGACTAATTTTTTCATAGTTATGGGCCTCCTCCTTGCTCACACAATTAAAGAGGCTACACTATTTAGTCCAAAGTGTCAAAAGAATACCCGTATTTCCCACAATTTAACATATTAATTTGTTTAAATTTGCCATTATTAAAAAGCTCGTCCCATTTTTTTGCACTTTTTAGTAGAAAAAATAACTACAAAAAGGACCCAAACAAGTTAATGTTGTCCAAGTCCAATACTAGCTACAATACGTTTTAAAACTTATACCGCACTTTAAATTATTGTAGATAAAATCCACCTAATCCCACAGAAATTTATAATGCTAGTACAAATTATTGATTGTCAGACTCTGCTTGTCTGCTTTTTAAGATTTCCTTTGCTTCTTTAACAGTGATTGCACTCGAATCCGTTTCACTATTCAAGTAGATCTCTTCATCCCCGTTTTGTAAGTAAGCTTCTCCACCTAGAAAGCCATCTCCTAATGGAATCACTTTTTCATCATCACATTCAGGAAAATAGCCTACATCCTCATTTTCTTCATTCACTTCTTCAACATTGACTGGTTCTTCACTCGATCTTGCAAAAACTGGATAAGCTGTAACAGCAGCTAAACCAATAAACAAAGGAATTAATAATCGAATCTTTTTCATTGTTTCACCTCCCATCCATTAATCTTCATCCTCTAAATATGATGTTTTTTCGATTTCTTTAGCCTGCTTCACTGTGATAATTCGATCCCCATCCTGTAAATTAGATTTATCCACATCTGAGCCATCTTCATTAAGTAAATAGCCACCACCTTTTACTAGAATAATATGCTGACTATTCTTCAATCCTTTAAATTTAAAATCCACATATTGTTGAGCCTGTACCTCTGATTCAACATCAAAATTTATAGTAGGACCTTCTACTTGGATAGGCTCATGATAACTAGCTGCAAATGCTTTAAAGGTACAAACTGTTACAACAGCAGATAAACACAAAATATACATCGTTCTCTTTTTCATAAGTCTTTTCCTCCTTCTTTTTTTGCGAAAACGTTTTCCTATCTTCATTATATTCCGATTGCATATTTTTGCAAGCGTTTTGTGTTTTAATTTATATTGCATATTTTTGAAACAATGTTAGAATTATATTGGGTGATAATTATGATACAACTAACAAAAAAAGAAAGAAGCGTTATGGACATTCTATGGGACAGTCACATTGAAATGTCAGCAAGTGAAATTAGAGAAACCTCTAATGAAGAATTGAGTATTTACACGATCCAACAAGCTTTGCGCCATTTATTAGAAGTACATTTTATTGAAGTATACGACATTGCCTTCAACAACAAATCTTTAACACGTAAATATAAGCCACTCGTATCACAAGCTGAATATGTAGATTCTTTTATCAACAATGATACAAGACTTCAATTAGCCAGTAACTTTGTCAATAATACGGATGATTTAAAAGAATTAGAAAAACTTCAAAAACTCATCGAGAAAAAATTAAGAGCATTAAAATGACATTTTCTCTGACTTCATTCTTCTCCGGATTATGCAGTGTTACTTTATTCATAATGTGTTTTGGATTTATACTACGACATAAAAAGGCATATAAATACTTTCGTACAGATGCACTCTTATTAATCATATGCCTGATTTTTATTCGCTTGCTGTTTCCGTTTGAACATGCACATATGATCTATATTCCAATCCAAAAAGTAATGAATCCGCTTTTGGATTTCTTCAATCAAACACATGTAGTAAAGCTCTTGATCTTATTGTGGCTTATAGGAAGTGCAATCTTTTTGATTTACTTCATAAAAGATTATATTCATACGGAATATATCTATAAAAAAATAATGAAGCAAAGTCAAATTGTTGGATATAGACATTCTTATCCTGTATACAAATCGAATTTGATCTATGGACCTTGTGTGATTGGATTACACAAAACTATTTTGCTTCCTGAAATTGACTATTCAGAATCGGATTTAAATTCAATCCTCGCGCATGAAAGTTACCACATCAAGAAGAATCACAATCTAATCAAAAGCGTATTAAATCTTATTTGCTGCATATACTGGTGGTTTATCCCCATATATTTCTTCAAAAAATATATTTTCCTATATTTAGAAATGAAAACTGATGATTCTATAATCCAAAATCTTGATGAAAAAGAGAGCTTTGCCTATATGCAGACTCTGATTCAAATTCAGAAGCAATCCTCTCAGAAATCATTCACGTCCTATATTTCTTCAAATGGATTTATTCTTAATTATAGAATCCATTACATGATGAGAGGTCTACACAAAAAGAAAACAAACGCTTTTATTTTGGTTTCAACAGTATTGATCTGTTTCTTATCTACCTTTATAAACATTTCTGGATATTATACAAATACTAAGTTAACAGAAAATACTTTTGAGATTACAAATGCAAATGCGTATATATTCGAAAACAAAAACAATCCTCCATCCTTATTATTTTATTTAGATAATCAATATATCTTAGGTGGATATACCAACTTAAAAGAAATACAAGACGAACAAAAACTACCAACATACAAAGACCTTGGAAAAACCCGAAACATTCAATCAATCACAAATACACAGAATACAGTCATCAAGAATTCAAAACAAACTACTTACCGATGGAAATATAAATTAGAAAACGGTTATGTATACAGAAGGCTGTATAATGCATGTAAAAACACTTGGGTATCCAATTGGATGTCAGCCTGAAATTTATAACGAAGATTACCACAGTCTTCGTTTTTTTATTCAACAAGGATAACTTAAACATTAAAATGCCTGAAAAAAAGGACCCAGACAACTAAACGTTGTCCAAGTCCAATATCAGCTATAAAAAGTTTTGGAGTATATGCCTCCTGTTAAAATTTTGGATAGCAAATTCATCTAACCCCATCCAAATTTAATGTACTGTTCTAACCGATTAATATTCTAATTTTTTAACCTTTTCCCAAGTAAACTGAGGATCACCAAAGTGTCCATAGCATGATGTTTTGTGGTAAACTGGCTTTCTTAAATCCAATTCGGAAATGATGTTTCCTACTTCAAAATTGAAGTTTTTCTTAACAATTTCCAATAATTTTTCATCATCAAATTTACCTGTTCCAAAAGTATCTACACATAAAGATACAGGTTGTGCTTTACCAATTGCATACGCAACTTCAACTTCACAACGACGAGCTAAACCATTCGCAACAATGTTTTTAGCTACATAACGAGAGTAGTAAGCAGCACTACGGTCTACTTTCGTAGGGTCTTTACTAGAGAAACATCCTCCTCCAATACGTCCACGTCCACCATATGTATCACATACGATTTTACGTCCTGTCGTTCCTGAATCTCCCCATGATCCACCTACAACGAAGCTTCCAGATGGGTTGATGAAATATTTTGTGTTTTCATCTAAATATTTTTCATCAATGCAAGGTTTAATCACTTCATTCATGATCAATTCTTTAATTTCTTCTTGTGTAATATCTTTTGAATGTTGAGTTGAAACAACGATTGTATCAATACGTTTGATTTCATCATTTTCATATTCAACAGATACCTGTGTTTTTCCATCTGGCTTTAATAAATCTGGGTGTTCTCTTCTAACTTTAGTCAATTGACGAGCTAAAAGGTGTGCATAATAGATAGTTAATGGCATATACTCATCATTTTCATCACATGCATAACCAAACATAATACCTTGGTCACCAGCACACACTTCATCACGGTTTACCGCATTGTGAATTTCAGGACTTTGTTGGTTTACAACAGTATGTACATGATATTCTTCTGTATATCCAATACGTTTGATTTCATTCAATGCGATTGTTTCATAATCCAATTCTGCCTTTGTATTACATTCACCATAAATTAATACAAAATCATCTTTAATTGTACATTCAACAGCCATATTTGAATATGGGTCTTGAGCTAATGCAGCATCTGCGATTGCGTCGGCAATTTGGTCACAAATTTTATCTGGATGACCTTCAGTAACACTTTCACTTGTAAAAATATAGTCTTTCATTTTGTCTCCTCTTCTCTTGCTTATCCATAAAAAAAACATACTTTAAGAAGTATGTTACAAATCTTTATACTTCTTATCGCTGTTAGCAGGACCACCTTAACATATTGTCAGGTTGGCGTGAAGTCAACGAGCTAACTCTCTACTTCAACTCTGGATAATTTTTTTACGCATAAAGATTAAAACATGAAACTACAAATAATGCAAGGAATTCATCACCATTATTATACATATCTTCATTTATGTACTTCAAAATACAAAAATGGCTAAATTATCTAGCCATTTCATTCTAATATCCTAATACTTCATCCACTAAGATTACATGAATACGATCGGGTTCCATACTGTTTCTTGTGATAACCAATTGGTCGCAAATGCAGCCTTGGGCTAAACAATTTGCACAACTACCTGTTAATTGACAAGGTCTGTTTCCACTAAAACGTTGATTATTAATGGGTGCAGCCACATTTCTTAATCTAGAAATTGCACTGTCTAAATCTTTTGTCACCTTATTCATACCTACGATCATTATGACATGTCTAGGCCCAAAACATAAACATGACACACGATTACAATGCCCATCCATATTGACTAAAATTCCATCTTCTGTCATCGCATTGGTACTCATTAAATAGTAGTCTGCATAAAAACAATCTCTTTCCAACTTGTACTTTTCTTCGGCATCTTTTGCCTGATCTCGATCAATAACTTTAAAATTTCTTTTATAAAGCTCTTCCTTGATACCAATCTTATTTAAAGTATCTGAGCCTCCCCAGCCGACACTTGAGCCTGGCTTCATAATTTCAAATGCCAAATCTACAGCTTCTTGTTTCGAATGCACATAATACCCATTCATATGTCTGTTTTTTAAACTTTGAATCACTTTTTTAGACAATAAATCATTTCGTTTTGTGATCATTTTTTACACCTCGATCCATTCTATTTTATTCACTACAATCGATGTTGGTCGATCCTTTTTTCCTTGAATCAGACAAATACGATCTTTTTGAATGTTTTCTTTTTGTTGTTCATACAAACGAGGCATGATAACCGCATCCATTTTACCAGCTTCATCCTCGACACTCATAAAGCACATCCAATCACCTTTCTTTGTCTTATGCGTTCTAAAAGATGCAACACGCACTAAAATACTCATATATCCATCTCTATTTACCGCATTCAATAATGGTATACAATTTGGATAGTTATGCATACGTAAAGACTGCACAGGATGTTCACTCACATAGAAACCGTACACATATTGCTCTTTTTGGGCTTTTTGTATTGGATTCTCTTTGATTCTTTGAATGCCTGGACGAGAGACAATACTAAAATCGAAACGTAAATTGTTCGGATCTTCAATTCGCACAATATTTACATAATCAATCAGTTTTCTTAAGTTCTCATTAAGAGTTGCACGATTATATCCAAAACAATCCAATGCTCCGCCATCAATTAAAATTCGAATCGTAGATTCATTGATTTTATACATACTTGACTTGGCAAGAAAATCAAATAAATCTGCATATGGTGCATGTTCTAAAATCGTTGGATAAATTGTTTTCCCTACACCTTTTAAAACTTGTAGCGGCATACGAATTGAATTCTGTTCAATCGTATAATACGCCTTTGAATGATTAATATCACACCCATTCACAACGATATTTCTTCGTTTACATTCATAAATATATTGCGATGTTTTTATACCTGAACCAATGACACTATTTAAAAGGCTCTGATAGAAATATAAAGGATAGTTTGCCTTTAAATAAGCCATTTGATAAGCTACTAAGCTGTAGGCATAACTGTGTGATTTATTAAATCCATAACCCGCAAATTGTTCCATAATGGAAAATATCTCATTGGAAACAGAATCCTTGATACGATTCTTTCGAGCTCCTAAAATGAATTGCTCTTTTAGATTCTGCATGACATCCAATTTCTTTTTCGACATAGCCTTTCTTAGTGTATCTGCTTGTGCCAAACTAAATCCGCCAATCACTTGGGCTGTCTGCATAACTTGTTCCTGATAAATCATGATACCATAGGTTTCCTTCAAGATTGGTTCTAGTAAAGGATGAGGATACACGACTTTCGAAGGATCCTTTTTTCTTTCAATATATGTATTAATATGCTGCATCGCTCCAGGACGATATAAAGCAAGTACAACACTAATATCTTCGAATTTGTTGGGTTGTATCTTTTGTAGTAAAGACGTAATCCCACTAGATTCCAATTGAAATACACCTAATGTGTTTCCAAACGATAATAATTGATATGTTTTCGCATCCTTTAAATTGATTTTCATCATATCCAAAGAAATATGTTTTTGTTCTTTTAGATTTGTGACAATTTCATGAATCGTCGTTAAATTACGAATGCCCAAAAAATCCATTTTGATCAAGCCCAAATCTTCTAGATATTCCGCTGTAAATTGTGTAGCCTGAATATCTCCATCGACACTGACAAGTGGACAGACATTCACAATAGGCTGATCTGAAAGAACAATTCCTGCCGCATGTAAAGAGGTGTGTCGTGGTAATCCTTCAACGTTTACACACATCTTAAATAATTCAGTTAATTTTTGATCTGAGTGAATCCTTTTTCGAAATAAAACATTCTCATTATAGGCCTGCATCAACGTAATTTTAGGTGTGTTCTTTAACATCTTAGAAAGTTCATCCACAATTCTTGCCGGTATATTCATAACACGCCCTACATCACGAATGGCTTGTCTTGCCTGCAAAGTATTAAAAGTCACAATATGACTGACATGATCATAACCATATAATTCACGAACATATTGAATCACTTCATCTCTTCTATCATCTGGAAAATCCGTATCGATATCCGGCATGGAAACACGTGATGGATTTAGAAATCTTTCAAACAATAAATTATTCTGAATTGGATCAATATGTGTAATACCTAAACAATAAGCTACTAAAGAACCGGCTGCACTACCACGCCCTGGACCTACAAATATGTCTTGACTTCTGGCATATCGAATAAAATCCCATACAATCAAAAAATAATCGGTAAATCCCATAGTGACTATGACATTTAATTCATATTCTAAACGTTTGATATAGGTAGGGTTTAAATTTCCATTTAAACGTTTTTCTAACCCCTTTTTACAAAGCTTGATCAAATAGTCTCTAGAATCAATTTGAAGTTTATTTTTAAATACAGGAAGCTTGGACTTTTGAAAAGCCATTTGAATATTGCACATTCTTGCGATTTCTTCTGTAGCAATCAATTCACTTTCATCATACAACGCTTCCATTTCCTGTGGACTTCTTAAATATCTTTGAAATTGTACGTCCAAACCTTGATTTTCAATATTCGTTTGTTTGGCAATAGCCCTTAATACTTGTAAAGATTTTACGTCTTCACTATTCTCATACAGGATTCGAGATAGAGCCACACGTTTACAATCAAGTTGTTTTAAAATTCGATTATCGGCTCTTTTTTTACCCGAATCATTCATAGATACAGAAATATAGAAATCTGAAAAAGATTTTTTACACAATTCGACAAATGCACTTAACTTTTCTAAATCTTGATGTTCAATATATGCACTGAATGTATCTTTCCCGTCGCTGGAAGTTAATACCACACAATCTTTGGCATACTTTATAACTTCTTCAAAAGATACATTTCCTTTTATGATCGAACTTAATTTATATAAATTCTGTAGACCCATATCATTCTTTGCTAGAAGAATAAAATGAAATGGCTCCTCATTATAGATGGAATCAACTTCTAAACCAATAATCGGATGTACATTGTGCTTTTTGCACAATTGATAGAACTCCATCGTTCCATACATCACATTATGATCGGTCAAACAAACATGATTATATCCAAGTTGTTTTTGATGAAGAATCATATTTTCTAAACGAATTGGCGATTCAAGTAAAGAGTATGAACTTCGCATATGTAAGTGAACCATGAAATCCCACCTTTCTTTCTAAAATATTATACCATAAGAAAAAGAGATAGCTTCTTAAGCTACCTCTCGATTTGATAAAATTTCAATAATTTGATCAACTTGATCACGTGTTAAGTTTTTGATTCCACTTGCACATTCGTGACCACCACCACCAAATTCCATGGCAACATCACGAATTGGAATATTTCTTGAACGTAAAGACGCACTATAATGTACACGATCTTCCATACGCGTAAACAATGCCCACATTTCAACACAATCGATACCTGCTAAACAATAGACTTTGTCTTTAGCATCTGTAAAGCTTAAACCAAATTCTTCATAATCTTCACATTCTAGAATTGAATAAAGGAACTTGTTTTTAAACACTGTATGATTACGTACAACAGTTTCATATTTATAGTCTTCCATGGATTTTGAAAAGTTCAATTGTTCCACTTTTGTGACATCTACACCTTGTTCGAATAAATATTTTGCGGCATCAAATGTAGCTGGACGAACATTATTTGTCGTAAAACGGATATTGTCCGCTGTTAATCCAAGATATAACATCAGAGAACTTTGTAGAGGAATATTAGCCTTTTTTTCTTGTAAATACAAAGCTAATAACTCACATGTGGCACTTGCCTTATCATCAATCCATTCTTCATCACAAATGGTTTCTACTTGTACGTGATGATCAATACGAATTGATTTTTTAGCCAATTGATACCTGTCATCATCAATGCGTGCAGCATTTGAAGTATCTAAAACAATTGCTAAGCTAGAAGCTACTACTTCATCATCTACAACATCCATATGTACGTTGTTTCTTTGTGAAACTGGACAATCATTACCTAAACAATAGATTTTTTTATTTGGATAAGCACTTTCTAAATAGTACTTTAAGCCAAATTGTGATCCTATCGCATCCATGTCGGCAAAAACATGGCGAAAAATTGTGATTGTATTAAAATCTTTTACGCTTTCTAAAATATCATTAGGCATTAGCCATCAAATCCTTGTAAGCATCACGTGCAATGACTAATTCTTCATTTGTTGGCAATAACCAAACTTGCATTTTTGATTCAGGAGCACTTAATAATTTTTCAACGCCACGAACTCCATCGTTGTCTTCTGGTTTTA
>ERZ825137.6572-NODE-6572-length-10069-cov-8.596765_pt1 | contig 10069 bp, 7 predicted proteins | sample MGYA00519873_ERZ825137 | MGnify/ENA primary metagenome ERZ825137 (study PRJEB31778, sample SAMEA3449190) | human gut metagenome | biome: human gut; feature: human-associated habitat; material: faeces | place: United Kingdom | collected 2010/2012 ... | reverse complement strand
ATCTGCCGTACCTCGCTCGCCGTATCGGCACTTAGAATTATGCGGTATTGCCTTAGGATGTAGTCGGGGGCGGAAAATTGCGTTTTATCCCGATAGAGACCGTAGGGGCGCACATTGTGCGCACGCGGGTGTGTGGCATATGATGGGGTGATATACCCGGATACAGCCCGATATGTGGAATCATGGCACAACACCCCGCCGGTGCCAACATCTGACCTGTGATTGCATTCCCCTTTGCGGGCCGATGGCGAGCATCGGTCCCTACGGATTGCTTGCAACGTTTGCAACAAATGGCAAGGTTTCTCCCCGGCGGGATGAGGGCATCCCGCCCTACAGCTGATTTTTAACTATCTACTATAATTTATATATTAAAGTTTTTTCGCCGAAGCCTTTTTTTCAAAAAAGGCTGGAAAATCCCGCGTGGAAAATTCCTCGTAAAACAGAAAGTGAGAACAAAGATGCCGAACCATGCCGAACAGCTGGCGCAGGAACTGAACCTGAGCCTGAAAAACGTACAGGGTGCTATTGACCTGATCGATGCCGGGAACACCATCCCATTTATTGCCCGATACCGCAAAGAAGCTACCGGCTCTATGGATGACCAGGTGCTGCGCAACTTGGGCGACCGCCTGGAATACCTGCGCGGATTGGATAAGCGTAAAGAAGAAGTGACCGGCTCCATTGAAGCGCAGAACGCCATGACGCCAGAACTGCAGGCCGCTTTGGCTGGTGCCAAAACACTGGCCGAGGTGGAGGATATCTATCGTCCGTATAAGCCCAAGCGCAAGACCCGCGCCAGCATCGCCCGCGCTCGCGGCCTGCAGCCGCTGGCCGATGCTACCTTGAAGCAGGATGCTAACTTTGACCCGCAGACAGCCGCCAACGACTACCTGAACGAGGAAGTCCCCGATGCAGCAGCCGCTCTGGCCGGGGCACAAGATATCATTGCCGAAACCATCAGCGATGACGCTCACTGCCGCGCCGAGCTGCGCCGCTACTACCATGCGTTCGGCATGGTCAAAAGCGTAAAAGCTAAGGACGAAGACAGCGTATACACCCAGTATTATGATTATACCGAGCCTGTCGCCAAAATCCCTGGCCACCGTATTCTGGCCCTGGACCGCGGCGAGCGGGAAGGCTTTTTGAAGGTGAGCATTGCCGTGGAAGCCGAGCGCGCCGGGGGCATTGTGGCCTGGATGTTCGCCCGCAAAAAGACCGGCGGCGCCAGCGCTGCCATTGTGGAAGCCGCGGCACTGGATGCCTACAGCCGCCTGATCCACCCCAGCCTGGAAAACGAACTGCGCGCCGAACTGACCGCCAAGGCCGCCGAGGGTGCCATCACTGTGTTTGGCGAGAATCTGCGCCAGCTGCTGCTGCAGCCGCCCATCCGCGGCAAAACCGTGATGGGCCTGGACCCCGGCTACCGCATGGGCTGCAAGGTTGCCGTGGTGGACCCCACCGGCAAGGTGCTGGATACCAACGTGGTATACCCGGTGCCGGAATTCAAGCGGGTGGATCAGGCCAAGAAAACCATCAAGAGCATGGTGCTGAAAAACGAGGTGGAGGTCATGGCCATCGGCAACGGCACCGCCGGGCATGAAACCGAGGAGTTTGCCGCCGCCGTAATCCGTGAACTGGCCGAGGAAAAGGGGCTACACCTGCAATATATGGTCGTCAGTGAAGCCGGTGCTTCGGTGTATTCGGCGTCCAAGCTGGCGGCGGAGGAGTTCCCGCAGTATGATGTCAACCTGCGCAGCGCGGTTTCCATTGCGCGCCGCTTGCAGGACCCGCTGGCCGAACTGGTTAAAATTGACCCCAAGGCCGTGGGCGTGGGCCAGTACCAGCATGATATGCCCCAGAAGCGCCTGAACGAAACGCTGGACGGTGTGGTGGAAGACTGCGTGAACAGCGTTGGCGTGGATCTGAACACGGCGTCCGCCCCGCTGCTGGCCCGTGTGGCCGGCATTACCAACGCTACCGCTAAAAATATTGTGGCTTGGCGTGAGGAGGAGGGCGCGTTTACCTCCCGTGCGCAGCTGAAAAAGGTCAAGGGCCTTGGCCCCAAGGCATTTGAACAGTGCGCAGGCTTTTTGCGCCTGCCGGGTGCCAAGAACCCGCTGGATGCAACCGCCGTCCACCCCGAAAGCTACCCCGCCGCCAAGGGCCTGCTGGAAGCCTGCGGCTGTGATGCCAAAGAGATCGGCACGGACGCGATGCAGAGCTTGCCGGTACGGGTGAAGAGCCGCGGCACCAAAGCCCTGTGCGAAGCACTTGGCGTGGGCGAACCCACCCTGATGGATATTGTGTCCGAGCTGTGCAAGCCGGGGCGCGATGTGCGCGACAGCCTGCCCAAACCCCTGCTGCGCAGCGATGTGATGGGGCTGGAGGACCTGAAGCCCGGCATGGAGCTGAAAGGTACCGTGCGCAATGTGATTGACTTTGGCGCATTTGTAGATATCGGCGTGCATCAGGACGGACTGGTGCATGTTTCCCAGATCAGTGATAAGTTTATCAAGAACCCGAGAGATGCGCTGAAAGTGGGCGATGTGGTGCAGGTCAAGGTACTGAGCGTGGATACAGCCAAAAAGCGCATTGCCCTGACCATGAAAGGCGTGCCCCAGAGCTGAAAACCTGGCCGAAAACCGCAAAAATCAGCACTTTTCGGCAGAGCATGGAATTATGTTGCCGGAAGGAAAAGCCAAATGGATAGTTTGAATGTGCAACCTGCCAAAACAGGAACAAAAACCGTTAAAATACAGAGCTGAAAAGACAAAAACTGAAATCAGAAAAGTCAAAAAATAAAGAAAATTCGTGAATAAAGCGAAAAAACTTTGGCAGCCTGTACAAAGCGGAACATGAACAAATTTGTCTTTTGTGCATCCCGATGAAAAAATGGCAACAATGAATCTAACATAGGTACGCCGGATAGAATTATGCTATAATGCAGCTGTAAGGGAAAGGAAATGTGGGTTCCGCCCTTACCGCGCAGGCATGATGGCCTGTGCCGGGTTTTATTTATGGAGGTCATTATTATGGTAAGACAAGTCAAGGTTTCCAACTTCGCAGAAGTACAGGGAATCGTGTCTGCCGCTGCCAAGTGCTACAATGAGGTCGGCGTGCATGACATGAAGGGCAGCATTGCTGATGCAAAGAGCATTCTCGGTATGATGAGTCTGGACTACAGCCATCCGGTCAAGATCGTCTGTGAGGACGAACATGACCTGGACTGTGTGATCCAGGCACTGCGCCAGTAAATTCAGCTGCCCGGCGGGCTGGCTTTCAGCCCCGGAGGCAGGAATAAGGAAAAACAGAACAGGGCGGTTGGCCATTTTGGGACGGCTGCCCTGTTTTTTTGTTGCTTGGCGGGCGATTTTGCCCCCACACCGTGCTTGCAATGGGCGGTCAAACGCGGTATAATGTTTTTACATTGCCATTTGCGGGTGGTGCCCGCGCGGCAAATTGAAAGTATAGTAAGGAGACCCCACAACATGAAACAAAAATTCATCAGTCTGGCTCTGGCAGTCATGCTGCTGCTGGGCGTAACGGGCTGTGCCATGTCCACCCCGGCCAGCGTGGGCAGCATTGGCGGCGTTGATATCCCGGCCGGCATCTACCTGCTGGCCCAGTATAACGCCTACAACACCGCTTCCGGCGCAGCAAAGCTTGCCACCGGCGAAACCGCCAGCAACGTGAAAGCCGTGCTGAAAGCTGAGTGCACCGGCACCATTAACGGCGAGGAAGTCACCACCGACGGCGCAGATTACGTTGCCCGCCTGACCCTGCGCAGCCTGCAGTATTACGCAGCTGTGGAAAAGAAGTTTGACGAGCTGGGCGGCACACTGGATGAAGCCGCTACCGCCGAAGCCGCCAAGACCGCCGATACCCAGTGGGAGAATAACAGCGATCTGTACGCAGCAAACGGCATTTCCAAGGCAACCTTGGAAAAGTACCAGCTGAACAGCAAAAAGGCAGATGCCTGCCTGAAGCTGATCTACGGCGAAAACGGCAGCAGCCCGGTCACCGAGCAGGAATATGCCGATTACATCAACAACGATTGCTACTACCTGGAGCTGGTCCAGCTGCCGCTATTTGACCAGAGCACTTATACCTTTGCCAGCGACGACCAGAAAGCCGAGATTGAAGCCCTGGCCAACCAGTGCCGTGATGACTTGGCCGCGGCTACCAACGAATCTGCCCTGTACAGTGCTGCAATGACCTATGTGCCGCAGGCCTTTACCGCACTGGGCAGCAGCGTGGAAGCAACCCAGGCACTGTATTACACCGGCAGCGGTCTGTTTACGCCTTCGGACCTGTCCAGCTACAACACCAATGACGGCGGCAACAGCATTACCGATGCGGTAAAAGCAGCCGGTACCGGCAACTGGACGGTGGCCGACCTTGGCATGAGCTACATGATCGTGCGCAGCCTGGACCCCATGGAGCAGGGCACGGTGGATGATTTTGTGAGCCGCTATAATCTGCTGGACGCTATGAAGAGCGATGCTTTGCAGGACGAGTTCTATGCAGAGGGCGCCGAGATGGAAAATAACCTTTCCGCCAGCGTGATGAAGACCTACAGCGCATCCAAAATCAAAAAGACCGTAAAGTAATCATCGGGCACCAAAGCCGGAGCAGTGCGGGTTCAAAACCGGCACGCCCCGGCTTTTTTGATTTTACAGAACAGCCAAAGATGTAAAAAAGGGGAACACTTACATGAAGCAAACAAACATGCGTATGCTGGCATTGTGTGCGGCGCTTTGCCTGTGTGTGGCAACAGCAGCGCCCGCCTATGCGGAAAGCACCCGTCAGACCCCACGGACCAGCTTTGTGGAAACGCTGCTGGACATCCCGGTGCTGGGGGATATTCTGCGGTTTTTCAGCGGGGAGGAAACTTTGAGCCAGGCGGCAACGGCGGAAACCGCAACGGGTGAAACCGCTACGCCGGAAACCTCCACCCCGGAAACGGCAACCCCGACCCCGGCCCCCACGCCGGGCGGTTCCTCCACACCGGAAAGTGCGGCAACGCTGCCGCCCACCGGTACCCCGCAGGTGTACCCCGCGCCGGATATTGTGGTGATGCCTACAGCCACCCCGGCCATTACCGCGGCCCCGCAGCAGGAGGAAGAAAACAATACCAATGACGAGCCCCCCGCTGCTGCCGCCACATCGGCCCCCGCGGCGGCAACGGCAACTCAGCGCCCGGCTGCAGCCATGCCGCACCCGACCACGAAGGCTACCCTGAAAGACCCCACCGCCGCCCAGGCGGAAGCAACCCCTATGCCCACCCTGGAACCCACCGCCACGCCGGAGCCGACCGAAAAGCCGACCCCGGACCCGGAGCAGGTGCAGCGCCAGGAACAGGCCGCCCAAACCAGCAGTAAACTGCCGCTGTATGTGGCGGTGGGCATTGCCGTGGTGTGCGCCGGCATTGTGGCAGCCGTGCTGATCAGCCGCCAGCTGCAGAACACCCAGGCACAGACCCAAAAGCAGAAGGACGAAAAGTCTGCTTACCACCGCAAGAAGGGCGGCAAATAATGCCCGCTGCCCCCACAAATATACCCGCACAAGCTGCGGAAGCAGGAGATAGGATATGACGGATTCCCGCTGGAAAAACCTGGCGCTGGAGGTCATCGGCTGTTTTGTTTCGGCCCTTGGCCTGTACAGCTTTGCTGTGGCGGCCGGGGTGCCGGTAACTGGTGTGGCCGGTATCGGTGCCATTTTGTTCCGCCTGTTTGGTCTGCCCATTGGTGTGACCAACATTATTATGAACATCCCCATTGTGCTGATCTGCTTCAAGTACCTGGGCAAGGATTTCTTTTTCCGCAGCGTGCGGTGCATGGTGCTGTTTGCCATTTTTACGGACTATGTGCTGGCTGCGCTGCCGGTGTACCAGGGGGACCGCATGCTGGCCACCATCTGCGGCGGTGTGATCGGCGGCGTGGGGGATGCGCTGATTTATATGCAGAACTCCAGCACCGGCGGCCTGGATTTTATCACCATGGCCATCAAATCCCGCCACCCGCACATGCCGTTCGGCAACCTGACCTTTGCGGCAGCGCTGGCGGTCATCCTTGCAAACGGGCTGGTGTTCCATGATGTGGATTCCATCATTTACGGCCTGATCTTCAATTTTTTGAGCTCTTACATCATCAACCGGATGATGTTCGGTTTCAACGCCTGTATGATGGCTTTGATTGTGACGAGCGACGGCCCCGCCGTGTGCAGGATGATCGGCGAAAAAGTGGACCGCGGTTCCACGATATTGAAAGGTTACGGCGGCTATTCCCAGGATGGGCGCGATGTGGTGCTGTGTGCCTGCAGCTCCAAGCAGCTGTATATCATCAACCGCGAAACCAAGCGCATTGACCCCGGCAGTTTTATCGTGATGCTGCAGGCGAACGAGGTGGAAGGCGAAGGGTTCAAACGGCTGGAACTGGGAGAACAGAGTTAGGAGCTAGGAGTTAGAAGCTGCAGCGGGGCAGGAAAGGCGCAGAACAAGGCAAAATGCGTATTTTCGGGGAAAAATGCGGGGGTTCCTTGCAAAACAGTGCAAACCGCTGTATAATAAATTGTCACTTAACAGAAAAGGGGAGTTACCTATGGAAACGATGGGCAGCCTGCGCCGTACCAACTATTGCGGCGAAGTGAGTATGTCAAACGTTGGCCAGGAGATGACCGTTTGCGGTTCCATCGCCCGTGCACGCGACAAAGGCGGTATTATTTTTGCCGACCTGCGCGATACAACCGGTATTTTGCAGCTTGTTTTTGATGAGGATACGCCGAAAGACGTTTTTGCTAAAGCAGAAAGCCTGAAAAGCGAGTATGTTGTGATCTGCCGCGGCCTGCTGCGTGAGCGCGCCGCCAAGACCACCAAGATCGCCACTGGCGATGTGGAGCTGTATGTCAGCGAACTGCGCATTCTGAGTGAAGCCCAGACCCCGCCGTTCGAAATCCGCGATGATATCAACGTCAACGATGACCTGCGCCTGCGTTACCGCTACCTGGATCTGCGCCGTCCTTCGATGCACGAGCCCATTGTGCTGCGCAGCAAGATCATGCAGATCATCCGCAGCTATTTCTGCGATAACCACTTTACCGAGATTGAAACCCCGACCCTGATCAAGTCCACGCCGGAAGGTGCCCGTGACTATCTGGTGCCCAGCCGTGTGCAGCCCGGCCATTTCTACGCCCTGCCGCAGAGCCCGCAGCTGTACAAGCAGATTTTGATGCTGTCCGGCTTTGACCGCTACTTCCAGATCGCCCGCTGCTACCGCGATGAGGACCTGCGCGCTGACCGCCAGCCGGAGTTCACCCAGGTGGACGAGGAAATGTCCTTTGTCAATGAGGACGATATCATGACCATCAACGAAGGTCTGATCAAGCGCCTGTGGAAAGAAATGCTGGGCGTGGATGTGCAGACCCCGTTCGTGCGTATGCCGTGGGACGAGGCTATGGGCCGTTTTGGCTCCGATAAACCGGATACCCGCTTTGGCCTGGAAATTGTGGATGTGACCGACATTTTTGACGGCACCGAGTTTAAGCCCTTTGCCGCAGTGTTGGAGCAGGGCGGCAGCATCCGCGCCATCAATGCCAAGGGCCTGGCTGGCAAGCTGACCCGCAAGCACATTGACAAACTGGGCGAGGTTGCCAAGACTTATGGCGCTAAGGGCCTGGCATTCAGCCGCCTGACCGAGGAAGGCACTTCTTCCAGCTTTGAAAAGTTCCTGACCGAAGAGGAAAAGGCAGCCCTGTACAAGGCGATGGAGCTGGAAACCGGCGACGTGCTGCTGATCGTCAGCGATGCTGACTGGGTCAAGGCCTGCACCGCGCTGGGCCAGGTTCGTTTGGAAATCGGCCGCAAGTACGGCCTGATCGACCCCGACAAGTTCAACTTCCTGTGGGTGGTGGACTTCCCGCTGTTTGAGTACAGCGAGCAGGAGGGCCGCTGGATGGCCATGCATCATCCGTTCACCCTGCCCAAGGCAGAGGATATTGACAAGGTGGAAACCGACCCCGGTGCCTGCCATGCCGTGGCATACGATATTGTACTGAACGGCGTTGAGATGGGCGGCGGTTCTATGCGTATCAATGACCCCGCTTTGCAGGACCGCATGTTCAAGGCCCTGGGCTTTACCGAGGAAAAGGCTCGCGAGAGCTTTGGCTTCCTGATGGATGCCTACAAGTTCGGCGCACCCCCGCACGGCGGCATGGCTTACGGCCTGGACCGCATGGTAATGCTGATGCTGAAGAAGGATTCCATCCGCGATGTCATCGCATTCCCGAAGGTGCAGAACGCAGGCGAGCCGATGTCCGGCGCACCGGATATTGTTGACCCGCAGCAGCTGAAGGACCTGTCCATTGCATTGACGTTGACAGAGTAAAGATTAAAGTTGAAAGCCCCGCCGGGCGGCCATTGATGTGGCTGTTTGGTGGGGCTTTTGGTGTTGGTGGGGAAAAAAGAGGGCGGTTAAGGTATAGGCACGAGAACGTTTTAAAGAAAACATCCCGTTATAAAATGTTCCGGATACTTGCCATATTTGGGGTCTGTGGGATATTGTATATAGGTTTCGGAACGGTCAAGACCGTTCCCTACGGAGCAGAACAAAAAGAGCGGCAAACAATAAAAAGACAGCTGCTCATAAAACCCTTGGGCAGCTGCCTAAATTATAATTTAATATAATATTGTATTAAAGTTTCTTCGGTTCCCTTCTTTTCAAAGAAGGAACAAAATCCCCCGTATAAATCTTAGGCAATATCGCATAATTCTAAGTGCCGATACGGCGAGCGAGGTGCGGCAGCTGCTAAGCCAAAAGCGCAGATAATACTGGATGTCTTATCGAGCATTTTGGCAACGCAGATGCCGTGCCGCAGCCGCCGGAGCGGCGCTTAAGCCGTCAGGCGGGAATTGTGCGGTATTGCCCTTACTCTTTTGTCACAAACACCAAGCCTGCGCAGCCGGGGCCGGCGTGAGAGGCAATGACGGGGCCAAGGCGGGCAACGCGCCCGCCGGTCATGTGCAGGTTTTCGTGCATGTAATGGTGGAGGGGGGCCAGTACACCTTTTTCGTCCGAATACAGCAGAGCGTACCCGTACCGAGGGTCCACCCCGCCCATCTTTTCAATGTTCTTAAACATTGCCACAAACGCGCCGGGGCGGCCGCGGGCCGTGTCCGCCAGCTTGATCTGCCCATCCACGACCGAAAGCACCGGCTTGACACCCAGGGCACCGCCCACCAGCGCCACCGCGGCGGGCAAACGCCCGCCCTTGTGCAGGTGCTTCAGGCTGTCCACTACGGCCAGAACGCGGATGCGCTGCTTGAGCTGTTCCAGCTCAGCGACAATCGCGTGCGCGGGCAGGTGCTCCTCGTCGCGCAGGCGCAGCGCTTCGCGAACCAGGATGGCCTCGCCCTGGGATGCCGTGCGGGAATCCACAAAAAAGACATCCTCAAAATCGCAGCTTTCCGCTGCCAGCCGCGCGCACTGATAGGTGCCGGACAGGTTAGAACTGATCAAAATGGCAATTACCTGATCGCCGTTCTCCTTGGCATCCTCAAAAATTGTCATAAAGGATTGGGGGCTGGGCTGGCTGGTGCGGGGGGGAACCTTGTCCACTTTCAGATGTGCATAAAATTCATCAGCCGTCAGCTCCACACCGTCCAGCCCGCCGGTGCCATCGGCAAAGGTAACGGACAGGGGCACCGTGTACACGCCGGGACGGGCACTGTCGGTCGCGGTCAGATCGGAAGCGGAATCAGTCAGAATACGAATCATGCGGAAAAACCTCTTTCTGTGCGGCAGCGCCCGGCGGCAAAAAAACAGCGCTGGGATGCAACATGATTGGGTGGTAAGCAATTGTGAATACACATAATTTTAACACAATAAAAAAAAATGTCAAATATTTGAGCAAATATTTACAAAAAGGTAAAAAAACAGCCGCACATCAGCGTGCGGCTTGGGGAATATGAGCAATAAAATTATGGGCAACACCGCACAATTCCCGCCTTGCGGCTTAAGTACCGCTCCGGCAGCTGCGGCACGGCATCTGCGTTGCCAAAATGCTCGATAAGACA
>ERZ825137.6571-NODE-6571-length-10070-cov-3.215077_pt1 | contig 10070 bp, 14 predicted proteins | sample MGYA00519873_ERZ825137 | MGnify/ENA primary metagenome ERZ825137 (study PRJEB31778, sample SAMEA3449190) | human gut metagenome | biome: human gut; feature: human-associated habitat; material: faeces | place: United Kingdom | collected 2010/2012 ... | reverse complement strand
TAATATGGTAAGAACGCTTCAAGAAAACAATTGATTCAAGAAGTAGGAAATGATTTATCAAGTGGAGGAAGATGTCCAACACGCTTTGCATTAAATGAAAAGAATTATTTGATTCTTTGTCTTTATGTTCAAGTAGATAAAGTTATTTATCAATTAAGAAATTTTAATGAAATAAAAAAAGAGGGTATTCTATTTTATCAAAGTGAGGATGAATTGAAAAAGACTATCAAAGATTTAATTGATCAAGAAAAGATACATTGTTGTCAAATAGCAGTAGAAGGTATTGTTTATGAAGATGTCTATGTGACGGATCTTCATAATGTTCTTGAAAAACATCAATGGTTAAAAGATATTAAAAAAGAAATAAACATTCCTCTTCAATTACAAAATGATGTTAAGATGATTCATCAAGGATGTTATTTTACTTATCAACAAGATTCTACTTATTATTTGTATATTAATGAAGTAGGTATAGGAAGTTCTTATTTCTATAAAGATGAACCACTTTATGGAAGAAGTGGAATCATGGGGGAAATAGGGTTGATATCTTTAAAAGGGAAAACAATCAATCAACAAATTCGTGAATGTCAAAACCAAGAAGAATTTAATGAGATTCTTAGTTTGTTGCTAAGTATGGTTTTTACAATGATTGATCCAAAGCGTTTAGAACTCTCATTAGATTTAAAATGGCGATATGAAGAAAATATTATTGAAAAAGTATTAAATGAAATAAATCAAAGTTGTTTTGAAAATCTTTATTTTCATGAAGATGTTTCTTCTATGTTATTTGATGGATTAGTTTATAGAGGGGTTGTTTATTTATTAAAGGAAAGGATTGAAAGAAATGAAAAAATATGAAGCAATTATTTATGATATTGATGGAACTTTGTTAAATACATTGAATATGAACATGTATCCATTGATGAAAATCATTAAAGAAGAAACGGGAGAAGATTGGACTTTTGAACAAGTTTTAAAATTTGCAGCCTATCCAGGTATGAAGGTCATGGAAGAATTAGGTGTTAAGGATCAAGAAAAAACCTATGCTAGATGGGTTCAATATGTTAATGACTATGAAGATAAAGCTACCCTTTATAAAGGATTTGAAGAAGTTTTAGAAACATTTAAAAATCATAAAATTAAACAAGCAATCGTTTCTTCAAAGTTAAGAGATCAATATGAAATTGATATTGTTTCTAAAGGCATTGATCAATATATGTCAGCTGTTATTTTAGAAGATGATACAACGCATCATAAACCTCATCCAGAGCCTTTATTAAAATGTATAGAAAAATTAAATTTGAATTCTGATGAGGTGATTTATATTGGAGATGCCTATTCAGATTATCAAGCTGCTTTAAATGCCAACATTGATTTTGGACTAGCTAAATGGGGAAGTGTTGCTTGTCAAGATATTCCTAGTCAATATACTTTTGAAAACCCAATAGATTTACTGATGTTACTTTAAGATTTTCAATAATATAATGAATGGTTATTTATGTTTTTAAGTAACATGATTGATTTTGATAAATCATACACAAAATTTTTAACAATTATTATTTCTTAAGAAATAGTCTAGAATATCTTTAAGAATTGTTTAGAATTAGTTCACGACTTGTTCATATAACTTTCTTATTCTTTTATTTATAAAAAGGAGGCAGTTATATGAAGTTAAGATACATTTATCGTAGTCTTTTATTTGTTATAGGAGTATTTTTTATATTATTAGGATTTGTTGGATTATTGCTTCCTGTTGTTCCTCAAGTACCATTTTTTATTATTGGTGCGATTTGTTTGATGGAATCATCAAATCGAATTAAAGAATGGGTCAAAGGACATGAATTATATCAAAAACATTGTCAAAAGATTATTGAAAAATCACACTTTTTAAAGCGAATACTGAATTAGTATTCGTTTTTATTTTCAATAAATTGACATAGATTGTTGGGTAAAATATAATGAAGATAACTTAATAGGCAAAGCAATTGAAAAATTGTGACGCAAAGCTATAGGGTCTTTAAAATGACAGCCAGTTGCAACTATATTAAACAGGAAAACCATACCTTTGTGCATATTTTTCCTGTTTTTTTGTAGGAGGGCAGTTTTTGTGCATATTTTTCCTGTTTTTTTGTAGGAGGGCAGTTATGAAAAATAAAAAAGATCTATATAATAATTCAAAAAAAGAACATCGTTTAGGGTGGAAAATTATTTTTACCATTTTAGTGGCTGCTTTATTCCTTTCAATTTATACATTTATTTTACAAAATAATTATAAAAAAGAATTTTATTAGTAGAAGATAATGATTTAAATGCTGAAATAGCAATAGAACTTTTAAATGAAGAAGGAATGTTTATTGATCGTGTTAAAAATGGTGTAGAGTGTATTGAACAAATTGAAAAACAGCCCACAGATTATTATTCTTTGATTTTAATGAATATTCAAATGCCTATTTTAGATGGTTATTATACTACTCAAAAAATAAGAAGAATGAATGATCCTATTAGATCACATATTCCAATTATTGCGATGACTGCCAATGCTTTTGCCGAAGATAAAAAGAAAGCTTTAGAATTTGGAATGAATGATCATATTGCTAAACCAATTGATATGAATATTGTTATTCAAGTTTTAAAGAAATATATTTAATGTTAATTAATTGTTATGATTTAGATTGCATTCTTAACAAAATAAGCATAAAGAACTATAATTTTTTGGGGAGATTTATTTATGTGGGTTTTATATGCGTTTGGATCAGCTTTGTTTGCAGGAATTACATCAATTCTTGCCAAGTGTGGAATTAAAAAAACAGATTCTCATGTAGCAACAGCATTACGTACAATTGTTGTTTTGATTTTTTCATGGTTAATGGTTTTTATTGTACATAGTCAAAATCAGATTTCAACAATTTCAACAAATACATGGATTTTTCTAATCTTATCTGGTTTTGCGACAGGATCATCATGGCTTTGTTATTTTAAAGCTTTACAATTAGGAGATGTTAATAAAGTCGTACCGATTGATAAATCAAGTATAATTCTTACAATTGTTTTAGCTTTTATCTTCTTAAAAGAAGATATGACTTTATTAAAATGGATGTGTGTTATTCTAATTGGTGCAGGTACGTATTTAATGATTGATCAAAAAGAAAGTTCAACAACGACACATCATAAAAGTTGGTTGATCTATGCTTTACTTTCAGCTGTTTTTGCAAGCTTAACGTCTTTACTTGGAAAAGTAGGTATGCAAAATATTGACTCTAATTTGGGAACATCTATTCGCACTGTAGTTGTTTTAATCATGTCATGGGTCGTTGTGTTTGTTGTAGGAAAACAACATACCATCAAAGAGATAGACCGTCATGAATTACTTTTTATTTGTTTGTCAGGAATTGCTACAGGGTTATCATGGCTTTGTTATTACAAGGCTCTTCAAGAAGGACCAGCAAGTATAGTTGTACCAATTGATAAATTAAGTATTGTTGTGACAATTATTTTCTCATATGTTGTCTTCCATGAAAAATTAAATAAGAAATCATTGATTGGATTTTTGATTCTTGTTGGTGGAACATTATTAATGTTACTTTAAATATGACGAAAGCCATATTTTTCTTTTCAAAAGAAATAATATCCTTTAAAATAAATAAAGGTGAAAAGAATGCAAAAACAATTAATACAATGGTATCAACAAAATAAAAGAGACTTTCCTTGGAGAAAAGACCAAAATCCATATCATATTTGGATCAGTGAAATTATGTTACAACAAACAACGACAGAAACAGTTATCCCTTATTATGAGCGTTTTCTAGAAAACTTTCCTACAATTGAAGCACTTGCCAGTGCTTCTTTAGAAGAAGTCTATAAAATGTGGGAAGGTTTAGGATATTATCGACGTGCGAAGCATTTACATGAAAGTGCTCAAATAATTGTTGAAAAATATCAAGGGAAATTTCCTTATGAATATAATGATATTTTATCTTTAAAAGGAATTGGAGAATATACTGCCGGTGCTATTAGTTCAATTGCTTATGGAAAGCAAGTTCCAGCTGTAGATGGCAATGTTTTAAGAATTATCAGTCGCTATTATTTGCTTAAAGAAAATATTGCAGAAACAAAAGTACAAAAGAAAATATATCAAATAGTTCAAGAATTGATTTTAAATCAAGATGCTTCTGCTTTTAATCAAGGAATGATGGATTTAGGAGCAACGATTTGTAAACCTGTCCATCCACTTTGTTCTCGTTGTCCGATTCAAAAAGAATGTTTAGCTTTTAAAAATAAACAAATGGATGTTTTACCTATTAATATAAAAAAAATAAAAAAACAAGAGATAAGTTATATTACAGGAATCATCACTTATCAAGATAAATATTTACTTATTCAAAATCCACCAGGGGGATTATTAGAAAATTTTTATGGTTTTGTACAATATGATGTTGAAAGTCCCTATAGTTTTGTTTCCTCTTTTCAAGAAAAGTATCATCAAGAATTAATAATTCAAGCACATATTAAAGACATTAAACATGTTTTTAGTCATCGTATATGGTTTATGCATGTTTATCATTTTGTTTTAGAACATGAAATAGAAGGAATGTATACTTTAGAGGAAATAGAGGCGTTACCTTTATCAACTGCCCATTTAAAAGTTTTAAAAGTGTATCTAAAGTTCATGTAAAATACAAATAAAATAAATATAATAGTTAAAGGGTGTGATGCTATGAAATTATTTAAGAAAGAAAGTAAAATTGAAAAAGAGGAGTACTTTTCTTTTTGTGTTGAAGGAATTTATGAACATAAAAATGATGAATTGTTTGTTTTAGGAATAGTTGATGGAATTATACAAAAATTAGATTCTTTATTTTTGATAGGTCCTTATGGCTATGAAGAAAAAGTAGAGATTCAAGAATGGATAGAAGTAGATTCTAAGCAAAACTATTATGCATTATTGATTGATCAATGTTTTCAAGAAGAAATAGATCAAGGGTATATCTTTACGAATAAAAATAATCATTTAGCTTCTTCTCGAGAAGAAGTTTATAATCCTTATCTTCAATTTTTATTAGACCAAGTTAATCGTCAACACTATGATTATTTAGATATTTTATTTGAACAACTTGCAACAAGAGCTTATTTTTTAGCTGTATTTGATTATCAAGATTTTCCTATTTATCAAATAAATGATAAAAAATATTATCCAATTTATACAAGTCAATTAGAAATGAATAAAGATCAAAAATGTAAAAATAAAAAAGGTTCAGTTTATGGTTTTGATGATTATTCTAGAATGTGTTTAAATCAAGATAAACTTGATGGAATTATCATTAATCCTTATCATAAAGAAAGAAGTATTGTTTTAAATAAAGATGTTATTCAACATATTAGAACAATTAAAGAAAAAAATATAAAAACATATGCGAAAGCTAAAAGTTATCTTAAAGATAGGAAAAGGAGACAAAAGTATGAAATTGATTATGAGAGCTGATGATTTAGGATTTAGTGAAGCAGTTAATTTAGGAATTTATAAAGCAGTTAAAGAGGGTGTTATTACAAGTGTTGGGATGATGACAAATATGGAACATGCAAACCATGGGTATGAACTTGTAAAAGATTTTGATATTGCTTTAGGGCAACATACAAATATTTGTGCGGGAAGACCCTTAACTGATCCTAAGCTTATACCATCTTTAGTTCAAGAAAATGGTGAATTTTGTTCATCAAGAGAAATTAGAAGTAGAAAAGAAGATACAGTAGTTATTGAAGAAGCTGAGATGGAAATTGAAGCACAATATTTACGTTTTAAAGAAATCACTGGAAAAGATCCTGATTATTTTGAATGTCATGCTGTTATTTCACAAAAATTTTTTATAGCTTTAAGAAATGTGGCTAAAAAATATGGTCTTTTTTATGAAAATGTTTTATTTGATCAAGAGTTTGAAAAAGAAAATAATATTTATGGTATTGCAATGGCCAAGCTTAATGAACAAATGCTTTATGATCCAAAAGAATATATTGAAAACAGTTTAGAATTTATTAGAAATCATGATGTATCCGTGATGGTTTTCCATCCGGGGTATTTAGATCAATATATTCTAACACATTCATCTTTTACGCTTATTAGGGCAATGGAATGTGATTTTCTATGTTCATCATGGTTAAAAGATTGGCTTAAAGAGTATCAAATTGAATTAACTGATTTTAGAAAGGTTAAAAATGCATAGATGTTCATGGGTCAATGATGATCCTCTTTATATTGATTATCATAAATATTATTTAGTTTTAATATTTGAACTTACTGAAGAGAAAAAAATATAGAAAAGGAGGGGTAAAAAATGGATGGATTTACACTTAGTGAAAGATTAAAAACAATATTTGAAACAATAATTTCATCTTCATTTTTTATAACTCTTTTAGTTATTTTAGTATTTACAATAACCATTTTAATAATAAATGCAAAGGTCAAGAGTAAAGCTCCAAAAATAATAGCAATTGTATCATATATATTGTTGATGATTTTAGTATTAGCAAGATATGGTGGTTATGTATTAGCAATAAATGATAGTGTAGTAGATAAATTTTTTAAAGCTATGTATTTTCCTAATTTAGTAGTTTATTTATCAATGTTACTTATTAGTTTATTATTGTTAGCTTTAAACTTTGTTGATACTCATTATACACAAATAACAAAGTTATTTAATATAATATGTTTTGCTTTAATTTGGTTTTTCTTTGTATTAGTACTTGATTCTGCAAAAAGTTACGGAATAAATATATATGAAATAACTGATATATATTCAAATAGCACAATGATGATTTTGTTGCAGGCTAGTATGTGTGTATTCTTTATTTGGCTTGGTATCCTCATTATGAACTTTGTCGTAAGAAAACTAACTTATAAGTTAGATAATAAACCCAAAAGTAATGAATATAATATGAATGATAATTATAGTTATGATGAAAGTAATAATTATCAAGATTATAATTTAAATGAACAAAATAATAGTTATACCAATCAAAGCTATGAGATGAATAATTATCAAAATAGTAATAACTATGTTAATAGCAGTAATATTAATACAAATAATACTATTAATAATAACTTTAATAATGATAGTTATCAGGGAATAAATAATTATAATAATACTAATAATACTAATAATACTTATAACAATGTTTCTAATAGTTATGGTAACTATAGTAATACTAATTATCAAAATAGTGATTATAATAATTATGGACAAAACAATAATTATCAAAATAATAATGCTTATGGTAATGTTAATTATAATAATATAGATAATAAAATTAATAGTAAAAAATCTATTGTTAATATATTTAAAAGAAATAAAAATAAAGATAATGATGATGAAATAGTACAATTTAGTGATGAAGATTTTAAGAATAGTTATTTAAATATACAAAAGTATGATAAAAATGATGAGATAAATCAAATAATGGATAATAAGCATTTGGATTCTTGACTCCTGTAAAACATTTTACAGGTTTTCTTTTGTTTTGGTGATTAATTTGATATAATAATTTATGGAAGAAGGAGGAGCATTATATGACATTTGTTAATGTTGGCAAGAAACTTAGTGATAATTCTTTAGATTTAAAAGTAATAAATAATATAAAGGCATTGGGAATAGATATGATAAATGAGGCTGGTTCTGGTCATCCTGGAATTGTGCTTGGAGCATCTCCGATAATGTATAGATTATATAGTAATCATTTGGTATTTGATTCAAAAAATCCAGATTGGGTTAATAGAGATAGATTTGTTATGTCGTGTGGACATGGGTCTGCACTTTTATATGCAACGCTTTTTATGAGTGGTTTTGATTTGACGATAAAAGATTTAAAAGAATTTAGAAAATATGGGTCTAAGACACCAGGACATCCTGAAGTTGGGGTTACTCCTGGAGTTGATGCTTCGACTGGGCCTTTAGGACAAGGTTTAGGAAATGCAGTAGGTATGGCTATAGGAGAGGCTTATTTAAATCAAAAATTTAAGAATTTAAAGAGTAGTTTAATTAATCATTATACTTATGCTTTAGTAAGTGATGGTGATTTAATGGAAGGTGTCTCCTCAGAGGTTGCATCTTTAGCCGGAGATCTTGGACTAGGAAAGTTAATTGTTTTATATGATGCTAATAATGTAAGTTTAGATGGTTCACTAGATGATGTCTTTAGTGAAAATGTATTAGATAAATATAAAGCAATGGGTTGGGATACTCATAGTTTAGATGATGCTTATGATTTTGAAACTTTTGATAGTTTAATTGAGAAAAGTAAAAGTGTGACTGATAAACCATCTCTAATAAGAATAAAAACTATTATTGGTAAAGATTCTAAATATCAAAATACTAATTTAGTACATGGTAAACCCTTATCTAAAGAAGATATAAAAAGAGTAAAGAAAAAGTTAGGAATAAGAGATGTACCTTATACAGTTTTATCTGATGCTTGTAATTATATGAAAGATAATATTGAAAGTAGAAATAAGCAAGCAATTTCTAAATGGCAAAAAACTTATGAAAGATTAATTAATAAGTTAGATAAAAGTTTAGTTAATGATTTTGAAAATATAGTTTCTTTAAATAAAAAAATTGATTTAAAAAATAGTATTTTTAAATTTAATCCTGAAAAGGAATATACTGGTAGAGATATGGGTCAATTAGTGATAAATAAGTTAAAGCATAAAGATGTTATGTGTTTAATGACTGATACCGGTACTTCTACTAAGGCTATGTTTAAAGAAAAAGAAAGATTTACTAAAAAGAATAGAACAGGCAAAAATATTGAATGTGGTGTTAGAGAATTAGGAGCAAGTGTTATAGCAAATGGCCTTGAGTTAATGGGGATTAGGACTATTACTTCGACATTTTTAGCATTTTCTAATTATATGATACCTAGTATTAGAATGGCTAGTTTAATGAATTTAAGTAATATATATATCTTTACTCATGATAGTGTTTTAATTGGTGAAGATGGTCCTAGTCATCAACCAATAGAGCAAATTGACATGCTTAGATTAATTCCAAATGTTAATGTATTTAGACCATGTGATAGGAATGAAATAATAGGTAGTTTTCAAAATGCCCTTAATAAAAGTGGCCCAACAGTAATAGTACTTAGTAAAGATATTTTACCATTATGTGAACATACTGATATTAAAAAGACAATGTCTGGTGGATATGTTCTTAAAGGTAAATCAAAGGAAATGTCTTTAATAGCAAGCGGTTCTGATGTAAAGCTTGCTTTAGATATTCATTCTACTTTGGAAAAACATATGATAAAGTCTAGAGTAGTAAGTATTCCTTCGCTTGAAGAATTTATGAAATTAAATAGTGATGAACGTGAAAAAATACTACCAAAAGATAGTTTTAAGGTAGTAATAGAATTATCTTCATGTAGTAGTTATTATAGATTGTTAAATGATAGTGATTTAGTGTTTAATGTAAAAAATTACATGAAGAGTGGAAATAAATATTCAATAATACATAGATTATCTTATGATGTTGATAGTATTACAAAAGAAATATTAGATAGTTTTAAGCAAAGAACGTAGGAGCATTACCTTGTTCTTTTTTTTCTGTATTATTGGTGTTATTGTAAGTATTATTATTTGTGTTAGTAGTAGTTTTATCTTTTGAGTTTATTTCTTTAACTACACGAAACATAGTTCTTGCGTTATTCCATATAGGTTTTACTTGGTAAAAGACAGGTATTGCTTGATTTATTACTCCAAGAGTTTTACTAGCACCATTTAAGATCCCTGAAAATGTAACTTTTGATGCTCCAACAGTTGTAGCAGCAGCACTTCCAAGTTTTGATCCGCCAAGTAATGAACTAAATCTAGGCAGTGGGGCAGCAGTACTCATAATACCAGAATTAAGTGGAGCAGCACGCATAAATGAAGAATTTGGGTTAAAATAAGTATAATTATTATTTTTCGGAATGTCAATTTTTATTCGGTCGCAGCCGAGTCAGTTTCAACTGAGTAAAAATTTATTAAATATCCACCTTAAATAGATAATGCCCAAGTCATCACTTTTCCTATACAGCAGCATGAA
>ERZ825137.6563-NODE-6563-length-10079-cov-5.046788_pt1 | contig 10079 bp, 10 predicted proteins | sample MGYA00519873_ERZ825137 | MGnify/ENA primary metagenome ERZ825137 (study PRJEB31778, sample SAMEA3449190) | human gut metagenome | biome: human gut; feature: human-associated habitat; material: faeces | place: United Kingdom | collected 2010/2012 ... | reverse complement strand
TTGAAGGCAAAGATAAGAATTTATAATTTCAACCCTCAGATTTATTCATTGATCCGATATCGCTTATGCCGATGACTATGGCCGTTCGGCCATTTTTGCCAAAGGCGCGAAGCATCACAGAACTGTTGAACCTGATCCCGTTGAATACATTTTCAAAAGACTTCCGGAAATGTTGCCGGTAGCTGTTGCCGTAACGTTCTATCTGCATAAAATTGATTTCTCGTGGTATAACTATACATAATATTCATCTTGGGATGAAGATAGTCTTAAAACTTTTTCGTACTTTCGCAGTGTAGCCTTTTAAGACGTCATTCATGATTCCTTTATATCGGTCAAATGTTGTGTTCTGCATGGCTTTATGGTGTAGATGTATTTCTTCAATAAATAATAAAGATTGATTATGGAATAAGATATACGTTGGGTGCAGAGGTATGATAACTTTCACCGGGCTAATAAACGGATTTTGGATATAGTGGAATCTGATAAAACTCCGGATAGTTTGTCTGAACTGGAAATGGAGGGGTTTATATAACGGTTTGAGCATACTTTTGAACTTGGTTGGAAAGTACTTCAATATCTGTTGAGATATAAAGGTTAAGAATTTGTACAAGGTCCGAATGCCACTCTTCGGAAAGCTTTTGAAGATGGATTGATTAAAGATCACGAGGGCTGGCGAAGAATGGCAAACAAATGCCAAAGTTACTACTTCGCATACTTATAACGAGGGTGATGTGATAGAGATTATGCACAAAATATATGAAGAATATTCTTTTTTGTTGAAGCGCTGGATAGTAAACTGAATGAAGAAAAGTTACGACTTGAAATGAATACATTATTTTGAGTATGTACGGTTTAAGCGATACAGTCATAGCGGACATCTGCGGTGTATTCCGGCGTTTTTCGAATATTGATGAGGTGCTTATTTTTGGAGCTGGGGCAAAAGGCGCTTATTCGGAAGGGTCTGATATTGATTTAGCAGTTATAGGAGAGTTCCTTTCTTTTAACTAGCTAATGGATCAATATTCAGATAGAGGATTGGACATATTATATAAGGTGGATGTGGTGAGCTATAATAAGCATATAGGTACTCCCATCGGTAAGCAATATCCATCGTATCGGAAAACCTTTTTATAAGAAGACTGAATAGGATAGAAGCTAAGGATGAAATAACAGTTTCGCTCCGGAGACAACTGTGGTAGGCATTACAAAAATGTGATCCTGGGGAGTTAGAAAAATTACGTAGACTTATAGATTTTACATTAATTATTAGCTTATAAGAGACTTATAGGCATAACAAAAAATTTAATTATGGAACAGAAATTTTGCCAAAGCTGCGGAATGCCGCTGACGGATGAGAACAAAGGAACTAACGCTGACGGAAGCTGCAATGAGGACTATTGCGTTTATTGTTACAAAGAGGGGGCGTTTACCCAGGATTTTACAATGAGCCAGATGATTGACTTCTGTGCGCAGTTCACCGACCAAATTAACAGTCAGACAGGGTGGAACCGGACACCTGAACAGGCTAAGGAACAGATGCGCCAAGCATTTCCGCACTTGAAGCGATGGAAAAAGAGAGATGATAAGACGCTTGCAGAAAAAGCGGTCGGTTTGCTTGCCCAATGTAAGGAGGTGACAATTGCTTCCGTTAATGCTGATGGGTATCCTCGTCCTGTCCCTATGTCAAAAATACATACAAAAAGCTATAACGAAATATGGATGGCTACGGGAGCCGACTCTGTGAAAACCACCGATTTTCAGAAAAACAAAAAGGCTGGCGTTTGCTATTCGGCTTATGGAGACAGTGTGGCACTGCGCGGGGTGGTTGAGATTGTTACCGATGATGCGATCCGCAAGGAAATGTGGCAAGACTGGTTTATTCATCATTTTCCCGGAGGTCCGTCGGATCCCAATTATGTCCTTCTTCGTTTTGTCGGTTCTGAGGCTACGATTTGGATTGATGGAGAATTTGCCCACGAAAAAATCTAGGCTAAGTAGTACAATTGAGTAAACAAGTATTTGCTATGAGTAACGAAATCTTATATCTGTTGCTGCCCGATTATGCAGCTCATGAAGCCGTCTATTTGTCAGAGGGCATTAGTTGTGACGAACAATCACTGAAAACGAATCCCAAATATGTCAACAAGGTTGTTGCCCCGACACTGGAAGTTGTATGTTCTTGCGGTGGATTCAGGACATTACCCGATTATTCCTTTGATACCATACCCGATGATTATGCAGCTCTTATCCTTATTGGGGGTTTCGGGTGGTCAACAGAGATTGCAGAGCGTGTGGTTCCTATTGTGCGTAAAGCGATAGGAACGGGGAAAATAGTAGGAGCAATTTGTGGTGCAGCTTCATTTCTTGCTAAACACGGATTCTTGAATAACGTCAGGCATACGGGAAACGGGCTGGAACAATTAAAATTGTGGGGTGGCAATAACTATACCAATTCGGCGATGTATGTGCATGAGCAAGCTGTCAGCGACAAACGTATCGTGACCGCCAATGGTTCTGCGGCTCTTGAGTTTGCCCGCGAACTGCTTCTGCTTTTAGAGAATGATATTCCCGAGCGTATTGATATGTACTATCAATTTAATAAACAGGGATTTACTACTTTGTTTCCTGCCGATAACTGATTCGTAACAAAAGAATACCATATTCTGTTACCTTTAATTTTATCGGCTGTCCAAAAAGTCTGAAAGTTTAGAATAAAACTTTTGATTTAGAATGGATAGGATTTAAGTATAGAAAGAAGCGCCACTTTATACCTGATTTTTATAGGTGAAAGTGGCGTTTTTTTATTTATTCAGTTATAATCTGCTACTTTTGCTAATTTCATTTTGAGTTTTGTGACAGCTCTGTGACTTCTTGTATTGTGTGTTTGGATTAATCTCCAATAAAATATGCTTGTATGTTAGAATTGTTTGGCTAATTAGTATGCCAAGTACAAGCAAGACGGTGCAATTAACTATCTTCGAATTTTTACCGAAAATTTGCTCTTTCTTTTCTTTTTGATTTAATTCAGACAGACGACTTATTTAATTTGGCGGAACGGTAATAAATGATGTTTTAAGCTTTTATCATTATTCATATTTCTGCAAATTCTATGCCAAACGTTTTACATATGGTATAGAATCAAAGTTCATTACTAGAATCAAGCGAAGAACATGTCGCTACAAGAAATGTTTCATTACAGGAAACAAAGTATTTTAATCGTTCAAAACAGAGTGTTTCACTATGAGAAACAAAGTGTTTCATACGCATAAAACACTTTATTTTTACCCTATAAAACAACTTATCAACACATAAGAATCATTCTTGAAAGAACTATCAATTATCTATCAACATGGAAGATACCATTCCTATTCTCTTATGTTTGTATAGGAGAGATGGCTCTTTTGCTTTGTTCTTCTGTATGGGAACGGGATGCAAAGAGTTATACAGGACTTTTTCATGTACAGATTATTTGTCATAATACATTTTGGCAGACCATCTGACATCTGTCACACTAATTGCTTTGGATAAGGAATGATAAGCCATTACATACCAGTTTATTACATGCATTAGTGATAGATGTGACAGATGTCAGGTGCATTTTTTATTTTTTTTGAGAAGGAAATTAAATCCCAGAGAACTCTTATAAAGATTGTTTTCTGAATTAGAACCCATAAAAATATGATAAGATAGGGAAAGTGCTTCCCGTTATATGCTATTTAATAGAGCATAATTATATATTTTTGAAATTAGTTGCAGGGTATTGGGGAATATTATAGAATAAATAAGGGTAATTAAGAATGAGTGATCTTTAGGAGATGCGATAAAAAATAAACAGAGAAATTTGTGTGGATTCATATTTAAATGGAATGGATTTATGAAGGAATCCCTACTTTTAATAAGGTGTCTTTTTTAACTTTATGATAAATATATAAAGAGAAAAAGTGTGGTATGAAAAGAAAATTTAGGAAAGAAGATGATTTTTTTATTAAATTGTTTGGAGTGTATTATTATAATACATATCTTTGCACCCGCTTTCAAGAAGTAAGGGCGTTTAGCTCAGCTGGTTCAGAGCATCTGCCTTACAAGCAGAGGGTCGGCGGTTCGAATCCGTCAACGCCCACAAAAAGTTCCTTTTTTGATTCGAGTAGGGTCGGAAAAAGGAACTTTTTTTATTTCATTTATGGTAGTAGCCGTTTTTAATTGAACTTTTTGGTATTTAAAGCTGTTTACTTCCACAAAAAGAGCTAATTTTGCAATTGATTAATTTGATTTATAATATGGGGCTTGATTTACTCACGGCAATATCACCGGTTGATGGTCGTTATAGAGGCAAAACTGAAGCGCTGGCTTCTTATTTTTCAGAGTTTGCACTGATTAAATACAGAGTGCAGGTAGAAATTGAATACTTTATTACTTTATGTGAGCTGCCTTTGCCGCAGTTGAAAGGTATCGATAAGGGTATTTTCGAATCTTTGCGTGCTATTTATCGGGACTTCACCGAGGCTGATGCGGCACGTGTAAAAGAGATTGAGAATGTGACAAACCACGATGTAAAAGCGGTTGAATATTTTATAAAAGAGCAGTTTGATAAATTAGGAGGTTTGGAAGCATATAAGGAATTCATTCATTTCGGCCTGACTTCCCAAGATATAAATAATACTTCTGTTCCTTTGTCGATAAAAGACGCCTTGAATGAAGTTTATTATCCGCAGATTGAAGAACTTATTGCTCAACTGCGTGTTTATGCCGAAGAGTGGAAAGATATTCCGATGCTTGCCAAGACGCATGGTCAGCCTGCATCACCAACCCGTTTGGGAAAAGAAATCATGGTATTTATTTACCGTTTGGAACGTCAGTTGATTGTTCTGAAATCTTGTCCGATTACTGCGAAATTTGGTGGCGCAACGGGTAACTATAATGCACATCATGTGGCTTATCCGGAATATGACTGGAAAGCATTTGGAAATAAATTTGTAGCCGAAAAGCTCGGATTGGAGCGGGAAGAATATACTACCCAGATTTCTAATTATGACAATTTGGGTGCTGTTTTCGATGCCATGAAACGTATTAATACTATTATGGTGGATATGAACCGGGACTTCTGGCAATACATTTCTATGGAGTATTTCAAACAAAAAATTAAAGCCGGTGAAGTAGGTTCCAGTGCGATGCCCCACAAGGTGAATCCGATTGATTTTGAAAATGCGGAAGGAAACTTGGGTGTTGCCAATGCTTTGTTGGAACACCTCTCTACGAAGCTGCCGGTGTCTCGTTTGCAAAGAGACTTGACCGATTCTACGGTGCTGCGGAATGTTGGCGTTCCTTTCGGACATATTATAATTGCCATTCAAAGTTCGTTGAAAGGCTTGCGTAAACTGTTGCTCAACGAACCCGCCATATATCATGATCTGGATAATTGCTGGAGTGTAGTGGCGGAGGCTATTCAGACTATTTTGCGTCGGGAAGCTTATCCGCATCCTTATGAAGCGTTGAAAGCCTTGACAAGAACCAATCAGGCGATTACGGAAGCTTCTATTAAAGATTTTATTGAACAATTAAACGTTAGCGAGGAAATTAAAAAAGAATTGCGGGTTATTACTCCGCATACATATACAGGTATGTAAAACCAGCCCGCGAGGGCAAAGTATTAATTTTTTAAAGGTAGAAATATGAGTACAGACCATGAAAATTGGCAGGATAATTCTGATGAGAATCAGAGTTCTGACCGCGAAGTGAATCCTTCGTATAACAAAGAAAACAAATTTAACCGTACTTCGAATTATAACCGTGACGAACGTCCGTCTTTTAGTAGGGAAGGAAATGAAGATCGTCCCTATCGTTCGTCGTTCAATCGGAATAATACGGAACGTGGAAATAATTACACTCGTGGCGATCGTCCGCAGCGTCCCCGCTTTAATCGCTCGGTAGCAGGAAGCGAGCGGGTTAGCTATAATCGTGAAGAGCGCAATTCATTCAATCGTGAGGATCGCCCCTCTTATAACAGGGAGGGTAGTGAAGGTCGTCCGTATCGTGCATCGTATAATCGGGAAGACGGAGAACGTCGCTCTTACCGTCCTTCATTCAATCGGGAAGGAGGAGAACGCCCTAACAATTATAATAGAGGAGAACGTCCGCAACGTAATTATAATTCTTATAATAATGAGGAGCGTCCGCGTATACGCCGTGCGAATACAAGTGGCTACAGCAATAATAATTATGGTAATAATAGCTATGGAAGCGGATATAACCGGGGAGAAGGAGGTGAACGTTCTCGGTACAACTCTTATGACAACCGCCGTCCTCAGGGAGGAGGCTTCCGTCCGCGTCGAACCGAAGGATACGATCCGAATGCAAAGTATAGTAAGAAGAAACAAATAGAATATAAAGAAATTCTGGCAGATCCGGATGAACCGATCCGTTTAAATAAATATCTGGCTAATGCGGGTGTTTGCTCTCGTAGAGAAGCCGATGAATTTATTACAGCAGGAGTCGTTTCGGTAAATGGGGAAGTGGTTACGGAATTGGGAACAAAAGTGAAACGCAGTGATAATGTGACTTTCCATAATGAACCTGTAAGTATAGAACGCAAAGTGTATGTGTTGTTGAACAAACCCAAAGATTGTGTTACTACTTCGGATGATCCGCAGGAACGTAAAACAGTAATGGACTTTGTAAAAGGCGCTTGTAAAGAGCGTATCTATCCCGTGGGCCGTTTGGACCGGAATACGACGGGAGTCTTATTATTGACTAATGATGGCGATTTGGCTTCTAAATTGACGCATCCCAAATATCTGAAGAAAAAGATTTATCACGTACATTGTGATAAGAATGTGACGAAGGGGGATATGGAGCAGATTGCAGCCGGCATTACTTTGGATGACGGTGAGATTCATGCAGATGAAATCAGTTATGTCTCTGAAGATAAATCGGAGGTAGGCATTGAAATTCATTCCGGAAAGAATCGTATTGTACGGCGTATTTTCGAATCGTTGGGATACCGGGTCATTAAATTAGACCGCGTATTTTTTGCCGGATTGACCAAGAAGAATTTGCGTCGCGGTCAATGGAGATATTTAACGGAGAAAGAAGTAAACATGCTTCGCATGGGAGCTTTTGAATAAATAAATATACACAAACATATATGGAAAAAATTCGTAGAACAAAGATTGTTGACCTTTTGAAACGTACCGATTTTGGTGCGACGGTTAATGTTAAAGGATGGGTTCGTACCCGTCGTGGTAGCAAACAAGTGAATTTTATCGCTTTGAATGATGGTTCTACAATAAATAATGTGCAGATTGTTGTGGATGTGGCAAACTTCGATGAGGAATTGCTGAAGCTAGTCACAACGGGAGCCTGCTTAAGTGTTAACGGCGTCCTGACAGAGTCGGTGGGAGCCGGTCAGAAGGCTGAGATTCATGCGAAAGAAATAGAAGTGTTGGGTGTATGCGACAATACATATCCTTTACAAAAGAAAGGCCACTCTATGGAATTCTTACGTGAAATCGCTCATTTGCGTCCGCGTACAAATACCTTTGGCGCTGTGTTCCGTATTCGTCATAACATGGCTATAGCAATTCATAAGTTTTTCCATGAAAGAGGATTCTTTTATTTTCATACTCCGTTGATTACCGCCTCGGACTGCGAAGGTGCCGGACAAATGTTTCAGGTTACAACGCTGAATCTGTATGATTTGAAAAAAGACGAAAAGGGTTCGATAATTTATGATGACGATTTTTTTGGTAAGCAAGCTAGCCTGACCGTTTCCGGACAATTGGAAGGAGAACTGGCTGCTACGGCTTTAGGAGCTATCTATACGTTCGGACCTACTTTCCGTGCAGAAAACTCTAATACACCTCGCCATTTGGCCGAATTCTGGATGATAGAACCGGAAGTCGCTTTCAATGATATCACAGACAACATGGATTTGGCTGAGGATTTTATTAAGTATTGTGTGCGGTGGGCCCTTGAAAACTGTTATGATGATGTGAAGTTCCTGAACGATATGTTCGATAAAGAATTGATAGAACGTCTTCAAGGTGTATTGAAGGAAAGCTTTGTGCGTCTGCCTTATACCGAAGGTATCAAAATCTTGGAGGAGGCTGTTGCCCAAGGTCATAAGTTTGAGTTCCCAGTATATTGGGGCGTCGACTTAGCTTCGGAGCACGAACGTTATTTGGTAGAGGAACATTTTAAACGTCCTGTAATTCTGACGGATTATCCGAAAGAGATCAAAGCGTTCTATATGAAACAGAACGAGGATGGCAAAACTGTACGTGCGATGGATGTATTGTTCCCCAAGATTGGAGAAATTATCGGAGGCTCGGAACGTGAAGCTGATTATGATAAACTGATAAACCGTATTAAAGAACTCGATATCCCAATGAAAGATATGTGGTGGTATTTGGATACCCGTAAGTTCGGCACTTGTCCTCACTCCGGATTCGGTTTAGGTTTTGAACGTCTGCTGTTGTTTGTAACCGGAATGACGAATATTCGCGATGTAATACCATTCCCGCGTACACCTCGTAACGCAGAATTTTAAAGATTTCCATAACGATTCTGATATCCCGTGCATTCGTCTGGCTTGTCTAATGGATAGCCTACGATGGATGCACGGGATTTTTTTGTAAAATTTGCCATAAAAAGAGGATAGAATGATAGGTTTATTCAGAAAATTTTATAATCTTTGTAAAGTACTTTAAATATAATCGTTATGAGAAACTGCGTTAAATATCTCTTGTGGGCGGTCATGTTACTGTTGGCAAGTAATGTCTATGGGCAGAGTCGTGATTTTATCACTCCGTCTGTCAATAATTTGAAGGGAATTTGGCAAATGCATTTTTATGTATCGGGCTCTCCGAATATTCCCGGAACCCTTAAAGCCGGAAATACATTTAAGATTCTGAGTGAAGACGGGTATGTAACCAATTTTACTGTGATTCCGAATAAAGGAGCTATCATTACGGGTTTTGGTACTTATGAACAGCTTTCCGATAAAGCCTATAAGGAATATATGATTAAAAACATTCACCTGCCTATGTTGGATGGAAGAGATTATATAATGGAATACGAATTGAAGGATAACGGTAAGTTGATAGTACTTAAATTTTATATAGATAAAGATAAAAACGGTAATATATTGGATGCATGGTATTATGAAACTTGGAAAAAAGTGGAGATGCCATTGGAATATCCGAAAGATTTGGTTCGATAACCGTTATTTCCCCGTCAAGTGGAAAGAAAATGACGAATGTTTAAATACTTTGTTTGTTATCCGAAATATGTATTAACGCAAGCTTTTGCAGATTCAGAAAAATAGATGTCTGCGAAAACTTGCGTTAATTTGCGTTTTGCAGAGACAGTTCAATCCGCTTATGTAACCTTTTCTCTGCTAAATTTTTATAGGATTTGTTTGCTAATTAAAAGAAAACCCGTACCTTTGCAAGCCGATTATTATCAAAAAGTGATAAAAGTTTAGTTTTTAGCGTGTTAATAGTCCATAGTCCGGGACGGTTAGGAGCGCTAAGCAAATGTTTTTTAGTAGTTAACAATTTAAAAAGAAATTAAGAGTGGATACTTTAAGTTACAAGACCATTTCTGCAAACAAAGTAACAGCAACCAAAGAATGGGTTGTTGTAGACGCTACCGACCAGGTGTTAGGCCGTCTCGGTGCGAAAGTTGCGAAACTGTTGAGAGGAAAGTATAAACCAAACTTTACCCCTCATGTTGATTGTGGCGATAATGTTATCATTATCAATGCCGACAAAGTAAAATTAACCGGAAACAAATGGAACGACAGAATCTATTTGAACTATACAGGCTATCCTGGTGGTCAGAAAGAAATTACTCCTGCTCGTTTGATGGCTAAGCCTAACGGTGAGGAAAAATTATTGAAGAGAGTCGTTAAGGGCATGCTTCCTAAAAATCGTCTGGGAGCTAAACAACTTGGCAACCTTTATGTTTACGCTGGTAGCGAACATAAACATCAAGCTCAGAGCCCGAAATCAATTGATATAAACTTACTTAAATAATAAAGAATGGAAGTAGTAAATGCATTAGGCAGACGTAAACGCGCC
>ERZ825137.6561-NODE-6561-length-10081-cov-4.103032_pt1 | contig 10081 bp, 10 predicted proteins | sample MGYA00519873_ERZ825137 | MGnify/ENA primary metagenome ERZ825137 (study PRJEB31778, sample SAMEA3449190) | human gut metagenome | biome: human gut; feature: human-associated habitat; material: faeces | place: United Kingdom | collected 2010/2012 ... | reverse complement strand
ATGCGCTCTGCGCCCAGTGTGTAGCGCGCTTCCATGATCAAGTCCAGCGCCGTCTGCTCGTCCGTCAGTGCGCACGTGCCTGTTACAAGGGCGATGGCGACTCCGTTTTCTGTGATTTTTTCCATTGCCATGCTCTTTCCTCCTGTTCTGTTTGAATATGCCTTCTGCTCAAAGGCTTGCCGTCAGCCATTGCCGCAGAGCCTCCAGCTCCTTTGGCGTGTGGAAATAGTGGCTCGCTTCGGGGCGTGTCAGCAGCCTGCAGCCGTATTGCCGGGCAAAACGGGCGGTGACATCCGGCTCACACAGCTCGTCCCGTCCGCCGCACAGAATGGATGTGGGCGTGTCCCAGCGGCGCACGGGATGTTCTTTCACATAGCAGTAGTAATCCCAGTACAGCGTTTCTCCGGTGGGTGTTTCTATGGCCCGTTCCCGGCACAGGCGCTCCTGTGTTACGCCGAACCAGCCCATCATGTTTTCAATGAGCCGCCGCATATCCAAGACAGGGGAAAGGAACAGCGCCTGTTCCAGCGGCTCGTCCGCGTAGGCTGCCAGGCTGAAGCAGGCTCCCAGGCTGCAGGCGAACAGGCCCACGTGCGCCCAGCGCTTTTTGGCGTACCCCATCACGGCCTTAAGCTCGGGTACGCAGACTTGTATCCTGCACGGCGCAGGCTCGTCTTTGCGGCCGCCGTGTCCGGGCAGATCGAAGCTGAGCACCTGCAGCGCCCGGGCGGACGCGGCTTCGGCAAGCAGCTGAATGGGCGTATCGGCTTTGTGGGACAAATTGCCGTGGACGGCAACGACCGCCCCATCGCTCGGCGGTCCCCACACAAGGGCGGGGATTCCGCCCAGATCGAGTTGTTCTGTCTGCATAAAGCTCCTTCCTCGGATAAAACGGGCCGTGGACGTTTTCCGGCCCATGATCGGAGACGGAAAATAAGAAAACCCGTGCCGCATTGCCAGAAAGGCATTGCGGCACGGGTTGTGTTGCATGGCTCGCAGCCTTCGCGCGGAAAGCTGGCAAACGGAAATTCAGCGCTTGCTGAACTGCGGCGCGCGGCGTGCGGCCTTGAGACCGTATTGGCGTACAGTTTAGCGCCGGTTTTCCTTGATTTTATGGGCTTTTTGGCCTCTGCCCTCAAATGTTGCCCCAGTATTTAATCATAAAAATGGGGGCATTTTAGACACCAACAGATGGAGCAAATGCAGCATTTACAACACTCAGAAGTTCCTCCGGTTTATTATACTTCACCTGCGCGTAAATGTCCATAGTCGTCTTACTGTTTTCATGCCCGGCAAGATATTGAACAGTTTTTGGGTCAATGCCTGCATACAGCAGGTTAGTAATATAGGTGTGACGAAGTTGATGTGGGGTTACATCAAAGTCAATGGCATACACTAACTTCGGGTTATTTTTCTGATGACTGCCAGGGGTAGGCGTTACCGTACACTTCACGCACTGGCCATTTACATACTTATAATAGTTATGGGGTTTCGTAGAGCGAACGGTTACATATTTCCATACCCGCTGAAACTGCGAAGATGAAAGAGGATTTCCATTTCTGTCAGCAACCACATATTCCGATTCGGTTTTCTCTTTCACTTCCCGCAGGCAGTCTGTCAAACACTTTGGGATCGGAATATCTCTCCGAGCCGCCTTCGTTTTCAGCGTTGTGGAAATCACCGGCCTGTTATGTTCTGAGCGCCATGCCCTCCGTACAGAGATGTACGGCGTAGGAACATCCAGAAATACGCAGTCCCATTGCAGTCCCAGAATTTCTTCACGACGCAGGCCGGAATATAAAGCGATCATTATAAAGGTATAGGGCGGAAGCCCTCGGACAGTATCTAAAAGTAGCTTCACTTGCTCATCCGTCAAGGCATTTATCTTTTTCCCCGGTTTTCCCCCTTTGGCCGAGAGTCCCTCACAGGGATTATATTCAAGTAACTGGCTTCGCTCTGCCGAATAAAAGACACATTTCAGGAGCATATTTACCTTACTATACAATCCAGCAGATTTTGAAGCCAATGGAATCATCGCAAGCCGAATATCGTCTGCAGTCACATCCTCAAGATACATATCGCCTAAAGGTTTGACAATATAGTTGTTCATGGTCTGGGTATATCCTCTCAACGTGCCGGAAGATACCTTTGCCGACTGCATGAGCAACCACTTCTCGCAATACTCTGCCACCGTTGGATGTTTTCTGCGGAAAACCGCCTCCTCTACCTGGCGTCGAGCCTCCATCTCCTTTAACTGGAGTTCCTCGCAGGTTTCAGCATACAAGTCCACCCTTTTTCCATCGGCATCGGTGATCCGAGTCCTGTAATATTGAATCCCCCTCCGCATGGCAGTGCCATACCGGGGAACATTTTCTTGTTTTTTCGCCATGATTTCAGTTCCTTTCTATTTAATATGTATTTCAGCGCCGATACCTTCTTTATACTGAAAAATCATGGCTCTATCAAAGGTGCGATTCTGGGAAACGCAAAGGGCGGGGAACACTCCCCGCCCTTTGTACGTTTTCCGTCAAATTATTGTGCCGCTTCGTATTCACCGCCATCCCATTCTGCAAAGGCTCCGCTTAAAACTCCTGCCAGTTGCTCCGGCTTGTTGTACTTTACCTTCGCATAAATGTCCATCGTGATCTTACTGCTCTCATGGCCAGCCAAGTATTGAACTGTTTTCGGGTCTACCGAAGCATGAATCAAATTTGTGATGTAGGTATGACGAAGCATGTGTGGCGTAACCTCAAAATCCAAGCTATATACCACATGACCATTGTTCCGTGCTTTTTCACCCAGCTTCGGGTAAAGCATATACTTCACATATTTCCCGTCCACAAGTTTGCGAGCTATCCTCGGTTTTGCTGTCCGTGTCACGATATACTGCCAAAGCCGCTTAAACTGCGTATAAGACAACGGCTCTCCATCCTGGTTGGCAATTACATAGTCTGATGTCGATTTTTTCTTTGCCGCTTTCAAGCACTCTGCCAAACGATCCGGGAGAGGGATATTCCGCTCCGCAGCCTTCGTTTTTAACTCTGTGAGAATGACCGGCCTATTATGTTCCGTGTGCCACGCCCGCCGGACCGTCAAATACGGCGCATCTGTATCCAGATATACCGAATCCCATTGCAGTGCAAGGATTTCTTCCCGCCGCAGCCCGGCATACAGGCCAATCATCACAAATACATAGGGCGGCAACCCACGAATGGCGTCCAAAAGCCGTTCTACCTGTTCATCCGTCAAAGCCTGCCGCTCCTCCTGCGGAACGCCTCCGCCTTTTGCCTCAAGGTATATCGTCGGGTTTGTATCAATCACATGGCTCTCCTTGGCCGCCCGGAAAATAGACTTGTAGAGGATTACCACGGACTTATATACTGAAGCCGACTTTTTAGAGACTGGCACAAGGGCAACCTGGATGTCATCCAGGGTTACATCGGCCATTCGTTTCTCACCCAGCTCCTTGATAATATGCCGCCGCACCTTGGATGTATAATCAATCAATGTGGTGGCACGGATATGGACGGACTGCATCAGAAGCCACTTTTCACAATACTCGGCGACCGTGGGGGATTTACGCCGGAATGTGGCGTTGTCGATTTGCTCAAGAGCCGCCATTTCCTTGTCGTAAACTTCCTCGCGGGTTTTTCCGTAAAGAATCACCCGTTTGCCATCTGCGTCCTCAATATCTGTTTTGTAATACTCATGCCCATTTATCTGGACTTTGCTGTACCTGGGAATTCGTTTTCTTTTTGCTGCCATTTTTCTACCTCCAAATGCAATCGGTGTTGTATCTTTGTTTTACCAAAACCGCACGATTTGCTCAAAGGTGCGATTTGTTTCCTCGCACATTTCGGTAGGTTGCTTTCTTTTCCACAGGTTTTGCCCGATAGGTGCATTTAGCAACATATTCCTGAAGGTAGGCAGAAGTGAAATATACGCACCCATTCGGTACATATTGAATATAGGAAATCAAACCGCTGTTTCTGGCTTCATCCAAGGTGGCAAGGCTGATTCCCAACAGTTTTGCCGCCTCCTTACGAGTAATCAGCTTTTCCATATCCAATCTTCACTTCCTTTCCTTCTTTTTTACTACTTCATAATCAAAACCGGGCCGCTGGCCGCAGTAGGTGCAGATGTCCTTTTCCACCCGGCCAGGGTGGACCCGGCGCAAATAATAAGAGCCTGTGCCGTAGAAGTTATTGGCACAGGCCGGACAAAGGCACATGATTAAATTTTTCGACGTTTCTTCAATCAATCCCACGCTGACTGCCAGAGCGCGGTTGAGCCGGCGGATATGCTGTTCCTCCAGATGTCCGATGTACGCGCCCAGCCGTTTCTTGTCAATGGTGCGGAGCTGTTCCAAAAGAACGAGAGAAGGCAGTTCCAGCCCGTTTTCCGCCTGGAGAAGATAGTGGGTGGGCAGCTTGGCCTTGGCGTCCACTTTGCTGGAAATGGCCGCCACAATGACGGTGGGGCTGTATTTGTTCCCCGTGTTGTTCTGAAGAATAAGGACGGGGCGATAGCCTTCCTGCTCGGAGCCGATTCCCCGGCCCAGATCGGCATAGTACATATCGCCGCGCAGATATGTCCTGTTCATGTCTTATGACCTCCCTTTGAAAAATTAGGCGGCGTGGGCCGCCTATGTAAAGGCCGCACAGCAGAACAGAATGAAGGCCGGGGAGAGATAAAACCATTCTCCTGTTTTCATTGGCCCGTCCTGCTGTACGGCCCGTATTTCAAAGGTGCTCCTATTTGTCCTCGACGCCCCGAAGCACCGGGTGGGAAGTCATCAAACGGCTGGCGGCTTGCCAGCTCCACGGGGAATCTCACCCCTCGCGTGGTTCTCACGCAACCGCCCCCATTGCCTGCGACGGATCACGGCGGCAAACCGCTTCAACGCTCGGACGTTAGGCTGGACGGGAGTATCATTGTCCCCGCTGCTGGTCATGGCCGTACCGGGAGCCATCCGGTACTGACAGCCTGCTGTTTCTCGCTCCTTGCCGGGAAGAACAAACCAAAGACCTGCATTTTCTTTTTCGGTGGTGTCTCGTTGTTTTCTTCCGGCAGATCGCCGCGCAGCAGCCGCCTGGGCTTTGGCTTTCGCCAAAGCAGCGGGAATGTGCCTGATGAATGGGTATGCAGTTTTCAAAGTTCCGGGAGAGATAAAAAAGACCTCTCACTCTATTTGCCGTTGAGTGAGAGGTCTAACAACCCTATTTACTCAAAAAAGTTTTTCAGCTTTTTGAGTATCCGGCTTTTCCGCTTGTGGACGGCCTGCTGGGAAACGCCCAGTCCCTTTGCCACTTCGCTTTCTGTTTTCTCGTCAAAGAACAGGGCACAAATGAAATCCCGTTCTTCTTTGGTAAGCTGCATAAGCGCGGTATGTAGCTTGTCCACCGCAAGTTTTCGGATCACTACATCCTCCACGCTCTCCGCAGCAGCGGCAAACTGGCGGGCATTTTCTTCCATGAGCCTGTCCAGGGAATCCTCCCGGCTGGGGAGAACCTGTTTGATTTCGCCGTTGCTGCCGTAAACCGGGCGCTCGCTTTTCAGATCCGCCTCAAAGTAGCGCATTTTCCGGTCGCCCCGCATATAAGCGGTATATACCTCGTCCGTGACCTCGACAAATTGGCCGCGAACCCATATTTTCTTTTTACCAGCGTCCACGCTGTGTACCTCCGTTTCGTCTGAATTTCGGGAAGAAATCCAGACGGACGGCGGCCCCCTGCAACGCGGCTGGCTTGTCCTAACGGGAAATAACAGAAATCTGCATTTCCCGACATAGAAAAAGCGCGCACACCTTCTGGTGTACGCGCTCGGCTGTTGGCTTTTGGCGGATGATGGGTAAGGCCCAGGGAAAAGGAAAAAGCCTGTCGAACAAAAAAATACCGCAATCCCCTTGAGGACTGCGGTATGTAGGAAATGCGGATTTAATCCGGCGCGGGGCGGGCAGGCCCCCGGCTTTTTCTTTTCAGGCTCCATGTGCTATCCCCTTATGGGGATAAGCTGACAGACATCACCACCTTTCCCCAGACTAAAAATGTAGATGGGGGTAGTATAATGGATAAAATACAAATGAAATGGAAGCGAAACGCAAATAGAACACAATTCGGTCGCAAATTCAGAGCAAAGCCGACAAGGAAAGGGCGGAAAAAAGCGCCATTTGTAGGGCTTTGGGAGAATGGCGCGAAAAAACGGCAGCCCTCTATGGGCTGCCGTTCTCAATCATCAATGTACTTCCATGCAGTACCCGATGTCCCGGATACAGGAAATTGCAAAAGGTGGCCGGGGAAAGGCTGCGTACAGTTTCTGCCGCATACTCCGCACATGGCTGCCCACCGCGATATTTTCATTGCCAAAGGGTTCTTCTTTCCAGACTTTTTCATACATCTGTCCGTAGGTAAGCACCCGCCCTTTATTGGTCACTAATAGGCAGAGCAGGGCGAACTCCTTGGTATTCAGCTCAATTTCCTGCTGACCGTGATAGATTTTTCGGCGGTCTGGGTAGATTTGCAGGCCAGGGAGTGACAGGATCGGCTCTGGGTCAATCTCCCACATTTTCAAATCCGGGTGGAACTGTAAAAAGGTAAGAAAATCCTCAAATGTCCGTTTGTCTTTATCCTCCAGCTCCATAATCACTACTCGTCCGATGGTATCACCTCCCGGCTGCTTGGCCAGGCGGCTTCTCTCAATTTCTTATAGCTCGTTTCACTGATGACGTGTTCCAGTTTGCAAGCGTCCTGTGCCGCAATATCCTGGGGTACACCAGCCTCGATGAGCTGCCTGGTGAAAAACTGGTGCTTTTCATAAATCTGTTCGGCAAACTGTAATCCCAATTCTGTCAGGGAGAGTGTGCCGTCGGCATTTTTTACAAGATGCCCGGATTTGGACAACTCCTTGACAGCCCGGCTTACAGAGGGCTTTTTTACTCCTAAATGCTCTGCCACATCCACACAGCGGACATAACCATGTCTTTTCTGCATCATCAAGACTGCCTCCAGATAGTCCTCCATTGCTGATGTCAAAGCCATTGGCACACCTCCCATCCAAAGTATTTTGGGTATTAGCTACCGTTATTTTGCCTTTACATTGGCGATCTCAATGAAAAGCTGGTCACTGCCGAAGCTGAAGGATTCAATCTTGTCGCTGTTAAATGCCGCATACTGGTGAGCTGAAGTAAACGGAACCAGCACGGCCTGATCTGCTGTAAAGGTCAGCACCTCGTTATAGATTTCCTGCACACGGTCCAAATCAGCGGTGCTGTCCAGCTCTTTAATGGTGTCCGTGCCATTTTCCATAGTAAGGGCAACCTGCCACAAAATCGGGTCGGACATCATTTCCGGGTTCATATTCGTCATGGTGAGGAACGGGTCATAGTAACCGCCGTAGGTTGTGTGGAGCGAGAAATCAAAATCGGTAGAAACCTGCGTAAACCACGTCATATTATCCGAACCGCGAGGCGTTACTTCAAACCCTACTTCACCCAATTCCTGAGCAATTACAAGCGCCGCATCGTCCATTGTTCCCTGATTGGTGATATAATCCAGCGTAACACTCAATTTTGCGCCATCTTTTTCGCGGATGCCATCGCCATCACTGTCTACCCAACCGGCGCTTTCCAGCAATTCTTTTGCTTTATCTGCATTGTAGCTGTATGTAGTGGCTTCTACATCGCAATACGGTAGAGAGGTATCCAGCAACTGTTCCGAAGCTGTTTCAAGACCGGAGAATACACTGTCGCTGATCGTTTCCTTATCAATCGCATAGGCCACCGCCTGCCGGACAGCGGCATCGTTAAACGGAGCCTCCTGTGTATTGAAGCCGATAAAACGGCTGTTGGAAATGCTGTCATCCAATACGGTGCCAATTCCATCCGCAGAGGAAAGTTCGGTATAACCAGCAAAGCTCAAACGGGATGTACCCGCAAGCAGATCCACTTCGCCATTGCGCAGAGCGAGAATTGCAGCATCGGGATCCGCGATCACTTTTACGGTAAATTCGTCCACATCAGGCTGTTCTCCCCAATAATTGGGATTGCGGACGAAAGTATAAGAGGTTCCGTCACCGTCCCCGGCATACATATAGGGGCCAGTCCCCATTGTCTGGGTCAGCAGTTCTTCTTTAGTTGTCAAATCCTCATTAAACGCATTGGGCGATACGATTCCCATTGGGTTGCACATGGCGAGGTCGTTCAAAACACCATAATAAGGAGTGGTAAGATGAATTGCCACGGTATGTTCGTCCACCACTTCAATCGACTCCGTGAGTGTTCCAATCTTACCAAAGGATGCAATATATGCTCCCAAATTGGAGAATGCCGCCTCTAAGCTGGTTTTTACTGCTTCCGCATTGAGGTCAGCACCATCCGAAAACTTCACGCCTTCTTTGAGATGGAAAGTGTAGGTCAGTCCATCATCGCTGATGTTCCACGTTTCGGCCAGCCCAGCCTTAAATTCACCATTTTCCCGAACGACGAGTGTATCGTAGCAGTTACGGGCATAGTAGGTGAAACCGTAAGTACCATTGGAAGTGGCAGGGGACATCGCTGGATAGAAGCCGGTGGAAAAATCCCAGCTTTCTGTTGTTGTGATACTTACCGGGGTAGAATCAGAACCGGAAGTATCGGGTGTTGTACTGTTGCAGGCGCAGAGACCAAGCGCCATAACGCCCGCCATCATCAGTGCAGCAAGTGATTTTAGTTTCATAAATCAAACCGTCCTTTCGTTTTTTGTATATATCACGCCTCAAGGAGCGTATATACCTATTTCAAATCAAGTGGGAAGCGCGCAAAAGCTGTTTGGTATAGGGGTTTTGAAATATCTTCAGATCCCCATTCCATTGACGGCTTTCGATCAGTTTCCCGTTTTGCATCACATGAATTTCGTCCGCAAGATAAAGCGCCGCGTCAATCTCATGGGTAATGAAAAGATAACAGCATTGTTCTTCCTCCTGAACTCTTTTTAGCAATTCCAAAATACTTTTGCGCAGAATGACATCCAAACCGCTGATGGATTCGTCAAAGACGATATAGCGCGGGGAAACAGCCAGAGCACGGGCAATCCCGATACGCTGTCTGCGCCCGCCATCCAACTCATGGGGATACGCATTTACAAGCCGCTCCGCCAGTCCTACCGTAGCCATCAGCTCACGGACTCTGGCATCGATCGCCTTTTTATCTTTCAAGATCTTGTTTTCAATAATGGGCTCCGCAATGGTCTGACTCACAGTCTTCTTAGGATCCAGAGAAGAAAACGGATCCTGAAAGATGATCTGCATATCCCGGCGCATCTGCCGCATCTTACTGCTGCTCAAAGCCGTGATGTCCTGGCCATTAAAGATCACCTGGCCGTCAGTTGGTTCCAAAAGTCTTAAAATCGCACGTCCAGTCGTCGATTTTCCACATCCGGACTCTCCAACAATTCCCAGTGTTTTTCCCTTTTCAATGGTAAAACTCACATCATCCACCGCATGGAGGGTTCCACGGGCTGTTTTAAAATATTTTTTCAGATGCTTTACTTCCAGTATATTTTCAGCCATTCTTTTTCCCCCTCTCAATATGGAAGTCCGGATTCTCGTACGCCAGACATGCCGCTTTATGAGTTCCTCCGAAGGACACCAGCTCCGGTCTTCTTTCCCTGCACGCATCTGTCGCGTAATTGCATCTTGGAGCAAAGGCACAGCCCCTGGGCAGATTTGTGGGATCCGGCATCAGACCGCGGATCGGCTCCAACTTGCTCCGTCTATTTTTGATATTTGGAAGAGAGTTGAAAAGCCCCTCGGTATACGGATGCAGTGTGTGATTGAAAACTTCATCCAGATTTCCCTCTTCAATGATCTTTCCAGCATACATGACTGCTACCCGGTCACATGTCTCTGCCACGATTCCCAGGTCGTGGGTAATCATGATCATGGACGTATCCTTTTTCTGCTTTAATTCCCGCATCAGCTGAAGGATCTGGGCCTGGATCGTCACATCCAGGGCAGTTGTGGGCTCATCTGCAATTAAGAGCTGCGGACTGCACGCCAGGGCAATGGCAATGATCACCCTCTGCTTCATGCCGCCCGAAAACTGGTG
>ERZ825137.6560-NODE-6560-length-10081-cov-4.333333_pt1 | contig 10081 bp, 9 predicted proteins | sample MGYA00519873_ERZ825137 | MGnify/ENA primary metagenome ERZ825137 (study PRJEB31778, sample SAMEA3449190) | human gut metagenome | biome: human gut; feature: human-associated habitat; material: faeces | place: United Kingdom | collected 2010/2012 ... | reverse complement strand
GGTAAGGCAAAGGTCTGCAACACCTCTATCACCAGTTCAAATCTGGTTGGCGCCTTACTTAAACCCCTTAGAAGATTATTTCTAAGGGGTTTTTTGTACATCTTTGATAAAGGGAATTCTAGGTTTAATTTTTAAATAAAAAATAATTCCCATTGACTTACTAGGAATAAAGTGCTAATATGCATACTAAATTAAATTTATTTGCTCAAGAACAAACTAAAAAGTGGAAACTGGAAACAAGATATAAGGAAAGAAGGTTTACAATTATGGCGGGATATGTAAAAAGTACTTTGGATTTGATTGGGAATACCCCTCTTATGGAAGTGACAAATATCGAGAAAGAATTAGGATTGGAAGCGAAGGTTCTGGTAAAACTTGAGTATTTTAATCCGGCTGGAAGCGTGAAAGACCGTGTGGCAAAGGCAATGATTGAGGATGCGGAAGAAAAGGGAATATTGAAAGAAGGCGCAACAATTATTGAACCGACATCAGGAAATACCGGAATCGGTCTGGCTGCCATTGCTGCAGTAAAAGGATATCGGATTATCCTGACAATGCCGGAAACTATGAGCGTAGAACGTAGAAATATTTTGAAAGCTTATGGAGCAGAATTGATTTTGACAGAAGGTGCAAAAGGAATGAAGGGTGCTATTGCAAAAGCAGAAGAGCTTGCAAAAGAAATTCCGGGAAGCTTTCTGGCGGGACAGTTTGTAAATCCGGCAAATCCGGCTATTCACAAGAAAACAACTGGTCCTGAGATTTGGAAAGACACAGATGGAAAGGTAGACATTTTTATTGCAGGTGTAGGAACCGGTGGAACAGTTACCGGAGTTGGAGAATACTTAAAAGAACAGAATCCAGATGTGAAAGTGGTTGCTTTAGAGCCGGCCAGTTCACTGGTTTTGTCAGAAGGAAAAGCAGGTTCTCATAAGATTCAGGGCATTGGTGCCGGATTTGTTCCGGAAGTGTTAAATACCGAAATCTATGATGAAGTATTTAAGGCAGAAGCAGAGGATGCATTTGCTGCCGCGAAACTCCTTGCTAAGAAGGAAGGAATTCTGGTAGGTATTTCTGCAGGTGCAGCATTACATGGCGCAATTGAACTTGCCAAGAGACCTGAGAATAAAGGAAAAATGATTGTTGCTTTATTGCCGGATACTGGAGACAGATATTATTCTACACCATTATTTACAGAGTAGAAGGATCAGACAATGACATTAACACAGATAAATTATTTTATAACTATTGCAGAAATGAAATCCTTAAATAAGGCTGCGGAACAATTATATGTTTCGCAGCCCTCATTAACCACTGCGATTAAAGAACTGGAGAAAGAACTTGGTGTTACACTTTTGCACAGAGGCGGAAGAGGGGTGGCACTTACCAATGACGGAATTGAATTTCTACTTTATGCCAAGCAAATCTACGGACAGTACGAGAATGTACTGGAGCGTTATGGAAAAGGTGGAACGTATAAGAGAAAATTCGGAGTGTCCACGCAGCATTATTCCTTTGCGGTAAAAGCATTTGTAGATATGGCAAAAGCATTTGATATGTCAAAATATGAATTTGCTATCCGTGAGACAAAAACGGTGGAAGTGATTCAGGATGTCAGTACCATGAAAAGTGAAATCGGGGTGCTTTACCGAAGCGATTTCAACAGGAAATTTATTGACAGACTGTTACGGTCATTGAACCTACGTTTTCATTCGCTGATTGAATGTCAGGCTTATGTTTACATCTGGAAGAATCATCCACTGGCGAAAGAAGAATCGATCTGTTTTGAACAGCTCCAGGATTACCCTTGTCTTTCTTTTGAACAGGGAGACAACAGTTCATTCTATTTTGCGGAAGAGATTCTTTCGACGAATGAATACCCGCAGGTAATTAAGGCAAATGACAGAGCTACCATGCTTAACCTTATGCTGGGATTGAATGGTTATACCCTCTGCTCAGGAATCATTTGCGAAGAAATCAATGGAAGTGAGTATATTGCGGTCCCATTCCGGGATGATAAGCAGAATCCAAACAGTGTGATGGAAATAGGATATATTACCAAAGAGAATGCCATTCTCAGTTCTATGGGAGCACTTTATGTGGATAAATTAAAAGAATACTTGTATGGAAATGATGAAAATGAAACCCAGTTATAAATTTAATTTATAACTGGGTATTTTTTCTATGTATTAGACATTTAATTCCTAGCATGTTACTATGAGTTCATCACAAAAAAACAAACAAATTTTTTATAAAAAAGAGCATGGAGGGAATGAAAATGGCAGATATTAAAAATTCTAAAAATTGGGCATTTGAAACAAGACAGTTACATATTGGACAGGAACAGGCAGACCCTGTAACAGACGCAAGAGCAGTTCCAATTTACGCAACAACATCTTATGTGTTCCACGATTCGCAGCATGCGGCAGACAGATTTGGTCTGCGTGATGCGGGAAATATTTACGGAAGACTTACCAATCCGACACAGGATGTATTTGAACAGAGGATTGCATCTCTGGAAGGGGGCGCGGCCGCACTTGCAACTGCATCGGGTGCAGCGGCAATCAGTTATACATTCCAGGCACTTGCAAAAGCAGGAGAACACATTGTAGCATCAAAAACAATTTACGGTGGAACTTACAACCTGCTGGCCCATACATTACCACAGACAAGCGGTGTAACAACAACATTTGTTGACCCTGAAGTGGAAGGCGCATTTGAGGCAGCAATTCAGGAAAATACGAAAGCAATTTTTGTAGAGACACTTGGAAATCCAAATTCTAATCTGGTTGATTTGGAAAAAATTGCAAAATTGGCTCATAAACATAATATCCCATTGGTAGTTGATTCTACTTTCGCAACACCATTCCTGGTTCGTCCGATTGAATATGGAGCAGACATTGTTGTTCATTCCGCAACAAAATTTATCGGTGGCCATGGTACAGCAATCGGTGGAGTCATTGTTGATGGCGGAACATTTGATTGGAAAGCATCAGGAAGATATCCTTGGATTTCTGAACCAAATCCAAGCTATCATGGAGTATCCTTTGCAGAAGCAGCCGGACCTGCAGCATTTGTCACTTACATTCGTGCCGTACTTCTGCGTGACACCGGAGCAACACTTTCTCCATTCCATGCATTTCTCTTCCTTCAGGGATTAGAAACACTTTCCCTTCGTGTAGAAAGACATGTAAGTAATGCACTGAAAATTGTAGATTACCTGGCAAATCATCCGCAAGTAGAAGCAGTTCATCATCCTTCACTTCCAAGTGAACCAAGTCATGAATTGTACAAGAAATATCTGCCGAACGGTGGTGGCTCTATTTTTACATTTGAAATTAAGGGGGATGCTAAGACAGCACAGAAATTTATCGATAATCTTGCAATCTTCTCGCTTCTCGCAAATGTAGCCGACGTAAAATCACTGGTCATTCATCCGGCAACAACAACACACAGCCAGTGTACAGAAGCAGAGCTTTTGGAACAGGGCATTAAGCCGAATACAATCCGTCTTTCTATCGGAATTGAAAAAGCAGAGGATTTGATTGCAGCATTGGATGCAGCATTTGAAGCTGTAAAATAAAAACAAAAACAAATTTATGATGTCCTATAAGGGTTGTTTTGCTGAAATGTTCATGGTATAATATGTGAGCAAATATTAATGAACTGTAAGAAAAACATAAGATTAACAATACTGAAGGGACATATATGGAACAGAAAGAAAAATTTTATCACCGGCTCTGGTTTAAGGTGGTTCTGGTAATTACAATTGTATTACTTGGTTTTTCTGTCAGAACATATTTGGAAAAAGTGTATGAGGATGGACAGAAGAACAGAACACAAAAGGGCGAAGTAAAGTTATATGAAGACGGAAGCCGAGTCGGCCGAGAACTGGATTACGCAGAGTCTGTACCGGAGGATAATAAGATTTTACAGAAGTTTAAGGCTGCATTTCCAGAGTATGAAGTCATACTGGCTTGCGAGGAAGATCTGACCGATGACGGAAAGAAGGATCTGCTTGTAATTTACTTTACAACCGAATCCGATGCATATAGTGGTTCGACCTCTACTGTTAATGGAGGCCACATACGATTAAGAGTGGCAATCGACTCGGGAGATGGAGAGAATTATAGCTTCTCAGACCCTGTTCCGGCACCGATTGAAAACCAGAAGGTCAAATTTCAGAATATCGATAAAGAAGCAGAGATGGAATTTGTTCTGCAAGGGCAAAAGGGTAGCAAGGTTGGATATGGTATCTATAGGGTAATCGATGGCGGTCTGGTCAATTTATTTGCAGAAGGTCTGGAAGAGTGCTGATAGTACTTGGTAGACCAGAGGTTCTGGTCAAAAGAAAAATATTTATAAATATTTTACAATTTCAATAGCACTCGTACTTGACGAGTGCTATTTTTGGTGCTATAAATATGTTATAAGGTATATAGAACAGATGTAACAAAGATATCTTATGGATTTGTAAATTGATAAGAACGGTAGATGCCGGATTTTTAAATGGTGGAAACGGGGATGGGCTGCTTGAGAGTCTGCCCCGTTTTCGATTATGATAGAAGGGAGAGAGAAGAATGGCTAAGCGGGATTATTACGATGTACTTGGAGTTTCAAAAAATGCGGATGCGAAGGAAATTAAACGGGCATACAGGAAACTTGCGAAAAAATATCATCCAGATACAAACCCAGATAATAAAGAGGCGGAACAACGATTCAAAGAAGTCACGGAGGCTTATAATGTGTTAAGCGATTCTGAAAAGAAGAAACTATATGATCAGTTTGGCTTTGCGGCTTTTGAGGAAGGCGCAGGTCCGCAGAATGCACAAGGTGGCTATGGCAGTGGATGGAATCATACGCAGGGGCGCTATGGAAGCGGTTGGAATACAAAAGGCTTCGATTTTGGCAATGGCGGACAATATAGAGAATATCATTTTGAAAACGGAAGCGCAGATGACATGTTTGGCGATATATTTGGTGATATGTTCCGTGGAAATTCAAGCAAGGATTTTAAGGGTGGTTTCGGTGGTTATGGCAGGTCTTCCAAGCGAAGAGGTCAGGACACGACGGCAGATATTAAGGTAACCTTTGAAGAAGCTGCATTTGGATGTAGTAAGCGGATTTCATTTGAAAATGGACAGTCGCCATCACTTGAGGTAAAGATTCCTGCCGGTATTGCAGATGGACAGAGTATTCGATTGAAAGGAAAAGGATACCCGGGAAGCGGTGGTGCTGAGGCGGGAGATCTGCTTTTGAAAGTGCATGTTGCAGAGAAACCAGGATATGAGCGCAAAGGTATGGATATTTATACAACTGAGAATATTCCATACACCACAGCGGTATTGGGTGGCAATGTCGTGTTCCATACGTTGTATGGGGATGTGCAGTGCAAGGTTCCTGCAGGAACACAGTCTGGAAGCAAGATTCGACTGAAGAAGAAAGGAATCGTTTCCATGAAAAATCCAGATGTATATGGAGATGCTTACGTGACGATTCAGATTGCAGTGCCAAAGAATGTTAGCGCATTGGAACGTGAAAAATTACAGGAATTACAAAAAATGGAGATACATTAAGATATCTCCATTTTTTATGGGAAAAACTTGTAGCCCTTTCCCCAGACAGTGGTAAGGTGTTCTGGGCTGGAAGGGTCATCTTCAATTTTATCACGCAGGCGCTTGATGTACACCAGAATCGTATTGTTATCCGGCTCATCACCTTTCCATACCTTAGAAAAAATCTCTTGCTTACTTAAAAGCTTTTCTTTATTTTCAACGAAGAAACAGAGCAATGAAAATTCCTTCGAAGATAACGAAATTTCCTTATCATTTTTGAAAACAGTCTGAGTATCTAAATGTAAAGTAAAATTACCACATTGTACTTCTGTCTGCATGGATTGTGCAGTGGACAGAGCCTTGGCAGAGTATTGTTGGCTTCGTCTGACAATAGCTTTGATTTTGGAAACAAGAACCGTTTTACTGAATGGCTTTGTCATATAATCGTCAGCGCCAAGTCCAAGTCCCTCGACTTGGATTGCATCCTCTTCGCGTCCACTCAATAAAATGACAGGAGTGAGAACTTGATGTGCACGCAATTCATGCAAAAACGAAAAACCATCTTGCTCTGGCATCATAATATCGAGTAAAATAATATCAAAAGACTGTGTGTCTAAATATTCAAATGCATCTTTGGTACTCTGCGCACAGGTTACTGTAATATCTTCATGTTTTAATACAGTACTGATGGCCTTAAGTACAGAGGTCTCATCATCGACGACGAGAACGGAAATATCGGACATTAGAATTCCTTCCTTTCTGGTTATAGCTATTGTCATTATAGCGGGCACAGTTTTTAAAGTCAAATATTATAGAGGTAATTTATGAAGAAAAAAAATGTATTATGGAAGCAGATAGTAATTACGGTTGTGGGAGTGGTTGCATTGGTTGCGGCAGCTATTTTCTGTTATAACCGGGTAGAGAAAACGATTGTGGCAAATGAGCAGGAGAGCCTTAAGAGTATTGCGGAGGTAAATGCGCAGAGTCTGGAAGAAAGTTTACATTCCAAAGGAAATTTGCTCTATGCCGCTTTGTCGGGAGACATGAACAGTATTGAGGACGTGGAAAAGGGGATGCTCAAATTAAAGGAAAAAAGTACCTTCTATTCCAATGATGAGATATATGGTCTGGAGGAGTGGCAGAAGAATGTGATAAGTAAGGCCAAGGAAAATCTGGGAGAAGTAACCATCGGACCAGTACGAAAATCAGAAGAAGGATATTATGTTCTTTATATGACAAAGGCAGTTTCTGTCCGGGGCCTGATCGCCGGGTGTGTACAGGTTGAACTGAATCTGGATGAGATGTATTCTAAGGAACAGGGGCTATCTGACCTGAGGTTGGGAAATGATGGATATTGTATTGTGAAGCTGGGAAATGATGTAATTATGCCAAGCGATTATAGTGAGGCGGCACTGTCCATTTTTCATACAGGGGGCAATTGTTGTACAGTAGAATGGGTTTACGAGACTCGGTCAGGAACACCTCGAAGCAGCCGTAAATTGATTGCAAGTGATAGTGTGCAGGCAGGAGAAGAAGAACTGACACTCTACATTATTGAAGATTATGATAAGGTCATGCAGCCGATTGAGAACATTTCTTTTTACTTAAGCCTGCTTGGTGGTGCATTTTTAATATGGGTGCTTGTGTTTACCTATCTGATTACGGAACATCGGAAGAAGGAACAGTTATTGGTAAAGGAACTGGAACATGAGAAGATAATGAATGAGACAATGAAAAAGCAGGAAGGTCTCATGCAGAAGTATAACCATTCGAAGACGATGAGCGTACTTACGGGCTCAATCGCACATGAATTCAATAACCTGATGACACCAATCGTATTGTATACAGACTTGTTAGAAGAAAATGAAGTTGTTTACCGGGAAATGCCGGAAGAGATTGAGGAGCTGAAAACGGCTACCAAGCGATGCGAGGAATTGGCAAAGCAGCTTTTGAGCTACAGTAGACAGGGAAAGGCAGAGAAGGTTTTAACAGATTATGACGCGACTTACGCAGTGCGTGAAGGTGTTAATATGGTTCGAAAATTACTGCCTTCTGATGTGGAATTGAAAGAAAGTATTTGCAAGAAAACGTATTATATTCATGGTCAGCTTGGAGCACTGAATCAAATCCTGCTGAATCTTACAACGAATGCAATGCATGCCATGAAGGATGGTGGTGTGTTACGGATTCAATTTGGGCTCAGCACAGAGGATGATAGCAAGGTAAGACTGATTGTGGAGGATACGGGAGAAGGAATTCCACCGGAGATTAAACGTCAAATTTTTCAGCCATTCTTCACAACGAAACCTGTAGGTAAAGGAACCGGAATTGGGCTGACAGTTGTGAAACGACTGACAGAGGAACATGGGGGAACCATTCGTGTAAAGACAGCGGTTGGAAAAGGAACGATGTTTATTTTAGATTTTCCAAGAGCAATGGAAGCAGAAGTAGTATAGGAAATAGAAAAGCAGAATAAAAAAGAGCATATGCCAAGAACGCATCAGAGATGCGTTCCTGGCAAGTAGCTTATTTATTAATGTTATCGGCACTATTTTTTATTTGTATTTTCTACATTTTCGTTTAAGTATGGAGTTGCTGTTTTTGAAATATCTACAGCATTTTCATCTGAAATACCATCAATCGTTTTTGCGTGATTGTACCAGTCTTCAAATGAAATTCCAATAGGAGAAATCGGATCGACTTCTTTTTCGATAAATTCATCGAAATCATCTACTTTTGCAGATTCCTGTAAAGCATTCGCTCTCTTCAGAGAATCTTCGAAAATACTTGCGTAGTTAATATCAACTTCCGGAATAGAAGGATTTGTCCACTGGGTATCGTAATCTTCATCGTTCTTTAAGTTTTCTTCTGACCAGTGCCATGTAATGGTACGACCTTCTGCTACTGTTTTCATGTATACAGTACGAAGACCAACATACGGATCACAGTCGAATCCATCTGCAAACATCATTGCTGCGTTGTACGGATGTGTGTATAAGTATTTAACGGAAAGCATATGAGCATATACAAGACGTCTTGCAAGCTCTGGGCATTTGTCTGCAAATTCCTTGTTCATACTAAGTGTACAGCATCTTGCCCATGCATCTGAGGATGGTACATCACCATTCTCGTCAAGGTTAGTTCCCCAACTTGTAAATAAAACATGTCCGAAACCTTCGAACTCTGCCTGAGAGGCATAAGGGTCTCAGCACACGAAGCCGTCAATCTGACCGGCTTTCAAAGCGAACAACGCATCCTGCTGTCCCATAGAAACAATATTATAATCTTCTGCATTGTATGATATATCGTAGTCTCTTGCCCATCCACGCCATTCAGAGTTTTCAGCTGGCTTAGCTGGCATTGCAAGTGTCTTTCCTTCAATTTCAGAAGGGTCAGAAATATCATTGCTGACAACCAAGTAACGAGAACCACCCGTATGGTTAGCAGATGCAATAAAGTATGGTGGATTCTGTGACAAACCAGAAGCACTGACACCGATATAACCAACATCCATGGCACCACTGATCAGAGCCTTTGTTGTTTCACCGGATTTGGTTAAGTTAACCTTTAATCCCATTGCTTCATAAATGCCGGCTTTCTCACCGATAATAGCAGCTACCATGTGGTCACAGTTGTTATATCCCATTTCCACTGTGTAATTTTTTTCTGTCTCATTCAGTTCTCCGAATTCGAAGTCTTTTACAGCTTCTTCTGGATCATAGTCCGTCTGCTTGATGTCTACAGTGGCCTTGTTTTCGCCACTGTCGTGACATGCTGTAAGTAGAGACACAGACATAGCTGCGACAAGAAGCACAGCGACAAGTCTCTTTTTCATAATTTGTCCTCCCTTATTATGTGAATTTGTTTTACAAAGGTAAAAATTAATATTTTGTAATGATTACACTCATATAATAACAAAAGGTTTGGAAAATGAATAGAAGGAAAATGAAATATTTACATTTTGAATAAAGGCAATGATAATATTATGAAAGAAAATAAATTGATAAAAGCAATAACAGAGCTTTCTTATTGGTATTTTCAATTAGAAGTTCTAGGACTTATAGCCTATAATAGTATTATTGAGTTGTTTAATAATATGAAAGAATACAGAAGAGAGTTGAAGGAACATGAGGTTAGAATACATTAGAAGTTTTATCGGAGTTGTTAATTACAAGAGTTTTTCACTTGCTGCTAAATATTTATATTTATCGCAGCCGACGATTAGCACCCATATTAAGCAGTTGGAGGCAGAACTGGGGGTACAGCTTTTAGTACGTTCTACAAAGGATGTGCTTTTATCCGATGAAGGAAAGATTTTTTATCCGTATGCATTGCAGCTTTTAGAGACAGAGAATCAGGCACTGAAGCAATTGAACCGGTGTGAGGAGCAGGCTAGTGGAATCGTCAAGATCGCGGTTTCCTCCGTCCCGGGATATTATATGCTTCCCCAGTTTATCGCTTATTTCAAGACAAGGAATACGAATATACATTTCAACGTATCGGAAGGGGACAGTGGATGTGTCCTACAG
>ERZ825137.6556-NODE-6556-length-10087-cov-2.540869_pt1 | contig 10087 bp, 9 predicted proteins | sample MGYA00519873_ERZ825137 | MGnify/ENA primary metagenome ERZ825137 (study PRJEB31778, sample SAMEA3449190) | human gut metagenome | biome: human gut; feature: human-associated habitat; material: faeces | place: United Kingdom | collected 2010/2012 ... | reverse complement strand
TCGAACAGCGCAAGATGCACCTCGAAGGTGCGCCCGTCATCGTGGTGAGTTCCATCGAAATGAAATTCGTGCGTCCGGCCGTGCTCGACGACGCACTCACCGTAAAGACCCGCATCAAGCTCTTGCGCCGCGCCTCCGTGATTTTCGAACAGACCATTGTGCGCGGAGAAGAAACCATCTGCACAGCGCAGGTGCGTTGCGCCTCCGTCGACATGAAGCTTGGCGTACCCACGCAGGCCGATCCGCGCATTTTGGCCGCTCTGAAGCCCTACGCTCCCGATGATTCGATCTGATTGACCGTTTTTGCGAATTAAGACTTTCCGAACATGACTTCCGCCGATCTTTCCATCATCACGCTCGTCATGAACGCTTCCGTCGTTGTGAAGTGCGTCATGGGTATTCTTCTGATCGCCTCGCTTTCGAGCTGGGCCACGATCTTTTCCAAAATGCTCGTGCTCTCCCGAAGCCGCCGTCAGACCGACGATTTTGAAAAGCGCTTTTGGTCAGGCCTTGATCTCGCCAAGCTCTACGAGACAGCAAGCACGCGCCCGGAGCGCACCGGCGCTCAGGAACGTATGTTCGTGGCCGGCATGAACGAATTCCTGAAAATGCCCGATCGACCCGCCGATGATGTTTTATCGGGCGTGCGTCGCAGCATGAACGCGACTTTCCAGCGCGAAATGGACGCCTTGGAAAAAGGGCTTCCGATGCTCGCCTCGATCGGTTCCGTTTCGCCCTACATCGGCCTGTTCGGCACCGTCTGGGGCATCATGGACGCTTTTACCGGTTTGTCGAGCCTTGAAAACGTGTCCCTGGCCGTTGTCGCCCCCGGTATTGCCGAAGCGCTCGTTGCCACAGCTGTGGGCCTGTTTGCCGCCATTCCCGCAACAGCTGCCTACAACCTCTTTGCCAATCGCATCGAACGCTTGAGCAACCGTTTTGACAGCTTCAGCGAAGAGTTCCTGAACATCCTCGCGCACCAGCGCTAAGAAGCACTCTTTGAGAGGAGAGTCGCTATGGCTTTGCGAACCCAAACCAACCGAGGCAAGCGTCGTTTGATGAGCGACATGAACGTCGTTCCTTATATCGACGTCATGCTGGTGCTCGTGGTGATTTTGATGGTGGCCGCCCCCTTCGTCAACCCTTCCGTGGTCAATCTTCCGTCCGTCAAAAAGGCAGGCAAGGCACCCACGGAAAACATCCAGGTGGTCGTGCATGCCGACAGTCGCTTGTCGATTAAAACCAAGTCCGGCTTGCATCCGGTTGATATGCCCCAGCTTGTCAACAACGTCAAAACCGCTCAGGCCGGTCTCAACACACCGGTGGTGATCGCCGCCGACCGTGACGTTCGCTATGAGCAGGTCATTGATGTCATGAAGGCACTTCAGGGCGCCAATGTCGAGCGAGTCGGTCTGGCCCTTCAGATTGAAGGTGGCCGTCAATGAACGAGAGCGAGAACCGAGGCCCGGTTCGTCCCGGCAACCAAAAGCCCTTTGACCTTCCGGTCGGCCTGATGGCTGCCGTGGGAGTGCATGCGCTTTTGTTTGTGGGGCTTTTTACCGTCTTTCAGTGGAGAACCGAACCCGAGTCGTTTTACGCCGAACTTTGGGCGCCTGAGGATGCTTCCGGAGAAAGTGTCGCAGGCAAAGCTCCCGAGACACCCGATACGCCGCTACCCAAAGACACCGAAGCCGCGCCTCAGCCCGATCCTCAGGAAGAAGAAGCCAAGCGTTTGGAAGAAGAACGCATTGCCGAGGAAAAGCGACTGCAAGAGGAACGTCTGGCTCAGGAAAAGCTCGAGCAGGAGAAACTGGAGCAACAGCGCTTAGAGCAAGAACGACTCGAACAAGAGCGACTGGAACAGCAGCGTCTCGAGCAGGAGCGTCTAGAACAACAACGCCTCGAGCAGGAGCGTCTGGAACAGGAACGCCTGGCCGAACAAAAGCGTCTGGAAGAAGAACGCGCCGCGGAAGAAGCCCGCCGTGCCGAAGAGATTCGTCTGGCCGAAGAACGTCGCTTAGCCGAAGAGAAGCGTTTGGCAGAAGAGCGCCAAAAACTCGAAGAAGAACGCAAACGCCTTGAAGAAGAAAAGCGGCTGGCCGAAGAGCAGAAACGCCTCGAAGAAGAGCGGCGCTTGGAAGAGGAACGCAAGGCCGAGGAAGCCCGCAAAGCCGAAGAGGCTCGAAAGGCGGAAGAAGCTCGCAAAGCCGAAGAAGCCCGAAAGGCGGAAGAAGCGCGCCTGGCAGAGGAAAAGCGTCTCGAAGAAGAGAAAAAACGCAAGGAAGCCGAACGCAAAGAGCGTATTCGTCGTGAGCGCGCCGAACAAAAGCGCATTGCCGACGAAATGCGTCGTGCGGAATTGGCCCGCATCACGGGGGCGCCGCAGGTGCAATCCGGTCAGGTGGGTAAGACTACCGGTACCCCCGGCACTCGCGTGCGCAACGTCACCGGTACGGCCTCGGCGCAGTATGCGGCTAGCGTTATCGCCTGCATTCGACCGAACATTTTCTACGCGGTGCCGCCGGGTATCGAACGCGGTCAGCACCAGGCCGTCTATCGCGTCAATCTGCTGCCCAACGGCGAGCAGACGGGCAATCCCGTGCAGCTTAAGAGTTCTGGGTTGCCCGCCTACGATCATGCGGTTGAAACGGCCATCCGTCGTTGCAATCCTTTCCCGCGTCCGAAGGATCAATCGGCAACCGTACCGCGTTCCATGCAAATCACATTCGATCCCGTGGAAGACAACGCCAACAACTGACGCCGAAAGCTTTCGAAGTCTTACCGCTTCGAAAGCTTTTTTCTTGGCGGAGGCCTAAACTCGTCAGTGTCAACGCGTCTTGTGCAGGAGAAGTCGTATGCAGCTCACCGTCGTCGTCGAAAACCAAACGAGTTCGCAAAATCTGTTGGCCGAATGGGGCTACAGTGCTTGGCTGCAAACCGAAGACGCCGTCATCTTGCTTGATACGGGCGGCATTCAGCATACGCTACAACACAACCTGACGGCCTTGGGACTGAATGCCCGACGCATCACCGATTTGGTGCTCTCGCACGGTCATTTCGACCATACTTCAGGTGTCATGGACGTGTTGCGGCTGGCGCCGCACGCTCGCGTGTGGGCAGCTCCCGGCATCGGACGCGAGCGCCTTGGAGACGCAGACGCCAAACGAGCTTCCGGCGGCGGTTCGATGCTCGCAGGACTTGCCTTTTCGCCGATCGATCCGTTCGTTAAAATCGCTCCGGGCGTGACCGCTTTTACTGTGCCAGCAACCGAGCGGGATCCCCGCTGGGTCTGCACCAGGCATATGTTTGAGCGCACCGATTCCGGAGAAATCGTGCCCGACACGTTTGCCGACGACGTCTCGCTTTTGGTGCAATCCGAAAAAGGCGCGTCCGTGCTTTTGGGCTGCGCGCACGCCGGACTTCCCAATATTCTGCGCTACGCCTCTCGTACTTTCGGAATCGATCGTTTCCATACCGTGCTCGGCGGCACGCATCTGAGCGGTGTTGCTCCTGCTGACTATCCTTTGTGGATGCAAGAACTCACACAATACAAAGTCGAAGACTGGCGACCGTGTCACTGCACGGGCTTTAAGGCCGCTGCAGCGCTCGCACGTACTTTTGACGACGTTGACTGGGCTGCCGCCGGTACCACACATGAGCTCTAGCTCGACATTTTTTCGAGCGAAATCGGCACCTCGTGCCGGGCACTCAAGTGGCGGGCGCGCAACTGGCCGCAACCGCCTTCGATGTCCTGCGCAGCGCTGTCGCGAAGCGTCGCCACAATTCCCTTTCGTCGCAAAACCGTGATGAGATCTTCGATGTGTTCCTGATCAGGGCGCTTGAAGTCGCTGCCTTCCGTCGGATTGACGGCAATGAAATTGACCATTGCGTAACGGCCCGCCACAAGCTCGGCCAAACGTTCAACCTCTTCGAAAGAGTCGTTGATGCCAGCCAGAAGCGTCCACTCAATCTGCGCCGGGTACTTGGTCTGCTCGGCGTAGTCCAGGGTTCGTTGCAGCAGGTACTCGGGAGTCAGCGCGGGAGCATTTTTCAAAAGTTTCTTTCGCTTTTCGAAATCTGTCGTGTGAAGCGACAACGCCAATGCAGGTTTCACAGACCAAGTCGGCAGTGCATCAAAGAGCCGCTCGTCGCCCACAGTGGACACAACAATCTGCTTGTGCGCCAAACCGGCCACATCGCCCATGAACGCCACAGCCTCCTTGACGGCAGCCAGATTGTGCGAAGGTTCTCCCATTCCCATCAGAACCACTTTCTTGATATCGGACTTGATGCGCGTGGCTGCCACGTACTGAGCCGCGATTTCGGCGCTGGAAAGCTGACGCTCAAGCCCTCCTTTGCCGGTCATGCAAAAGGCGCATCCGACGGCGCAGCCCACTTGCGTGGAGATGCAAAGCGCCTGTCGCGGCAAAAGAACCGCTTCCACACACGCGCCATCTGGGAGCATCACCAGCAGTTTGCTACTTTCAGCCTGTTGGCTCTCCTTGACATTAAACCTTGCCAATGACTCGAGCTCACTTTTGATTTCGGGCAACTTTTCCTGCAGCGCCTTCGGGTAGCTTGCATGTCCCTGCGACTGCCAGGAGGCCAAGCCGAGCCATGCACGCCACAGACGTCGGATATGGGTGGGCTTGGCGCCAAGTGCTGCGAAATCGCGTTCAAATTCACTTAAATGCAAAGATCTGGGCATGACAATCGTCAGAAGAAAAACAAAACCTCAAGCAAAAACCACTACCGGGCAATCCAACAGCCTCTTAAGAGATCACACCGTTAGGACAAAAATCAGAGTAGGAATCGGACAAAAATTAGACTAGGAACTGGACAAAAATAAGAATAGCGACCATTTTACGGCTCGTCACCGCCATTTCGTCCTCTTGGCTTTCCGAACGATTTGTTGCATTTTCGACTGATATCTCAGCCTGGGCCAAGTTTTTCCTGCCAAAATGCCGAAACTTTTCTTTGCGCCGCTCGTTCGGGCGACGCTCTTTCCCTCAATCAACCATAACGCAAAAGCATTCTTCAGAAATGGAACGCATGTTTGAACGCACTTTTTATGCTGCACGATGGTTTTTAGCGCCAGTCTTTTTGGGGCTGTCCCTGGCGCTCATCGCGCTGGCGATCAAGTTTTTCCAGGAAATCTTTCATGTGCTGCCGCACGTGCTCACGTTGAGCGAAGCCGATCTGATCCTGTCACTGCTTTCCCTGATCGACATGGGGCTGGTGGGCGGTCTCATCGTGATGGTGATGTACTCGTCCTACGAAAACTTCGTCTCGCGCATGAACCTTGACGACGGCAAGGACGAAAAATTGGGATGGCTCGGCAAGATGGATGCGGGCTCTCTTAAAAACAAGGTGGCGGCAAGCATCGTTGCCATTTCTTCGATCCACCTGCTGCGTATCTTCATGGACATCCAGTCGATTGCCAACGACAAACTGCTCTGGTACGTCGTCCTGCACCTGACCTTCGTGCTGTCTGCCTTCGTGATGTGCTGCATTGACATCATCACGAAAAAGTCTCACTGATTCCTACCTCAGACCGAGCTCCTGAAGCTTGCGCGTGAGCGTGTTTCTGCCCACGCCAAGCTTCTGAGCCGCTTCTATCTTTTTTCCGTGCGTAAATTCCAAAGCGGTCTTGTAGACCGTCGTTTCAAACACACGGTTAAGTTCATCCATGGTTTTGGGCGTACCTCGGCTTAGAAGTTCTCTCACCACCTCAGCCAACTGATCTGTCCAGCCGCCGGCTCTCGTTGCGATAACGTCAGAGGCCGCCTCGCTCGAGGCCTGTCCGCTCCCTGTCTTAAATTCAAACGGCAAATCGTCCGGACGAATCCACTGCGAGGGAGCCATCACAGTGAGCCAATTGCAGAGATTTTCCAATTGACGGACATTGCCCGGAAACGGGAAGCGGCGAATCACCTGCAAGGCTTCCGGCGTCAGGCGTTTGCGCTCCGTCTTCAAATTGGACGCCGCGGTACTTAGAAAATGATCGGCCAGTGCTTCGATATCTTCGGTTCGTTCGCGCAACGGCGGCAGTTGCAGGTGAATCACGTTCAAGCGATGGTAAAGGTCTTCTCTGAAGAGCCCCTGTCGCACACGTTCTTCCAGGTTTTGGTTCGTCGCCGCGATAACACGAACATCTGCTTTGATCGACTGCGTGCCGCCCACGCGATAGAAATAACCGTCGCTTAGAACTCGCAGAAGACGCGTCTGCAAATCGGCGGGCATGTCCCCGATTTCATCCAGGAAAAGCGTACCGCCTTTGGCTTGTTCAAAGCGGCCGTACTGCAGCTGATTGGCCCCGGTAAACGCGCCGCGTTCGTGTCCGAACAGTTCGCTTTCGAGAAGCTCTCGGGGAATGGCCGCCGTGTTGATCGCCACGAAAGGGGCTCGGCTACGAAGGCTGTGCTGATGAAGCGCACGGGCAACCACTTCCTTGCCGGTACCCGATTCGCCCGTCAGAAGCACCGTGACGTGACTATGCGACAAACGGCCGATCGCCCGAAACACTTCCTGCATGGCACGCGACTGTCCGATGATTTCGGTTCGACGCTCTTCTCCCTTGTCATCCAAGTCGCTTGCGTCCGTACTTTCGGCCACCGTACTTTCCTCACGCGCGCGGCGCAACAAATCAATGGCACTGTTGATATCGAAAGGTTTGGCCAAATACTCGTACGCGCCCCCTTGAAAAGCGCTCACGGCACTGTCGAGATCACTAAAGGCCGTCATGATGATGACGGGCAATCCGGGATATTTGTTTTTGACAAAGGCAAGCAGATCGAGTCCGCTCATATCGTGCATGCGAATGTCGCTTAAAAGCACCGACGGCGTATCGTGTTCAAACGCTTTGACAACGTCGGCTGCCGACTCGAACAATCGAAATGGCATTTGTGCACGCGTGAGCGCCTTTTCGAGCACCCAACGAATGGAACGATCATCGTCAACAACCCAAATCTGTCGCATCTTTGTTTTTCTTGTTTCTGTTTAGTTGATCGGTTCGCCCAACGGGAAAAGCAGACTGAAATCCGTGCAGCCCGGTCTGCTGTCGACCTCAATCGATCCTCCGTGCCGCTCCACATAGGTCTGCACGATGGAAAGCCCCAATCCCGTACCGCCGTCGTGTCCCGTGACCAGAGGATAGAAAATTTTTTCACGTATGCGCTTGTCGATGCCCGGTCCGTTGTCGATTATGTGTACATTGACGGCAAGACGATAACGCTTGCGTTGAATCGTGCACTGGCGCGCAATACGCGTTTTGATCATGAGTTCCGCCCGTCCCTCGGCTATCAAGGCTTTTCCTGCCTCGGCCGCATTGCGCATGAGATTAAGAAAAACTTGGATGAGCTGTTCGCGATCCCCCATGATCGCCGGCACCGAGACGTCATAATCGCGAAGCACGGAAAGTCCGGGACCGAATTCAACGCTTACGAGATTGCGCACTCGTTCCAACACTTCGTGCAGATTGACTTCGGTTAAATGGGATTCGCGTCGATAAGGCTGCAACAATCGATCAACGAGCCCCTGCAAGCGGTCGGCTTCGGCAATGATGACTTCGGTGTATTCACGCTGCTCGCGATCTTCAAGCTCGGCTTCCAAAAGCTGTGCAGCTCCTCGGATACCCCCGAGCGGATTTTTCACTTCATGAGCGAGATTACGCAAAAGCGAACGCGTTGCCTCCCCCATCCCCGCTTCCTGCTCTTGACGCACGCTATCCATCGCCTTTTGCACGGGAACGATTTCAAGCAACACGCTGCTTTCGCTCTCGGCTATGCTCGAGAGCATGATTTGAACGGGTTCAGGGTCAGCCAGGGGACGGCGCAGTTCGGTAACGGCCGTATAGGGAACAAGCTTTTTGTCCTTGTCGGAAAAACGCTCTGCCCACTCACGCACATGGGCGAACAATAGTCCGATGTCCGTGCCTTTGAGATTACGCCTTGAGCATCCGATCAGCATTTCTGCTGCGGTATTGCACCACAGCACACGGCCATAACGGTCGAGCACCACGACACCCGTGGATAACAAATCTGCCGCAGCCTGAAGCCGGGCGTAAAAACTGCTGCTGCCTCGGCTCATATTTGGCGACTCCTGCTGACACTCGTCTAAGAAACCGTCGCACGGGCATCCCGAGATAAATTCGCCTCGGGATGCCGTACAGACAAACCTAATCAACGCCGGTCGAAATCAGAACACTTGGCCGGCGTCTGACGCCTATGCATCAGCAAGCGAAATACATCTCGTATTCGAGCGGATGCACAGCGCAACGATAACGATCCACCTCGTGGCTCTTGAGCGAAAGATAGGCGTCAATCAGATCGTCGCTGAAAACGCCGCCGCGGGTAAGAAACTCACGATCCTTGTCGAGGTATTCGAGAGCCTGACTCAGTTCGGCGCAAACCGTCGGGATCTTGGCGTTTTCTTCCGGCGGCAGGTCGTACAGATTCTTGTCGGCGGGTTCGCCCGGATGAATCTTGTTCTGGATGCCGTCAAGACCGGCCATCAACATCGCCGAGAAGGCGAGATAAGGATTGGCCGTCGGATCCGGGAAGCGGACTTCGACGCGGCGAGCCTTGGGACTGGCCACGTGGGGAATGCGCAGCGAAGCCGAACGGTTGCGAGCCGAGTAAGCAAGCTTCACGGGAGCTTCAAAGCCCGGCACCAAACGCTTGTAGGAGTTGGTGGTCGGGTTGGTGAAGGCGTTCAAGGCTCGAGCGTGCTTGATGATGCCGCCGATGTAGTAGAGGGCTATTTCGGAAAGACCGGCGTAACCGTTGCCGGCAAAGAGGTTCTGATCCTCCTTCCAGATGGACTGGTGCACGTGCATACCGGAACCGTTGTCACCGAACATGGGCTTGGGCATGAAGGTAGCGGTCTTGCCATAGGCGGCTGCCACGTTCCAGATCGTGTACTTCATGATCTGCAACCAGTCGGCGCGCTGCACAAGCGTGGAAAAACGCGTACCGATTTCACACTGGCCGGCAGCACCCACTTCGTGGTGGTGCACTTCACAGGGAACCCCCTGCTGTTCAAGCAACGTCACCATTTCGGCGCGAATGTCAGAGAGCGTATCAACCGGCGGAACCGGGAAGTAACCGCCCTTAAACGGAGCGCGGTGGCCAAGGTTACCGCCTTCGTATTCAATCTTGCTTGCCCACGGACCTTCTTCGGAGAAAATCTTGAAAAAGGTGTTCTGGGGTTCGTTGGCAAACGTCACGCCGTCAAAAATGAAGAACTCGGGTTCGGGACCAAAGAAAGCCTTGTCACCGATGCCGGTGCTCTTGAGATAATTTTCGGCACGGCGTGCAAGAGAACGGGGATCACGCGCATAGCCCTTGCCGGTATCGGGCTCTAGAACATCGCAAGTCAAAATGAGAGTGTTCTGTTCACGGAACGGATCCATGCGGGCCGTTTCAGGGTCGGGCATCAGAATCATGTCGCTCGCTTCAATGCCTTTCCAGCCGGCCATCGACGAGCCGTCAAAGGCCTGTCCGTCTTCGAAAGTGTCTTCGGTGAGCTGATGGGCAGGCACGGTCATGTGCTGTTCTTTGCCGCGGGTATCGGTCAAACGATAATCAACGAACTTGACATCGTTGTCTTTAACCATCTGCAGAACGTCTGCGGGCGAGGTCATGATTGATTTCTCCTAGATTCGGAAATGGTTTGTCTGTTGATCTTGGCGGGATCGAACCGCCCAATCAATCAAAAGCAAATTTCATGCCAATTTTCACAGTCCCGTAAAACAGCTCTTGAGAGCGTGAACCACGGCATGTACGCACCAAATTGTACGGTCTTGCGCACCCGTTTGGTGCATTGACATTCGTCCGTGTTACAAAACGGTGCGCTGGAACAACCACACATCGCGCAATTTTTCCAGCCATTTCATGGCCTTTTTCTATGGAAACGAATACAATGGCACTCCCTTTACGGGGGTGTTCCGGTTTCGACGGGGTGTAGGACGCCGTACGGTGCATGCCGAGGTCTAGTCTCCTCGATAAACAACTAGAAAAAAATAAACGCCAACAACGAGCGTTTCGCTCTCGCCGCTTAATGCCGCGAGCGATGCACTGAGTGGTTA
>ERZ825137.6549-NODE-6549-length-10101-cov-4.271849_pt1 | contig 10101 bp, 9 predicted proteins | sample MGYA00519873_ERZ825137 | MGnify/ENA primary metagenome ERZ825137 (study PRJEB31778, sample SAMEA3449190) | human gut metagenome | biome: human gut; feature: human-associated habitat; material: faeces | place: United Kingdom | collected 2010/2012 ... | reverse complement strand
ATGGTTCAATCTCAAGACGATGGCTGGACTATGAGTGAACTGCAATAGCGAAAAGCACATCAATGTACTGCTTTTATTCGGCAGACATTGATGTGTTTATTTTTCTGAAAGTTTCTTTACGCTGGCTGGGGCCTGTATGTTGACGACGTGCTTAAATGCAATCCCAAATTCTGTGTAAACGCTAAATTATGGTGCAAATAGAGCAAAATAATTTTAAGGCGGGAGCGGCGCAAGCTGCTGCCGCCTTTTCTACAAAAATAACAGTGCATCATGGGAATGTCAAGGGCGGAGGCGTCAGCCTCCGTTCATCTCGACCCTTGACATACCGGTGTGCAGTCGGTCAGTCCGGCATACGGTCAGCAAAGAATACCGACAACTGGGAATGGATCAGACTCCAGTCCTGTCGTCTTCCGGTCCATTTCTTCGTAATATTTTATGCCTCTCATCGTTTCTATTCTTTTGATGATTTTGCGAAACAGCTTGCTGTCCGTCAACGGCAATATAATAATTTCCCCATGCGTCCGCTCAACTGGAAGTCTCCTCGCGATGTTCTTTTTTCTTTTCCTACTCTGTAACACATCATTGACAAACCTACATTTATACCGGGATTTTGTCCGCAAAAAACACGAACGCCCCTGTCCTACGCTGTGAACAGGGGCGTTTAAGTCTGTCTGCTGCCTGCGTTATTACGCTTTTTTACGGGTGGATAATATCAATGCCGCGGGCTTTGTACTTGTTGAGCACGTTCTCATCCGTGACATCCGTAATGAGGTGGTCGAACTTGCCTATTTCGGCGGCCTGATAGAAGGCGCGGACGCCGAACTTGCTCGAGTCTATCATAACATACCACTCCTCCGAAAGCTGCGGTATCACGCGGGTGATATAGGTGCTCAGCATATTGTTGACTGTAAGCCCTATATCTGCGTCTATGCCGACTCCGCTCGAAAATGCCTTGTTGACATACATCCCGCTGACGGCATTCTGCACATTTGCGTCGCTCGTAGTGAACAGTCCGTCATCGGTCATTATGATCTCCCCGCCGAGAAGAATGATATTGCTGACGTGGGGCTTAAGGATCGGCACGATCGAAACGTTATTCGTGATGATGGATATCCCGCGGATGTCCTTAATGCACTCTGCCAAGGCAAGGCAGGTGCGCCCGGAGCCAAGAAAAACAAAGTCTCCGGGAAGCACATAATTTTTCGCCAGCTCGGCTATTTTCTTCATTCTGTCCGGGATTGCCTTACATGCGCAGATCTGCGGCGCAGCCTGCTGTCCCTCTGCCAGCATCGCGCCGCCGTGGGTGCGCTTTACTATCCCGGACTGCTCAAGGGAGTCGAGATCCTTGCGGATCGTAACGGTGCTCACGCCCAAGTGCTCCGCCAATGCGGCGGTAGACGCGGCTTTATTCCCTATTAAATACTCCTTAATCTTGGTATATCTGTCATGTTGAAGCACAAACTTCCCTCCACCTCAATAATCAAGACTTTGATTATTATCTTGAATCAAGTATACATTTTCTTTTATTGGAAAACAAGTGGCTAAACGCAAAGTTTTTCCGTATTACTCTAAGCTCATACGGCTCATAGCGGAATCAAACCGGTCCGAAATGAAGTTTTTTGCTTTCGTTATGGCTTCTTTTGAACGGCCTGTCCCGTCGTCCCACATCTCTATCGTATACGGCCCGGTATATCCCAGCTTTTCCATGTGGGCAAATATCCCTTCGAAGTCCACGCAGCCGGTACCGAAGGGAATGCGCTTGAAGCGGTCCGGCCCCGCGCTTTCAGGCAGGGCCTCCTTGACATGCATGGCGGTGATCTCGTCTATGCCCAGGTTCAGCTCCTTGAGGACGTCGTTCCTGTCCCACGCCGAGAGGTTCCCCATATCCGGGTAAACCGTGAACCACGGCGATCTCACTTCCTCTTTCAGCTTCATGAAACGGCTTATGCTGCACAGCAGCTCCGTATCCATTATTTCCATGGCGAGCATGACCTGGTGCGCCTCAGCCTCCCTGCAGGCTTCGCGCAGTCCGCAGACAAAAAGCCTTCTGCTCTCCTCGGTGGACGGTTCATAATACACGTCGTATCCGGCAAGCTGGATCATGCGTATTCCAAGCGCTTCCGAAAAGCGGATCGCCCTGCGCATTATCTCAAGCGCAGCCCGGCGCGTCCGTGCATCCGCGCTGCCGAGCGGAAACCTCCTGTGCGCGCTCAGGCATAGCGACCGCGCGTACAGCCCGGATCTTCTTATTCCCGCCGCGAGTGCGTCAAGCTCCTCCTCCGGCAGCCAAAGGCGTGAAATGCGCTTGTCGCTCTCGTCAACGGATATCTCCAGATAATCAAAACCCATATCGGCGGCGCTGCCGAACTTCTCCGGCAGGCTCATATCGTCGGGCAATGCCTTTTCATATAATCCCAAGAGATGCTTTCCAAGCATAATTTACCTCACTGTCACAATCGCGGAGTTTCCTTGTATGTTTTTAGTTGAAACCGGTTCGGCGGCTAATCGCAGTATAACAGTAACATATCTTCCGTTAAACGTCAAGAAAAACAATATAATGTAATTATACGAAAGCTGCGCTTGCATAAAACGCACAATTTTCTTCTTTCTTTTTGGTATAAAACGCAGAAACAAAAAAGTGCTATTGACTCAAGGCTTGTACCGGTATAGAATGTGTCCAGAAGCGCAAGGCAAAGCAAGCCAAAAATGATAGTAAATTCAATAGCAAAGGCCAACCGAAAGGAAACGAATGAAAATGAAAGAATACGTAATTGAGAGAGATGAGCTCTTTAAATGGTGTTCCATTCCTGTCGATCAGCTGGAAAACCATCCTGACAGCAAGGTGGATCTTAGAATATTTGAGACCCGTCAGGAAGCCATGCGTCTGGCCGGCAACATGATGGCCGACGAAGTCAAAAAGAACAATGCCGAAGGCAAGCCCACCAGTTGGGTGCTCCCCTCCGGTCCGGCGGATCAGTTTGCCACCTTCATAGGCAGAGTCAATAGCGAGCGTATCAGCCTCAAGAATCTGACCATCTTCCACATGGACTATCTGCTCGACTGGAACTCCAGAGTATATCCCCTCGGCGACTATTATGAAAGCGCCCACGGGAGAATGCTCTACGGCTTCTACAACAAGATAGACCCGGAGCTGAACGTTCCGGAAAGCCAGCGCATCTGGCCCCGCGTTGAGGATCTTGACGAGGTCGACAGAATGATCGAAGCCATCGGAGGCGTTGATACCGTCTGGGCAGGCGTCGGCTACAAGGGACTCGTCGCGTTCTGTGAGTCCCCGCACGATCCTCTTGAGCGCGTCACTCTCGAGGACTATGAGAACATGAAAACCAAGGTCGTCGAGCTCAATGCCGACACGGTCGTTGCTACCAGCCAGAGAAGCTTCGGCGGCTGCTACGACAGATCCGGTCATCAGGCTGTCACCATCGGCTTCAAATCCATGCTCTCCGCCAAGCGCTGCGTCGCGATGATATGCGCGACGAGGTGTTCAGCTTTTACTCGAAGTCAAAACCAGAGAGTGTTCCGCTCTCTCAGCAGAAAGAGTTCAAGCCAGTGCGCAATATGGTCATCCGTGAAGCCGTGCAGATGATGGAGCAGCGGCAAGAAACAAATGTAGATTACTATGAACCGCGTCAGCCCACGTCTGAAGGTACGTCGCCTGTACCAGAGCATCGTACTCCGCCACCCAAATCCGTCGCTGCCTGTATGATTCGTATGCTGCACCACATGGGTAACATCTTCTGAGATAATGTCAGCACCACCGGTTACCGGGGCTTGCAGCTTGACAGTAAGCGACGCAAAGAATTGCAGGAGTGGAAGATTGCCCTCGGCCACCGTGAGGATGACCATGAGGATCCTGCAAATTATCCCACACAGTCATATTAGTAGGAACTTATTTGAACAAAACAAAATACACAAACTACGATGACCTGCCGCTGATGCTGTCTGTCCCAGATGTAGCATCCGTCCTTGGCATATCCCGTGCAGGTGCGTATGAACTTGTGCGCAGTGACGGCTTCCCGTCACTGCGCATCGGTTCCCGCATCGTTGTACCCAAAGGGAAATTTATAGACTGGATAAGCACAAACACGGGTGCTTAAAATTTGCGCCGCAATAAACAATGAAAAAGCTCCGAAAAGTTTCTATAGCTATTTCGGAGGACTTGTGGTATTTGTGTTTGTTGCGAAAGGGGATGAAAAAATGGCAAAGAAAAGAGCAAACGGCGAGGGCAGCATACGCAAGCGCAGCGACGGTCGCTGGGAAGGACGATATACCGCAGGGCGGAATCTTACGTCCGGCAAGCCTATATACAAAAATGTCCTCGGCAAAACTCAGACCGAGGTGAAAGAAAAACTCAAAATCGCATTGGCGGAGTGCGAGAAGATAGACGTATACAAATCTGCGCAGTACACTGTCGGCGAGTGGATGGACGTGTGGTTTGAAAACTATGCCGCAATCAAGGTCCGCCCATCGTCACACCAAACGTACAAAGGATATATCGAGCACCATATCAAGCCGCATATCGGTTGCATACCGCTCAATAAGCTAACTACGCTGGACTTGCAGAAGCTATACAAAAAGCTGATGAAGGCAGGACGTGTCGAGCGCATCGAGTCAAAAAAGCAGCCAAAGGGACTGAGCGCCAAAACTGTGCGCAATCTGAATCAAATCATCTCGTCGGCAATGGATATGGCAATCGAGCAGAAACTCATTTCCGTAAATCCCACAAACAAGTGCGCGCTCCCTAAAGTCGAACATCATGAGATGAACACGCTGACGCAGGATCAGCTCGCGGCCTTTCTCGCGGAAGCGCGTCGGTCAGGCGTGTATGAAATGTACTACACAGAGCTTGCGACAGGACTGCGGCGCGGTGAGCTCCTCGGACTGAAATGGGGTGACATAGATTTCAAAGATAATGCCATCCGCGTCCACCGACAGGTGGCAAGGATAGACGGCAATGTAGTCGAAGCCCCACTGAAAACAAAGAATGCTTATCGCTGCGTGGCGATAACGCAGGACGTGGCGGCTATGCTGAAGCAAAAGAAAGTCGATGACAACGGCAGGAGCGAATACGTATTCAGCTCCGAGACCGGCGGGCCGATCTCACCGGACAGTGTACTGAATATGCTGCACCGGGTGCTCGACCGTGCGGGACTGCCAAGGCTTCGCTTCCATGATCTACGTCACACATTTGCAACCCTGGCTTTGCAGAACGGCGTGGACATCAAAACGGTCTCCGGGATGCTCGGTCACTACTCCGCGGGCTTCACGCTCGACACATACACCCACGTCACAACGCTCGCCCAGACCAAAGCTGCCGAAACGATGGGCGGACTGCTTGCTAACGCCGTGAGATGAAGTAAAAAATGGATGGAGAACTATACATTCTCTATCCACTTTTGTTTGTTCTTATTCTCTTGCTGCGCTCTCGATTCTTTTCAAGGATTCAAGTGCAAACGCATATACCTTATCAGCGAAATCTTTAACCTCTCCGCATATAAAGTCCTCATTGTTGCCGGGGAGCTCAAGCAACCATGGTGAATATAACTCACCAGAAGCTGCGCGTTTCAATAATATGGCACAAATGTCAGATTGCGTGAAACAGAATCGTTCTACATCGTATAAGTCTGCAAAACCTATATGCAGGCAAAGCCACACATACTCAGGAGAATCTATATCTATACCTAATTTTTCAGCAGCATACTTATAAATATCTTCTAATTGTATGTGAGGATCTGTTTTTATAATGATAAGACCAAATCTATAATCCATGGGGGCATCAACCTTAGGATCAAAGAAATCATATTCTGTTTGAAATTTATTGTGGATATGCTTATATATTTGAACTATTCCGTCTGCCAGCCGAGCGGTATCCGCCTCTATAGCACTATCACAGAGAATCCGAGAATCAATTTTAGGAGAAAATGATTTGCTATCAAAAAAGACAACACAACTGTCTTTCTTTGCCATAACATCGGCAGTTAGGAGATTGTGTTGATGTCCTACAGAGTATTGCTTCTCAGGAAGAACCTCATCAAAGGCTTTACTTGCACATATTATTTTGAACAAATATGCCTCGATCACTTCTTTTCCGATAGTTTTTTGCAAATCATTACGTCCATCAGTAAGCCTGAACAATAGAGATGAAGTTATAGATTGCAAAAGCAAGTGTGGTAGTGGAAGGTAGATTTCCTCATTGTCAACTATAAATGGGTATGAGCACGAAGGACGCAAGCAATAGTTATAATCCCTGTAATCCGGCGTGATTTCGTTTAGCTTGGATATGTAATCATCTCGCGAGATACGAAGATTATTCATTATTTCTGGATATAATCGGTATAATGCGGCAGATTCTTTTGGGGAGAGGCCTTCTTTGAGTACACTATAGGATAACAATACACCCAATATAGCAGAAAGTACTTCTTTGTAGCTGCAACCAAATTTTTCGCGGAACACAGTTGGCATATCAATTCTGTCATTAGAGAAATTAAAAAAATAATTATATCTAAAAAGCTTGTAGATATGGTTCTCCTGTATTTCAAGTTGTGTTAGTCCAGCCGAGATTGCAAAATATTTTATCAATGCAGGAGTTCCTACTGAAGCACTTATTTGGGGAGGTATATACTTGCGTATGCAGGAGATTATATCTAAGAAAACATGCTGATTTCGTCCATCAAAAGAATTACTGTACCATTCACGGGAAATTATTGAAAGGAGTACAAACGCTTCAAGCTCCCACGGAAGCGGCCACCCGGTTCGCGCTAACGATTCATCTACACCGTTAACCCAAGGAATTGAATACTCATGTGAGATATTCATTTTCTGCTCAAATGAGTACCTTTTGAGCACAGTTGAAATTTTTCTGTATTCCACTATCCTGACCTCCTTCAGCAAGTTTCTCTAAAATTATTATAACAGCATTATTAAAAAGACGCAATTCTCCCATCTAATCCTTTCCCGTCCTATCCGCTGATATCCGCATTTGGGTCACGGTTTGGGTCAGCGCGATTTCGGCGAAAATGGGCCGAACTTTTTGACCACATAAGTGCAGAAAAAGTCCTGAAATCTTGCGATTTCAGGACTTTGATGGTTGCGGGGGAAGGATTTGAACCAACGACCTCCGGGTTATGAGCCCGACGAGCTACCAGCTGCTCTACCCCGCGATATTTCTTTAGCCTGTATATATTAGCACACCGGGCGTACAAAGTCAATACAGAAAATAAAATAATCTGGAATCTGGATTTTTATTTCGACATTAGTTTTGCCTCTCCCAACAGCGCCCGGCCTATGACTGTGCGCTGTTGGGGGAGATGCTCTATGCGGAGTCTACTTCTCTGCGGCAGGATCAGAACTCCGAGATATGTTCCCTTGCATACGGCGTGAGCAGATCAGTGATCGCGTCAAGCTCATAAAACTTGTCGTCAAAGTCATCAAAAGGATAGCTCTCACACCGTGCTTCGTATTCCTCGTAGCTGTCGACAGCAAACGAGGACAGCTCATTAACGTCAATTCCGTTGTCCGCAACAAACGTCTCGAACAGCTTTGCATGCTCATCGGCTCCGATCTCCCTAAGGCAGTCGGGCAGCCGCGGAGCAAGCATTCGGCTGGAGTTAACAAAGAACTGGCAGAGCCCGCCGTTGTTGACCTCCATCTCGTAATACGACGCTATGTAAAACACCTTTTCCGCGTCTGACAGGGAATCGATGCCATCAATGAATCCTCCGGCCTTGATGAGCTTTGCCTCCGCCCGCGCCGTGAGCGCATCGAACAACGCATCATCGGGCAGAGTTTCCAGCTCCTCCCGCGATAGTTTGAGATACCGGCGTCTCCGCTTATCGTCCTCTTTCTTCATGCGGCTGTACTTAACGATCATTTTGAGGGTCTTGAACATAGTGAAGTCTCCTTCTTTTTATCAGTGTGCCGGATCAATACTCCGGATCATCACAGCAGAGCGCGTAGCAGCGGAAGACGGCGAAAACCATGAGTGCGGCAGAGAGCGTCTGGATGCTGCGGTAGAGCATGAACATGCCGGTGAAGCGCTGCACAAGATACTCTGACGCACCTACGCCGGCGAGTGAGACAATGTAGCCCGCGAGCAGCGGGGCGGGGCGGCCTGTCCCGTTCCGCTTGACTGCCTTGAAATAGCGCAGGAACACGCAAAGGATGCAGACGGCGCAGACAAACATCGTCACGCTTATGAAGCCCACATACTTATTGAACATGGTAAGAAACGCGAAATGGATGGAGACGGGGTCACTCCGCGTGCTGTCAAGGACGATCTCGATCGCGGCAAAGAGCACCAGTCCGAGCCGCGCGACGTTGCCCGTGCGGCTCATGCCGCGCAGCATCGGGACATCCCGCCGGTGTACGCACAGCCGCACCAGCACCAGCGACAGCAGCGCAAGCAGCAGGAAGGACACAAAGAAGGTCGCAAACTTATACGACACATTCCCGGCAGAGTCGGTCGAGGCGACGGCAAAGGGAAGCCGCTGGAGCAGCGGGACCGTCACGGATATCTTGCTGCGGCAGATATTGCCGAAGCTCTCCGACAGGCGCAGAATGGCGACGCTCAGGACAACGCCGGGCAGGACCGTATCAAACAGCGAACCGATGCGCCCGACGAGCCCTGCCCAACGGACTACCGCGCCCGCGAGCAGCACACCGAGGACGACACCGGAGACGCAGTAGCCGCCGGCGGAATAATCCGTTACGGCAGCGACGAAGGAGGCATACTGCTCCATGTAGCTATACCAATGGATAAGGCGGCTGAAGAACACGGAGAACAGGATCGCGGGCGGGTAAAAGCAGAGCACCGCCGATGCGCGGCACTTATCGTCCCGGCACAGTGAAAGCCCCATTACGAGCCCGGCGAGGACGCCGAGCGCGATGATAAGCGAGCTCCAATAGACGGTGATGCTGCCGACGGAAATGGCTATTGCGTTCATCAGCCCACCTCCTGTTCGGGTATTGCGGTCGCGAAGTACAGTATATCGCTGACCTCACGCTCGTTGTCCCAGTCGACATAGTTATAGCGCTGGTTATTTATGAGCACCTCGCTGGTCTGGCCACCGTCGAAGTTATAGGCGTTCTGCACCCCCTTGCCGTAGATGATCTCGGCAAACTGGTTGACGGTCGCTCTCGGTGTGCCGTCCTGAGAATGGTTGACGGTCGCTATAAGGTAGTGCAGCTTATCATACTGGCCGATACCGGAGCGGGAATACTGCTCCTGCATCTCACCGATGCCCCCGGCGTAGCTGCCGGTGAGCTGCTGGAGCTCACCATCGCGCACGAGTATCGGGCCGAAGGACATGCTGAACTGGATGTTGTTGTCCGCAATATACTGCTCGACATCCTCACGGCTGCCGAGCTCCGAAGCGCTGAGCATGCGGAAGTCGCCGTTCGAGTCGATGAACAGCACGTCGCACGAGGTCTCATAGCGGCACAGCTGCCCCTGATACACGCACACGCCGAGGTCGCGGTACTTATAATAGTCGGCGTTCATGGCGATGACGGCGTTCGCGCTTCTCGACAGCTCGGACGCCACAGCCTTCTCGTTCGAACCGAAGGTGTCGTTCACAAGCTTGCGGCGGATCTGGGAGCCGTCGGCAAGCTTCACCTCGACGAAGGAGCAGACGCGGTCATTGATCTTTTCCTTCCAGCAGATCGCGAGTATAGTCTCGTCGCAGTAGCAGCGGATGTCTGAATCCCAGTAGAACTCAACGCTCGGATCAAAGATAACATCCTGCCCGTCGAGCAGACCGAAGGTACGCGCCTGCTCTATGACGTCCATGACCTTATCCGCCTCATCGATGCTGTAGGTAACGAACCTGCTCTCATCGGGCTTCGGGGCAGAGGTCGCGGAATAGTCGATGGTGTACTGCTTCTTGATATACGCAAGCTCGCCGAGCGCGTCGCTCGCGGCATTGTTCATATAGACATTCAGTCTGCCGACAAGGTCGGACTTCGCGCTTCCCGCGGCGGTGCTGACCGCCTCGGAACCGGGGTGAACATTCAGCGACACGAACAGCAGCAGCACGACCGCCAGCAGCAGCGAGAGCGCGCTCAGCAGCACACGCAGCGACGGGG
>ERZ825137.6522-NODE-6522-length-10143-cov-7.330591_pt1 | contig 10143 bp, 10 predicted proteins | sample MGYA00519873_ERZ825137 | MGnify/ENA primary metagenome ERZ825137 (study PRJEB31778, sample SAMEA3449190) | human gut metagenome | biome: human gut; feature: human-associated habitat; material: faeces | place: United Kingdom | collected 2010/2012 ... | reverse complement strand
AGGAGGTCGCCCGGATGTACGGCTACGAGAACTTCGAGGCCGAGCCCATCACCACGTCCTTTGACGGGGCGATCAACCAACTGGACAAGGACCTGGAGCGGCACATCAAGGAGTATCTGGCCATCCGCTGCGGTATGCAGGAGGTGTTCAACTATCCCTGGATGGACGAGCAGTTCGTCAACGCCGTGCTGCAGAGTACCGACGGCATCCTGTATCTGTCCACGCCGCCGTCCCCGGCGGAGAAGTATATCCGCTCCTCCCTGCTGCCCAACCTGTGCAAGGACGTGGTGAAGAACGAGCGGTATTACAGCGAGTTCGCCATTTTCGAAACGGCCCAGGTGTTCCGGGATGAGAACTACACATCCCCCTATGATGAACGGGAGAAGCTGCCGTCCCAGCGCAAGAATGTGGCCGGCGCGTTCGCCTCCGCCGGAAAGGACGTCACAGCCCTGTTCCGTAAGGCCAAGGGCGTGATCGAGATGATGCCCCGCTACACCCACATGGAGGGCTTCACCTTCAGGCAGACAGAAAAGCCGGTGTGGGCCGATAACGTGGTGTGGCTGAACATCTATCTGGGCGAGGAGAAGGTGGGCGACCTGGCCCTGCTGGCCAAGAAGGTGTCCATGGCCTGCGGCATCAGGAATCTGAACGTGATGCTGTTCGAGATCGATCAGGACTCTCTGAAGCCCTTCAAGTCCCGCACCAACACCTTCACCCATATGCCGGAGTATCCCATGACCGACTACGACATCTCCATGCTGCTGGACGGCGAGGTGCAGTGGAAGGATGTGGCCCAGACCATCGGCGGCGTGAAGAGCGAGCTGCTCCATGGCGCGGCCTTCGTGGACGAGTACCGGGGCAAGCAGGTGCCGGATGGTAAAAAGTCCATGACGGTGCGGCTGACCATCGGCGCGAAGGACAAGACGCTGACCTCCACAGAGATCGAGGAGGCCGCCTCCAACGTGCTGAAGAAGCTGGTAAAACGGTTCGGCGCGGAGCTTCGGTCGAAATAAGACGCAACTATTCCCCGGCGGGACGCACTTTTTCCTCTTTACAGCGGCGGAGAAATGGCGTATACTGTGGGTAGCTTAAAGAAAGGCGGTGTGTCGGCATGGATGAATTCACCAGAAAATTCAACGCGGCAGAGGACAAGGAGCAGCAGGTGCATTATGTTCTCACCACCGTCTACGAGTCGCTGAAGGAAAAGGGCTACGATCCTATCAATCAGATCGTGGGCTATATCCTGTCGGAAGACCCCACCTATATCACCAACCACAACTCGGCGCGGTCGCTGATCTGCAAGATCGACCGGGACGAGCTGCTGCAGGTGCTGGTGAAGAGCTATCTGGAGCTGTAAGGATCATATCGCACGAAGGACCGCCGAAAGGCGGTCCTTTTTATCTGACAAATATTTCCGACCGTTCCCGCGTTGACAGGTCGTGGCAGATGTGTTACAATTTGGTTACAAAAATTTGGGAGGTACATCATGGCTGACACGAAGAAGCCCGAGGGGCTTGTCTATAAAGGCCACCCCCTGCGCCGGGTGGACAATTTCATCTATTACGGCAGCATGGCCGACAAGTATATCGTCCTGCTGCAAATTTTGGACACGGCCAAGGAGCAGGATATGGACGTGGCCAAGAAGGTGTCCGTGCAGCTCCAGCTCACCGCGCCGGACCTGAAATCCCGCGACCGCGTGGTAAAGAAGTCTGAGAAGGACAGCCTGTACGCCGCCATGGACGTGGGCTGCATCTGGCTGGAGCGGGCGCTGGCCGGCAAGCTGTAAGGCTGCGCCGCGAAAGAAACGACCATGAAACGGACGATTTGTGCATTGCTGGCCGCGCTGGTGGGCGTTACCGCCTTCACCGGCGCGACCATTCTGAACGGACAGATGGACAGCCACGCTGTGGATGTAACGCAGGCCGTCCCCGTCGTGGCCAGCGCCGGTCTTCTGCAGACCGACGCCGCCGCTGACACGACGCTTGTCCCCTACGCGGCCCGCTTTTCCGCGCTGGTCAGCGCTGCGGCCATCACGGCACTGGAGGATATGGAGACGGCTGAGGACGCCGCCGCCAACAACAGCGACCTGAAGCAGGCCGGCTCCACCGCGAAGGCGGCCCTGCAGGCCGCCGCAGCAGAGGAGACTCCGGAAGAACCCGCCAAGGAGGAAACCGCAGGAGAGCCCGCCTCCGCCTCCACCACCGGCGTAGCGGCGCTGGGCGTCATCAATGGCACGGGTGTGCGGATGCGCAGCGGCCCGGGCACGGGGTACTCCGTCCTGATGACCATGCGCCAGAACGCGGCGGTGGCCATCACCGGAAAGGATGGAAACTGGTACAAGGTGCTGTACGACGGCACTTCCGGCTGCATCTCCGCGGACTATGTGACACGCTATGAAAGCGCCGGCGGCCTGCGCTATACCGGCCGGGTGACGGCGGACACGCTGAACATCCGCAGCGGCCCGGACAGCGGCAGCAGCGCCGTGGGCAGCGTGCAGAGCGGCGCGTATGTGACGGTGACGGGCATTGAAAAGGGCTGGTACGCCGTGAGCTATAACGGCGTCAGCGGCTATGTATCCGGCGACTATGTGGCTCTGTGCGCCGGCGGCAGCACCGCGGCGGAAGCACCGGCGGAGACGCCCGCCGAGGCACCTGTGGAGGAAACACCTGCCGTATCCGAGCCGGTGGCCGGCACGGTCAGCGGCAGCTACGTGGTATCCCTGGCCCAGCAGTACTTAGGCACGCCCTATGTGTACGGCGGCAGCTCCGCCAGCGGGTTCGACTGCTCCGGCTTTACGATGTATGTGTTCTCTCAGGCGGGCGTGAGCCTGCCCCACGGCGCCACCAGCCAGCTGAGCTACGGCACGGAGGTGTCCCGCAGCGACCTGCAGCCCGGCGACCTGGTGTTCTTCCAGGACTACGGCGCGGTGGCGTCCCACGTGGGCATTTACATCGGCGGCGACCAGTTCATCCACGCCTCGTCCTCCTACTACAACGGACGCTGCGTGGTGACATCCTCCCTGACGGAGACATACTACGATGGCCATTATCTCACCGGCCGCAGGCACTGAAAATTGCCAAAATTTCCCGGTTTTACCGGGAAATTTTTTATAATTACCTTGTATAACCTTTATAATTATCCTGGAATTCCTTTATGATCATCTTGAAAAATCTTGAAATTTTTAGAAACCCTTGAAACGTTTCGGCACTTTGGGGGTCTTACTATTGAAGGTGGTGAGAAAATGACGGATTTTGAGGCGGTCTACGCCCGGCACTTCGACAGCGTGTACCGCTACGTGTACTCCCTCTGCCGGGATGAGCACACCGCCGAGGAGATCACCCAGGAGGCGTTCTACAGGGCCATGACCCACATGGACACGTTCGACGGAAAGTGCCGGCTGTATGTGTGGCTGTGCCAGATCGCCAAGAACACCTACTTCACCTACGCCAAGCGGCAGAAGCGTCACACCGAACCGGAGGAAGATACGGCCCAACCGGGCGTGGAGGGGCAGCTGCTGGAAAGGGAGACGGCCTGGGAGCTGCACAAGCTGCTGCACCGGCTGGACGAGCCGTACAAGGAGGTGTTCTCCCTGCGGGTGTTCGGGGAGCTGTCATTTTCTCAGATCGGGCAGCTGTTCGGCAAGTCGGACAGCTGGGCGCGGTTGATATTCTACCGGGCAAAAACGGAGTTAAGGAGGCGGGCCGATGAAAACCAGCTGTAACGTCATACAGGATCTGCTGCCGCTGTACTGCGACGGCGCGTGCAGCGGCGAGAGCCGCCATCTGGTGGAGGAGCATCTGACGGAGTGCGGCGCGTGCCGGGAGACATACGAGCTGATGCAGGCGTCGCTGCCCGCCAAGGCCGTGCCCGCGGAGGACGGGCAGGCCGCCCACGCCGCCGCCGCGGCGTGGAAAAAGGGCACGCACAGGGCCGCCCGCAGAGCGTATTTTATCGTGCTGGCCGTTATCGTGGCGGTGATCGCCGCTGTGTGTCTGCATCACGGTCTGCACAGCACGGCGGAGGGCAGCATCCTGGGCATGACCGCTCAGGCGGAGAAGATCCTCTATACGGAGAATAGCGAGCTGGTGCTGGCGAAGAAGCGGGGCGACTATTTGGCGGTCATGGTGCGTACCGAAAGCGGCGGCTGCGGCATGGATATTCTGGAGCGGGACAGCCTGTTCCATGACCGCTGGCGGGGCGGCCCGGGCAGTGCCGGGATACCCGCCGGTTTCCTGCACGCCGGTGTGTTCGGCGGCGGGAGCGAGGATGAGATGCCGGTCCTGGTGGTGTTCGGGCTGGATCTGCCGGAGGCGGCCTGCTGGTACACCTTCACGTATGACGACACCACCTACACCCGGCCCATCGTGTCCCACCGGGCGCTGGATGTGTTTTTCCCCATGTCTGTGGAGGCCGCCAGCTACACCATCACCGTGACGTTGCTGGACGAGAACATGAATGAGCTGACATGAAAACAGCGCCCTTCCTGCGGGAAGGGCGCTGTTCAGGCTGTCGAAAAAGCCTGTCATTGCGAGCCAGTCCGCAGACTGGCGTGGCAATCCGTTCTCAAAACACATGATTTTTGCGCTTTAGCATAGATTTGCAACTAAAAGATTGCGGATTCCCACGTCGCTTCGCGCCGCGAAGCAAGTACCCTTGGGGTGCTCCTCGGAATGACAGGATAGGTTTATCGACACGCTGAGCACAAAGAGAAGCCGCCGTTAGGCGGCTTCTTTTTTGTGCAAAAAGCTATCTGCACAAAGTTTCAGCGGGCAAAACACATTTTTAGTTGTCTATTTTGACGAAAAACTTGTCCCCGGCTGAAAAACAAATACGGCGCTGATGGCGCTGACAGAATTGTCCGGCGAAAGTGTGCGCCCGGTGTGGACAAAAAGTATACGGATGAAAACAAAATCATGTGATTTTGGCGGGAAAATACGGCTTTGCGGCATTGCGATTTACGAAATAGCAAAAACGGTTTCAGCGGGGGAAGCAGGGAACATTCCAACGGTACGTGCATGGTGACGGTGCGTTTGTCCGCGGTATATGGACAAACGTGGAGGAAGAACAGGAGCGGCGCGGCGGCGGCCGCTTCTTTTCGTATGCATTTTTAGAGGTTATTACAATTGTGTTTCCAGTATTTTTCCATTAAAATATGAATATTCTGTGGGCGGTCGGTTGAAGAAGCGACCGTCCCGAGGGAAATTTAGGAGGAAATACCATGAAAAAGTTTTTGGCAATGATCCTGGCTCTGGTCATGGCATTGTCCCTGGTTGCCTGCGGCAGCAAGGACAATGACCAGCAGCAGGGCGACGACGTTTCCGGCGACAAGGTCGTCAAGATCGGTATCTTTGAGCCCACCTCCGGCCAGAACGGCGCCGGCGGCAAGAAGGAGATCCTGGGCATAGAGTATGCCAACACCATCAAGCCCACCGTTACCATCAACGGCGAGGAGTACACCGTGCAGCTGATCACGGCGGATAACGCTTCCGATGCCTCCAAGGCACCCACCGCCGCACAGACCCTGATCTCTCAGGGCGTGTCCGTGGTCATCGGCACGTACGGCTCTGCCTGCGCCATCGCTGCCGGCGATCTGTTTAAGGATGCGAAGATCCCCGCTATCGGCACCTCCTGCACCAACCCCCAGGTCACCCTGGACAACGACTACTACTTCCGTGTATCCTACATCGATCCCTTCCAGGGCGCGGTGATGGCCAACTTCGCCAACAAGGAAAAGGGCAGCGTGAACTGCGCCCTGATCATTGAGTCCGGCGACGACTACTCCGCCGGCTTCGGCAACTACTTCCAGAAGGAAATGGAGCGCCTGGGCGGTAAGGCCAGCGTTCTGGAGTTCCAGAAGGGTGAGACCGACTTCTCCACCATCATGGCTTCCGTGAAGTCCGAGGGCTACGATGGCATCTTCGCCCCCGTGTCCATCGAGACTGCCGCTATGATCATCTCCCAGGCCCGCGATGCCGGCATCACCTGCCCCATCATGGCCGGCGATACCTGGGATGACATCTCCATCGCCCAGCGTACCGGCGACAAGGCCACCGACATCTTCTTCTCCGCGTTCTTTGATGCCGACGATACCTCCAACGAGGCCGGCAAGGCGTTCGTGGACGGCTTCAAGGCCTGGGTCGCTGCCGACAAGACCCGCATTGAGAACAACGGCGGTACTGCCGATGCCATCTCCAGCGTGACCCCCTGCGGCTACGACGCTTACATGGCGGCCGTGCATGCCATCGAGGCTGCCAACTCCACCGTTGGCTCTGACATCCAGGCGGCTCTGACCACCCTGCAGGTGCCCGGCCTGGTCACCGGCGACCTGTCCTTCGACGAGAATGGCGACGCCGTCAAGACCTATGCCGTTATCAAGACCATCAAGGATGGCCAGATCGTGTACTACAGCACCTACAACGGCTAAGCACACACCACACGAGCACAGGCAAATCGTATAAAGACCATCGTGAGGGGAGCGGCGCTCCCCTCACGATGCAACTTTGATGACTCTTGCGTTTTTGGTGGCCGGGAGACATCTCCCTGTCACCGAAAGCGCAGGATTCATATAAGGAGGAAGTTCATTTATGCACGACGCAGCGTATTATATCCAACTGCTGCTTTCCGGCGTCACGGTGGGCAGCCTGTATGCGCTGATCGCCATCGGCTATACGATGGTGTACGGCATACTGCGTCTTATCAACTTCGCACACGGCGACATCTTCATGATGGCGGGCTTCTTTATGGTCTATATGGCCGCCTCTATGCCCATGGCCGTGTCCATCCCCCTGGTACTTATTCTCACGGTGGCCCTGGGCGTGGCCATCGAAAAGGCGGCGTACAGCCCCCTGCGCACCGCGCCCCGAATGTCGGTGATGATCTCCGCCATCGGTGTCAGCTACCTGCTGCAGAACCTGGCCAACTACGTCACCGGCGGTATCGCCCGTGCCTATCCCGACATCCCCTTCCTGACCCAGGTGCTCCAGGTGGGCGGCCTGAGCATGAAGCGCATCACCATCATCACCCCCATTCTGACCATCCTGCTGGTGGTGGTGCTGGTCATTCTCATCCAGAAGACGAAGATCGGCATGGCCATGCGCGCCGTGTCCCGTGATTTTGAGACGTCCCAGCTCATGGGCATCAAGATCAACTCCGTTATCTCCATGACGTTTGTCATCGGCTCGTTCCTGGCGGGTGTGGCCTCCATCCTGTATTTCTCCAACTACGGACAGGTCAGCCCCATGATCGGCGCCATGCCCGGCCTGAAGGCGTTCGTGGCGGCGGTGTTCGGCGGTATCGGCTCGATCCCCGGCGCGGTCATCGGCGCGTTCATCATCGGCATCTGCGAGTCCTTCATCAAGGCCAACGAGACCATCGCCGTGTTCAGCAACGCCTTTACGTTCGCGCTGCTGATCGTGATCCTGCTGTGCAAGCCCAACGGCCTGTTCGGCGAAAAACTGACGGAGAAGGTGTGAGATATGAAGAACCATAAGAAAAGAAATCTGCTGCTGTCTCTGATCCTCGCCGCCGTTTGCATCGCCTTCCTGCTGTATGTGGACAAGTTCCAGCACTATTCCATGCTGGCGTCCGTTCTGAAAAAGGGCGCGATCTATTCCCTGGTGGCGGTGTCCCTGAACCTGCTGAACGGCTTCACCGGCCTGTTCTCCCTGGGCCAGGCGGGCTTCATGATGATCGGCGCGTATACCTACGCCATCCTGACCATCCCCGTGGCCTCCCGCGCCTCGGTGTACCAGTACTTCGACGGCGGCGTGGTCCAGTTCTGCCTGCCTATGATCGTGGGCCTGCTCCTGGCCGGCGTTGTGCCGGCGCTGTTTGCCTATCTCATCGGCCTGCCGGTGCTGAAGCTGAAGTCCGACTATCTGGCCATCGCCACGCTGGGCTTCGCCGAGATCATGCGCGCCATCATCCAGTGGAAGGTGGCCGGCCCGCTGACCAACGGCTCGAACCTGCTGAAGAAGTTCGCCAACTTCGACAGCGTGCTGTTTCCGTTCATTGTATCCGGCATCTGCATCGCCGTTATCGTGCTGATCATCAACTCCACCTACGGCCGCGCCTTCAAGGCCATCCGCGACGATGAGATCGCCGCCGAGGCCATGGGCATCAACCTGGCCAAGCACAAGATGCAGGCGTTCCTCATCAGCTCCTTCTTCGCCGGTGTGGGCGGCGCGCTGCTGGCCATGTTCCAGTTCAGCGTCCAGGCCAACGCCTTTACCTCCACCATGACCTATGAGATTCTGCTCATCGTGGTCATCGGCGGTATCGGCTCTGTCACCGGCTCGATCATCGGCTCGTTCCTGTATATCGCCTGCTCCGAGTGGTGGCTGCGTTTCCTGGACGACCCCATGCCCTACCTGGGCGTGAACATCCCGTTCATGCGCGGCGGCTTCCGTATGGTCGTTTTCTCAGTCGTCATCATGCTTATCGTTCTGTTCTACCGGCAGGGCATCATGGGCACGAAGGAATTTTCGTGGCAGGGAATAATCAACTTCTTCAAGCGCATCTTCAGAAAGAACAAGGGAAAGGCGGTACAGGACAATGGCTGAAAACGTTCTGCATATTGAAAATATAACCATGCAGTTCGGCGGCGTTGTCGCCGTCAATAACCTGAACCTCGATGTCAACAAGGGTGAGATAATCGCCCTTATCGGCCCGAACGGCGCGGGCAAGACCACCGCGTTCAACTGCGTCACCGGCGTCTATGAGCCGACCAACGGCAAGATAGACTTCATGGGCGAGACGATCGTTGAGAACTACCCGCAGGGCAAAATGAAAAAGCTCTACAAAGGGGAGGATCCTACAAAATATCTTGGCTACGTGATTGCTCCTACGCCAGACCACATCACCAAGATGGGGATCGCTAGGACGTTCCAGAATATCCGACTCTGGAAAAGCATGACCGTGTTTGACAATGTTATTGTTGCTAAGCATATGCGTGCTAATCAGAACTTGTTTTCCTCGACCTTTCGGGTTAACCGGAAGGAAGAGGCTCGGATGCGTGCAGAGACAGAATCGCTTCTGCGAGAGCAGGGCCTTTGGAAACACCGAGATGACTTGGCGACCAGCCTGCCTTATGGTCTCCAGCGCCGTCTGGAAATTGCCCGCGCTCTGGCGACGGAGCCCAAGTTGCTGCTGCTGGACGAACCGGCGGCGGGCATGAACCCCCAGGAGACCCAGGAGCTGGCGGAATACATCAAGGAAATCCGGGACAGACACCATCTGACGGTTTTCCTCATTGAGCATCACATGGATCTGGTCATGAAGATTTCGGACTACATTTATGTCATTGACTTCGGCAGTGAGATCGCCCGGGGCGTGCCGAAGGAAGTGCAGCAGAACAAGCGCGTGATCGAGGCGTATTTGGGGGTGACGGAAGATGCGTAACATTCTGGAAATCCGGGATTTGCAGGTGCATTACGGCGGAATCGAAGCGGTGAAGGGCATCAGCCTGGATGTGCCGGAAGGGGAGATCGTGACCCTGATCGGCGCCAACGGCGCGGGCAAAAGCTCCACCCTCCGCGCCATCGCGGGGCTGGTGAAGCCCTCCGCGGGAAAAATCTCCTTTCTGGACGAGGACATCACCGGCATGGATTCCAGCCTGATCGTGTCCAAGGGCATCACGCTGGTACCGGAAGGACGGCGGATTTTCCCGGACATGACGGTGCTGGAAAACCTGAAAATCGGCGCTTACCTGCGCAAGGACGACCTGACCGAGGACTTGAACTGGGTATTTGACCTGTTTCCCCGGCTGAAAGAGCGTTCATGGCAGGCGGGCGGCACCCTGTCCGGCGGCGAGCAGCAGATGCTGGCGGTGGGACGGGCGCTGATGAGCCGCCCCAAGGTCATCATGATGGACGAGCCGTCTCTGGGACTTGCGCCCATCATCGTCAAGGGCATATTTGAGATCATCAAGGAGATCAACAAGCAGGGCGTGACGGTTCTGCTCATTGAGCAGAACGCCAACATGGCGCTGAAAACCGCCAATCTCGGCTATGTCATGGAGACCGGGCGTATCACCCTCCACGGCAGCGGCGAAGAGCTGCTTGCCAACGAGGCGGTGAAGGCGGCCTACCTCGGCACGTAATGAATAAACGGCACAGCCGGGCTTTCGGAGCGGTGCGCTCCGAA
>ERZ825137.6515-NODE-6515-length-10152-cov-13.366445_pt1 | contig 10152 bp, 12 predicted proteins | sample MGYA00519873_ERZ825137 | MGnify/ENA primary metagenome ERZ825137 (study PRJEB31778, sample SAMEA3449190) | human gut metagenome | biome: human gut; feature: human-associated habitat; material: faeces | place: United Kingdom | collected 2010/2012 ... | reverse complement strand
TTATTCTTCTGTATGATAATTCTGTTCCTGTCATTAGCAACTGGTTTATTATAGTTAGTAAAATAAATCTTGTTCTCTTTTACCAATTTCCTGTACCTGTGATTGCCAAAATAAGACTTGGCATCTTTCTGAGTGATAAATTCCAGCCCTGTGGGTAAATGAATAATCATAATAAATGGATTGAGTTTATAAATTATCATCTTCTTAATAAATTGGTATTCATGCGACTTGCGTAGCAAGGCGAATGATAGGTAGAGTATTTATGGGCAATAGGTGTTTATATATAGGTATTTATAAGTAGCCTACCTGTATGAAAGTTCCAATCCACCTATTTGCAAGAGCCAACCCACCTGTTTGAAATCTGTAATATTAAGAGTTCAAATGTAAATAGTGTGACTGCATATAATCTCTGCTTACAGAATGTAATGCAACCATAGAAGAAAACATGCTGAACTACAATAAATATTCTGACTGTTGGCATTAATATAAATGAGGGAGAACCATTTGCATAGCCCTCCCTCATTCTGCTTACATTCAGACTTCAAAGTCCGATTCAGAGAATGTGAATCTATTGTCTTCAAGTTCTGCACATTGTTGCATGATTCGAAGTCTTGCATTTTTAGTTTCTGCAAAGTGAGGTTCATTGAGATATTCCTCTTCTACAAGATAGCATAAAGAACCATAAACTTTTTTGATATGTGGTAGTAACCGGCAGAATTTATTAAGAGATTCAAATATGGATTCCATTTCATCCACAATATCATGGAAACAGTCTTGGTGTAGAGGATGAAGATATTCTTTGTCTTTTATCCCATGCTCTGCACATTTGCGTTGTGCTATGTATTCGAAGCTCAAATATTCATGGTATATTTCGGCTGGATTATCTATCAGCTTCTTTACAAATGCAGGAGTAATTGTATGTCCCCAACTGTAGAAACTGTATATTGTATTGTTAAGAGTATCTATTATTTCGTTTAATAATTCAATCTTTTCATTGTACATGTTCACATTAAAGTTAGTCATTCCTGTTTTCATAATCATTACTGTTTAATTGCATTATCATTGTTCATCTTGATGTAAATGGTGTAAACCCTGTTATCTTTTTGTCTCTTCTTCTTGATGTAGCCATTCTGTTTAGCCCAGACTCCGATGCTGATTTTGTTATCATCCACATATCGGGCTATGGCAAGCTCACGAACCTGTTCATAGGTCAGTTCTTTACAGTCATTCATATTAGAATTATAGATGTTGACAAATGAAAAATCTGAATGGATGTTTGTCTTATCTGTATATGAAGTGGACAAGTTGTCCGAAGTGGCAGCTTGAAGAAAATAAAATGAGTTTAAAAGCCTCACATGTACCATACGGGGTACACATGGAAGTGGCTGTTCCTCCCTCATTTTGATATTACAAAGGTAGTGACTTTTTAGGGGGTGGCATAATATTTATGTAACATTCTTTAAAATTAGTATAGAGCCTTACTTGTAGTGAAATTTTAATGCTCGGAGTTATGCAGTCCAATGCTAAACCTGCTAAATGGAAGTTTCCCGTTATGAATTGAGAGTAGGACAAAATCGGATTCGGGTGTAAAGTTGCTATATCAGTATAATGGGGTATCTGCTCCAGAGTGATATATCCCCATCCCTCAATTATTAATTGTAACATATCTTGTTTTATTATGTCATTGACTGGTTAGTAATTTCAGAAGAAAATCCAGACTATATTAATCTGGACTTTCTAATTTTACAGATACAACATTCCCATGAAAGGGGTTATAAAGAGTGGTTTGTTGGTGAAATGTTGTACCCTATTAAACTTTCTCGTATTCCAAGAATAAAGCCCTCTGTCTGTTCTTCCAGCTATCCTTGCATTTGAAGAACTCTTCAAGAAAGTCTTTGGGTTTCTTCTTTACAGATGGCATATTCATCAGAGTATATATTTCATCCCTTGTTTTGCTTATGTCGGACAATTCGTATGAGCGTCCTGCCTTGAATCTGTTTTTTACCATTTCAACAAACTCTGAACCTTTGCGCTTTTCATTGTATCGTTTAAGAATCATGGCTTCTCTGATTTTGGGTTGGGAGTAATTCAATTCCTCAATCTTCTCTTTCCCCAACTCTTCATAGGCTTCTACAATGAAAGCGTCAGTTCTTATAAGTTCCCTTTTATGTTCCATCGCTATGCTGGTTTCATCCCCTTTCAACATTTCCAATTGCTCGACTATTTCTTTACGCTTAGCCTTGATGCTGGCAGATTTATTCTCTCGTTTCAATCTTTCCAAATCGCCTAAAGGATAGGGTCTCGATTCACAACTGACTTTGAAAGACTTACATTGTTTATATGTATTGGTCAGCATATCGAAGTTTTTATAGTAACCTCGCACAATAGCATCTGTAATATAATTATCTATCTTAAACCAGTTCTTCTCACCGTTTCTGTTCAGCATGGATTTAAAGGGATGGGTATCTAATATGGATTTGTAAGCATCCCTTGCCTCATCTGTCGTGGCATTATCGTAATAGGTTTTCATCATTCCATAAACCTGCTCAAACACACCTATCATATATTGCAACTGTGCTTTAGACCTTACAGAGAAATTATAGTCTGTATTGGTGATATGGTTTGCAGAAGCAATTCCATTTCTGAAACGACCTATTATCTGTATCGTATCTGTAAACGGGTCAACCATGCTTTGGGTTGCCATAGTAGTATCGGTTACAATGAACACTTCTGGGCAGAAATCCAGTTCTATATCCAAAGCATTAAAGAACCTGCTCGTAAGAAAATTGAACCGTCTCATTTTGTCAGCATCCCAATCTGAATATGCGTTAGCAAACTTCTTATCTTTTAAACTCGTTACGCTGTTGGATGCACAAAAAACTGTTGATTGCTCCAGTATGTCTAATTTCTGCATGATAGAATAGATTGTTTCAGTGGAATTAATGAACAGGAAGATGGGATTGTTGGCTGCTCCGTCCAATCGTTCCTTTAGCTTTTGCAGCACATTATTTGTATGGTAAATATTAATGGGCTGGGCATAGTCAAACATCGGTTGTACTTCCATAATTTGGAATCTCTGTTTAAAAAATCGTGGATCTGTGAAATCTAACGGAGTGGCAGACACTAATCCTTTATTGTCAAACATGAAGAAATCATCGAAAGGTAATGTTATATCCTCTCTATAATCCACGTCTTTTACAATCTTATGGCATTCATCGAATAACAAGTAACAGGTTGAGTAAATATCCATATCCAACTCTTCAAATGCAGATTTAATCTTAAAGAAACTTTCTGGAGTGGATAGCAGCTTGATATGCTTGTCCTTACTTGCTCGTAGGTATTTTACTATTCTCTCCACTGTCACATTCTCATAAACTCCAAAAAGGTTGTCATTTGAATGCTTCGGGTCTTTGCATTTACCTTTTATCACTGGAACATTTGGCTCCAATATGATGGAATTTCTGTCAGCTTTCAATTCCCCATAAGTTGCTCCAAGTCCTGTCAGCTTCTTATAAAGGATAGTATTGGTCGGAATTTGAGGTAAGACTTCTGTCAGATACTGAATCTTACCATTATGTTTCTTCTCTATTTTGATATATGTAGTGTTCATCTTTATTTCGTTTTAGAGAGAGGGGAGTTTTTAAGCTCCCTCTCTTAGGGTTAATAATCAGATTAAAGTTTCTTTCTCACGCAAGTAGTCCAGTAGTTCTTCGGTACGTTCTACCCGAAAGAATATCTTTCCACGCAGGAAAGCACTGGTAGCACTGATGTAATTATTAACTTCACGAAACAAAGGGACGAATTGCACACGTTTGCCAGATTCAATAAGTTGTTTCAATATGGATAGCTGAAAGTTGTTATCTTCACCTGTTTGATATGGGGTCAGTTCTGTCGGTTGAATCCCTCCATCCTCACTTTCCCCAGTAGTCAGATAAGTATATATCCATTTGAAAGAAGTCGGGGTAACATAGTATTTGAATCCTGCCACATTGTAAGATTCAATCCAGATGTAAGGATAATTGTCCTTGTCAGTGTATAGTCTGATGCTAAGAGTTTCTTTTCTTTGCATCATTGACTTGATGGCATTGTGCGCACCTGTATTGTCATAAGACTTAGCTTGTGAAACAGTTGTTCCATTAATTGTAAATTCCATATTCTTATAATTTTATGGATTAATAATTTTGTCCTTATTCTGCAAGGACTTACAGGTAATCGTTATTAAAAGGTGCGCACCATTTTATTTTTGATTACGTTGCAAAGTTATGATGTTCTCATTAGGTGAATTGGTAAAGAATAACTGTATGTTTGAGTGAGTTTTTTACCAGCCATTTACCTTTAAGAGATTTATCATCACTCCTTTTTGAAAGCGGTGCAAAAGTAGAATATTATGGTTGGGTAAGGTGGTAAGGAATAGGACAAATAAAAAGGCAGTTCTTTACCATCGTAAGAGCTGCCTTTTAAGTAGGGAGAGTTTGGTTCACCAGAGTTTCGTTCCACCTATATTATAAGGTGATAATTTGAATGCTTTGTAATCCAACAGAGCTTCTACCGTATCATATTTTTTAAGGAATGAATTTAATCTGCTTCTTATATTGTTGGCATCTGTTTTAACATCATCGGTATCTATTAATTCAATAGCTCTAAGATATGATTCAATTAAATAGGCTTGTGGTCTTGTCGGTACTTTTTCTTTGGTTGATTTTAAATGTGTGTTCTGGAGCAACTGATAAGTCCCCCATATATAGAGAGACTGGATAGGGTCAATCATTTTGTTGCCTACTTTCTTGTTTTCATAGATGAAATCCAATTCTTTTTGAGCTTCCTCTAAATTACTTACTCCCAAATATTGATGCAGGTATTCATTCAGTTTGTTCTCAAACCAGCTATCTTTATTATTGATAAGTATTGGCGAATTGCCACCTGCTGTAATCTTTATATCAGTAATAAAGTCTTTTCCATTTTTCTGTTTGGGCTGATTGAGAGCAATGTATAATTTTAGCATATCGGGTCTGACTTCATGGATATATTGTTGATATAGCATATCGTCATATTCTCCTTCCGATATTGGAACTTCCGTTATTCTGTTCCTGTATAGGAGTGCAGCCATGAATATTAATGCACATGAAGCAAAATCTTCATTATAAAGTTCTGCGACATAAGATTCCTTTATTGTTTTAGAGTTAAAACTATCTGGAACTGTAATTACTATATTCTCGGTGGTAGCCAATGCAAATTTTACTGCATCCACTCCCCAACCATCTTCTGATTTACACTGATTGGCAAGCTCTTTTTCTTCCGGTGTCAGATTGAAGACTTTTTTAGTATAGACTTGGGTAAGTTCGTTAGATATGTCGTCATAGGTAAAGCCGAAACATCTGTTCAGTTCCGGGTATAGTTTCTTTATGGTCGGTATGTCAAATATTACTTCTTGCATAGCTTTCATTGATTGTATTTGAAAGCAAAGTTAAAAAATAATCCCCACCTGCATTGCTACAAGTGGGGAATTTGTGGGTAGGATATGCTTTAGTAATCAGAATCTCCTGTAAACGTATCCATGAGTTTATCCATCTGCTCACCTATGCACTTGTCTATTAGCTTTGCATAGTGGGCAGTCATTCGTGTATTGGTATGTCCCAACATCTTAGAAACGACTTCCAGAGATATGTTATTGGCTAAAGTAACGGTACTTGCAAAGGTGTGCCTACTTGTGTGGAACAGAACCCACAAAGCAGCCGTCAGCAAACAGGTAACAACAAAACGTAACCCGTTTGAAATGAGCGGTTTTTCATTATTCTGCCAAATGCCGGAAACGCAACGGAGTGAGGAATATTGAGCCATTTCAGTTACCAAGCCGTTAGCCGTCAGTTACCGAAGCAAGGACAGGTAACGCACGGAAAATGAAATTGTTGCAAGCCCGTGCCGATTGCGCCGATACGCACCGTTCTGCAAATCAATGGACGCTTACTCATAAGTTAATTTTGCGACAAAAACAGTAAGCGTATGAAAGTTGAAAAATTCAAGGTGCTGCTCTACCTGAAAAAGAGCGGAACGGACAAGTCGGGCAAAGCCCCGATAATGGGAAGGATAACGGTGAACCGTACGATGGCGCAGTTCGGATGCAAGCTGTCGTGCAAGCCGGAGTTGTGGAACGCAAGGGAAAGCCGTCTGGACGGCAAGAGCCGCGAGGCGGTGGAAACCAATGCGAAACTGGACAAGCTGCTGCTTGCGGTCAATGCGGCATTTGACACGCTGGTGGAACGTGGGCAGGACTTTGACGCAACGGCGGTCAAGGACTTGTTTCAGGGAAGCATGGACACGCAGATGACCCTGCTGAGGATGACCGACCGCATCTGCGAGGACTTGAAAGCCCGTATAGGCATCGACCGTGCCAAAGGAACCTACCCCGGCTATTACTACATGAGAAGGACATTGGGCGAGTTCATCGAGTGGCAGTTCAAGACGAAGGACATCGCTTTCGGGCAGCTTTCCGAACAGTTCATCCACGATTACCAGAATTATGTCATGGACGTGAAAGGCTTGGCGGTGGATACCGTGCGCCACTATCTTGCTATCTTGAAAAAGGTATGCCGCATCGCCTACAAGGAGGGGTATGCGGAAAGATGCTTCTTTGCAAATTTCACCTTACCGCAAAAGACAGAGCGTACACCGAGGGCGTTGAGCCGTGAGGACTTCGAGAAAATCCGTGACGTGGAGATACCCGCATGGCGCACCACGCATATCCTTGTACGTGACCTTTTCCTGTTTGCCTGCTATACCGGAACCGCCTATGCAGATGCGGTGAGCGTCACCCGTGATAACCTCTACACGGACGATGAGGGCAACCTGTGGCTTAAATACCGCCGCAAGAAGAACGAGCTCCGGGCAAGCGTGAAACTGCTGCCGGAAGCACTCGCCCTGATTGAGAAGTACCATGATGACAACCGCCCGACGCTGTTCCCGATGGTATACCATCCGAACCTCCGCCGGCACATGAAATCCCTTGCCGTCCTCGCAGGGGTGAGCAGCACCTTGTGCTATCATCAGGCACGTCACTCCTTCGCCTCGCTGATTACTTTGGAGGCGGGTGTGCCGATTGAAACCATCAGCCGGATGCTGGGTCATTCCGATATAACCACCACCCAAGTTTACGCCCGTGTCACCCCGAAGAAGCTCTTTGAGGACATGGACAAATACATTGAGGCGACCAAAGACTTGAAACTTGTTTTGTAACCAATTAAAATCAGAATTTCATTATGCGCAGTACATTTTCCATATTACCGTACATCAACCGTAGCAAAGTAAAGGCTGACGGCACGACCGCCGTCCTCTGCCGCATCACCATAGACGGCAAGAGTTCCACAATTACCACCGGTATCTATTGCAGACCGGAGGACTGGAACAGCAGCAAGGGAACCATCCGCACCGTCCGCGAGAACAACCGCTTGCAGGAGTTCAAGAAGTCCGTTGAACTTGCTTATGAGGATTCGTTAAAGAAACAGAACGTGGTGAGTGCCGAACTGCTCAAAAATGCGCTGGCAAGAAAAGCCGTCATCCCCACCAAGCTGTTGCAGATGGGCGAAAGGGAGCGTGAACGGCTGTTTGCTCGTTCAAAGGAGATAAACTCCACATCGACATACAGGAACTCAAAGTATTATCAGAAGTACCTGAAAGATTACCTCACATCAGTGGGTAAGGAGGACATCGACTTTACTGACATCACGGAGGAGTTCGGCAATGCTTATAAAGCCTTTCTGAAACGCTACAAGAACTTTGGCCCGTCACAGATGAACAAGTGCCTGTGCTGGCTGAGCAAGCTGGTGTACCTCGCCGTGGACTACGAGATACTCCGTGCCAACCCGTTGGAGGACATGGAATACGAGAAGAAGCCCGCGCCGAAGCACAGGCATATCAGCCGTGCGGAACTGAAAGCCATCCTTGAAACGCCCATGCTCGACCCGTTGCAGGAACTTGGGCGCAGGGCATTTTTGTTTTCAACGTTCACGGGGTTGGCATATGTGGACATCATGCTGCTCCATCCGCACCATATCGGCACGACGGCAGACGGCAGGCGTTACATCCGCATCAACCGCAAGAAGACCAACGTGGAGGCGTTCATCCCCCTGCATCCGATAGCGGAGCAGATACTCGACCTCTACAACACGACTGACGACACGAAGCCCGTGTTTCCGCTTCCGAGCCGTGACGAGATGTGGTTCGAGATACACGAGTTGGGCGTGGCGATAGGACGGAAAGAAAACTTGTCCTACCATCAAAGCCGCCATTCGTTCGGAACTTTCTTGATTTCGGAGGGCATACCCATCGAGAGCATCGCCAAGATGATGGGGCACTCAGGCATAAAGACCACCCAGCGGTACGCGGAGGTGACTGACAAGAAGATTTCAAAGGACATGGATAACCTGATGGCGGTCAGAATGATGTACGGAACGGGCAAATGGTACAAAAGACAAGAACTGCCAAAAGAAAGAAACAAACATTGATAATAAATAATATGAGGCATGACAATGGAACGGGGAATAATCACAATCACAGAAAACGGGGCGGTTGCCATGCCGACCGCTCTCGTTTGGATGACGCAGCAGGAAATGTCTGATGCGTTCAATGTGTTCGGCTGCCACATCCGCAAGGCTGTCCATGCCATATACAAGAATGGCGAATTGTTGGAAAGCGAAACGAAGCGGTACATCAAACAGGACAACGGGATAAACTACGATGTTTACAGCCTTGAAATGGTGATAGCCGTTTCCTTCAAGTTAAGAGGTCGGGAAAGCATGGCTTTCAGACGGTTTATCATGGGCAAGCTGACCATGAACAACAGACAGCCCGTCAACCTTTTCTTTTCGCTCTCCCCGTCGCGTGGAAAGAGAGCGGGAAATTGAGCAGACCTCAAACGGCGTGTAAGGCTACCTCTTACGCCGTTTGAGGGTAACACCGTTTTACAGGGGATTTCCGTCAGACTATCTGAACGCTTCCCGGTAATTGGCGGCAAGCATACTTTCGATGTCCGATTCCTTGTATAGAATCTTGCCGCCCAACTGGTAATAGGCGATTATGCCGTTGTTGCGGTAGTCCTGCAAGGTGTGTCGGCTCACTTTCAGCCGTGCCGACACCTCCTTGTCCGTCAGGAAGCGTTCGCTGCCCAATGTCGGACGGCTGTTTGCCATAAAGTTCTCGATGCCGTCCAGCAGACGGTCAAGGCTGTCGCCGAACTCAGCGATAAGCGCATGGTTCTTGGTAATCATTTCACTCATTGTTACATTGGATTTAGTGGTACAATAATAATCAAACGGCTTTGTCTGCCAGCTTACGTTCAACGGGCTTGACAATGCGCGACACATCCTCCGGTCGGTAAAACACCTTGTGGTTTATCTGCGAATAAGCCAGCGTGCCGTTATCACGCAGCGTCTGTAAGGTGCGCGGACTGATGTTCAACTGTCGGCAGACCTCTTGGTTGTCCATCCAGCGGTTTAATGACTTGCCGCCTTGTTTGGCAAGGAGTTCGTTCACACGGTCGGAGAAGCGGCTGAACTTCGCCGCCATTTCCTCAAACGCCTCTTTCTGAAAAATCAATACTTCCATTGTCGATACTGTTTTTAATGTTGATACTCGGTTTTGGACGCAAAGTAAATGGGCATTACGCATCAAACGATGGGTTGGCACAATCGTGGCAGCTTGTGGCAGGGAGTGGCGTTATCCGCCGACCCCGTGACGGCTGTTCCAAGCGTCCGTGATGCAAAGAAAAGCGAAGTCCGGTATAATCCAACCGCTTCGCACCTGCGTGGCAGCATTTGGCATCGGTGTGGTAGCCTGTGGCGTTCTTCAGGTTCAAATAAGCCTGCTAATAAATCTGAGCTTGATGTAGAATGAAGTATGACTTTATTTTATGACATACGATTGACTTAAAGAAACAGGAGCATCCATTGGAGGCAAAGTTTTTAGTGGAGCAAGTTTGTGTTTCGGGCATACCGAAACGGTTTGCTCCCCATGTTTTGGAAGACGCAAAATACCTAAAAATAGGTATTGCACGACAATTTCAAGCCTTATACCTTTGCAAAAAATTAAAAACAGACATTGTTCGTTATAAATGCAAGTGCTGAAAGAGGACATAAGGGGTCGGATATTGACGATTGCCAG
>ERZ825137.6507-NODE-6507-length-10158-cov-4.288825_pt1 | contig 10158 bp, 13 predicted proteins | sample MGYA00519873_ERZ825137 | MGnify/ENA primary metagenome ERZ825137 (study PRJEB31778, sample SAMEA3449190) | human gut metagenome | biome: human gut; feature: human-associated habitat; material: faeces | place: United Kingdom | collected 2010/2012 ... | reverse complement strand
CTTCATAGGTTGCTTCCATAGGCTTACGGTAATCACCCTCACCGAAGGTCACATGCTTCAGCTCTGTTGAGAAAGTCGTATGACGGCAATGGTCAGACCAGTAAGTATCCAGCACCCGGATCTCTGTCACAGAAGGATCTCTCTTTTCTTCATTTTTATAATACTTCTGAATATGAAGAAAAGATAAAAGAAATTCCAGAGGAAGTTACTAATGAGTTTGAAAAGGTTATTAGTCTTAATGTAATTGATAAGTACTGGATGGAACAAATTAATACTATGGCTCATTTAAAAGAAGGTATTTTCTTAAGACAATATGCTCAAGATAATCCTTTGAGGGCTTATACTCAAGAAGGTTTTGAACTTTTTGATGATATGCTTGAAAATATTGATAAGTATGTTACTTTGTATTTATTAAAGGCTGAAATTAGACAAAATATTGAGAGAAAAGAAGTTGTAAAAAATAAATCTACTAATGATAATGATACTACTAGAAAGGGTAGAACTGTTAAGAAAGAAAAAATTGGTAGGAATGATCCTTGTCCTTGTGGCAGTGGTAAGAAATATAAACAATGTTGTGGTAAATAATCTCGTTTTCCCTTGTAAATAAAGGGATTGCGAGATTTTTCTTTGTTTCACATTTTAAGTAATTTTTATCAAAAAAAGCACTTTAGATACGTTTTAGATACGTTGTAAAGATCTTGCAAAGCTTTATAAAATAAGGGTAAATGCGTATTTAAACTTTAATTTCAAATTAGATACAAAACGTATCTAAAAAGTATCTAAGTTTTAATTTATTACTTAAAAGTAGTAATATCAAAGTTGATAATAATGATTTATGATATAATTATTTAAGGGGGATAGATTCAAGATGATAATAAATAATATTTTAGAAAAAAATAATATTTGTATTTTAGTTGGCCTAAATTCACAAGGAAAAACTACAATTTTATCAAACTTTAATGATACAAATAAGAAAAATGCGATATTTATAAATAATGAGGTAAGAGCTAATGAATATATAAAAAATAGTGCATCTAATTCTCCGTTGATTCAATGGTTGCAAAAATTGATTGAAATTAAGGATATACAAGATAGTATCAACAAACAATTGTCAACAATCGATTTGGATGATATAAATAGAATATCAAAAGTAGATATATCATTAAGTAGTTCAATGGATGATTATAAAGGATTAGTAAAAGTAGATATTGATACAGCTTCGAATCAATGGCATAAACCAGGCTCAGGAGAAACTTTTTTAGCAGAATTGTTGCTTGTAAAAAAAATGCTTAATCCATCAATTAAAAATCCAATCAAGTATTTAATAATAGATGAGCCAGAAACTTTTTTACACCCTTCGTTGTTCAGTAGTGTTTGTGAAGTGTTAAATGATATATCAAATTATACAAAAATTTTAATTGCAACACATTCACCAAGGTTTCTTGAATGTATGAATATTGATTTGTGTTCGGTTGCATATGTTAATGATGGTAGTGTACTTCCACTAATGTCTGATTCAGAATATAAAAATGAACTAAATAACATTTCATTATACAGCACTATTTTAAACTACAGTGATGATGAGTTGGGGAAAAAACATTGTTACAAAAGTATTAGAAAATTAATGAGTAATTTTGATAACTACTTTAATATTTTTATTAAACCCAAAATTATTCAAGCTTTGTTTTCAAAAATCGTTGTAGTTGGTGAAGGACGCACTGAAAAGATTTTGTTTGATTGTTGTAAAAAAGAAAAAGCAAGTATGTACTCAAGCCAGATAGAATACATAGATTTTTATGGTAAGGATTTTATGCTTTTTTTAGCAGAGGCAATTCAAAAAATTGGTATAAAAGTTGTTTTGATTTTTGATCGTGATATAAAAAGAAGTGATGAGTTAAACTTAAGTTTGAATAAAGCCTTGATGAATTTTCCAAACATTCATTTTGAAAAAGAAATTGAAAACTATCTAAGCATAATAAAAGAAAAAAATGATGACAATTTTAAATCAATAACATCTCCAATCACGGTTTATAATATGTATTTAGATAGGAATAAAGAATTGTTCAATTTAATGAATGATTTAGATGAATTGATAAAAAGTATCATGTAGAAAGATCAATATATGTTTCTTTGTGATATAATTTATACAGGAGTTGATAGTATGACAAGATATTATTGTAGTGGATTTGATATTAATAATGCATTTGGACATGGATTAGGTGACATGTTCTTAAATGAATTGAATGATAGAAAAAGTATGGTGTATATTCCTGGTGGTTCAGATAAAATGCAAAAAGTCAGGGAAAAATATGTTTCGGCCTTTACTGAGCATTTTAAAAATGCAGGGATAGAATTTGAAACAAGTACTATAATTACACCTGATATGTCACCAGCAGAAGCTCAAAAAGTAGTGAGAGAAGCAAGCTTCGTTATGTTAATGGGTGGAGATCCATTTAAACAAAAAGAAATGTGTGACAAATTAGGATTATTAGAAGTTCTAAAAAAATATGATGGAGTAATGTTAGGTTTTAGTGCAGGAGCAATGCTAATGTCAAAGTATATTATAATTACACCATGTAGTGAAGAATATCCAGACTTCCATATTGAAGAAGGATTAAATTTGGATGGAATTTCAATTTATCCACATAATAATACCAATGAGGAAGAATATCCTGATACATTAGTTGTTGGAGATGAAACTTATAATAAAGAAGATTTAATTAAAGTAGCTAATCAATATGGAGATTATTATTTGTTACAAGATTATTTAAGAGAAGATGGGCTTACTGATGTTAGTCTTATTAAATCAACAAATGGTAGTATAGAACTATATACTGAAAATGATGGAAAAATATGGAACGCAAAAAATGATGGCATTGTTCTTTCAAATAAAATAGAGATCAATAATATAAGAAAAATCTAATTACTTCAAAATTGTAAAAAGTTCAACAATGGCAAATTTTAGATACGTTTTTGGATACGTTCTGCTAGGTTTGCCGAGTGCTACGGAGTGCTTAGGGGTGCAACCAAGTGCCTAATTAACGAGCCAAGTGCTCCCAAAAGCTCCCAAAAGCCCCAATACAAAAGGCCATGTGGAAGTGGTAAGAAATATAAACAATGCTGTGGTAAATAGGCTCGCAAAGTCTTATAAATAAAAGGCTTGCGGGCTTTTTGCTGCTTACAATATTTGGATAATTTTTGAAATGCCCATTGCCTTAGATAAGTTTTAGATAAGCCATAAAACCTTTATAAGTCCTTATAAAATAAGGTGAAATGCATATCAGAACAATGATTTCAAATCGAATACAAAACTTATCTAAATTGTAATTTGTTATTCAAAAGTTGTAATATCAAAAATATTAGAATAGATATATGATATAATTTATATAGGAGTTGATAGAATGACAACAATATACTTTATGAGACACTCAGAAGCAATGAAATCCCAAAATATAAATAATACCGATTCATTACAATTACAAAACGAAAAATGGATTTTGACTGTTAATGGAGAGAATATAGCAAAAGAAAAAAGCCAATTAGAAGAACTAAAAAATTTTAATTGTGTTTATTCTTCCAATTACGTTAGAGCCATTTCAACAGCTAAGTATTTTGCTGATGAGATAAAAATTGATGAAAGATTTGGAGAAAGAAAATTTGGTATAAATAACTGGGATGAATTACCTTCTGATTTTGGAGAAAAACAATTTAAGGATTTTGATTATAAATTAAAAAATGGTGAATCCATAAATGAAGTAATATTAAGAGAACAAAAAGCTCTTGAGGAATTACTAGAAAAACATAAAAAAGAGAAAATATTAATAGTGGGCCATTCTACTGCTTTAGCCTCATTATTTAGTAAGTGGTGTGAAATTTCATATGCAGGACCATATAAGTATAATGATATCGATTTTTTTGATGGCAAATGGAATTACTGTGAAACATTTAGGTTAGATTTTAACGATACCAACAATTTGGTAAGTATTAAGAATATAAAATAGTATTTATTGGAAAATTGTAAAAAATCAAAATCAAATTTTTTTAAATAAGTTTTTTATGTATAAAAACTGCAAAATTGAATAACAAATGTTATTTTTTATGTTGACAAATTGAAAATATAGTATATACTAATAAATAACAAATGTTATTTTATATATTTGTGAGGTGATATTTATGGCGAGAACAATTAAATATTCTAAAGAAGATATATTAGAAAAAAGTGTTGATTTTATAAAAGAGCATGGTTACTCAAAACTAACAGTTAGAGAACTTGCTAAATATATAGGATGTTCAACTGGGCCGATATTTAAAAACTATGAAAATTTTGATATGTATAAAGAAGATCTTAAATTTTATTTAAGAAAGGACTATTCTTCTTTTATATATAAATATGTAGATATAAAAGATTATTTATACACAATAAGTTATGCATATGCTTTTTATGCTAAGAAAGAACCAAATGTATTCTTTTCATTATTTATGGCTGATCTTGCTGGTTCTAGAACAGTAAATGAAGTATTAAATACTGATAGAAATATGGAAACAATTAATGCAATGGTAAATCAATATAATATAACTTTAGAAGAAGCAAAAAAAATATATCGTGAAGTAAGATTCTATACTCATGGTATAGCAACACAATTGTGTGTTAATAGTATTAAATTAACAGATAGAGAAATTAAAGATTTAATTAGAAATAATATAGAAATAAATTTAAGGGGGATATAATTATGAAATTATATGAAAGAAATCAAAAACAAAGAACATTTTTTAATGAAAAGATAGATACTTATGATGATGTACATGCTACATACATGGATACTAAAAAAACATTAGGAGATAGCCTAGATAAAGATACTAAAAAAATACTAGACTTAGGAGCTGGAACAGGACTAGAATTAATTCATGTATTTGAATTATTTCCAAGTGCTGATGTTACAGTTATAGATATTACCGAAAATATGCTTGAAGAATTAAAGAAAAGAAACTTTGCAGATCATGTAACAACTATATGTGGAGACTTCTTTGAAGTTGAATTTGGAGATAATTATGATGTAGTTATATCTACATCAGCTCTTCATCATTTCAAAACTGAAGAAAAGATTAAACTATATAAAAAGATTTATGATTGTTTAAAAGAAAATGGTCAATTCATTAATTGTGATAAAATTGCTTTAACTCAGGAAATAGAAGATGAACAGTTATATGAATTAGAGCATGATATAGAAAATCATAAACATATAGATACACCACTTACAGTTGAACATGAAATAGAAGTATTAAAAAGGGTTGGTTTTGAAGATATAACTTCAAGCAATGTTGATAAAGATGATTATAGTCTTATTAAGGCTAGAAAAATCAAATAATTTTAGATAAGTTATTAGATAAGTTGTCGAATAAAAACTTGCAATATTTCAACAAAAAATTATTAAATTAAAATAAAAAATACCAATTTAAAAGGAAAAAATTACTCAGTTGTTTTAATATTTTACCATGTGGCAGTGGTAAGAAATATAAACAATGTTGTGGAAAGTAGCATAAAATAAGGAAAAAATTTAAATTTTTAAAAAGATAAATTGATTCGAGTTTTATAACTTGTCTACAAAATATTAAAAATATGTAGTAAAATAAAGGTGTGAACAATGATTATATTTGTTGACACCTTTTAAAATCTAATAGAAATGGAGGTATAACAATGGAAGAAAATAACAATAATATTGTAATTTATCAAACTGATGATGGAACAACAAAAATAGATGTAAAACTTGAAGACGAAACAGTATGGTTATCACAACAACAGATGGCTGACTTATATGATACAACTAAACAAAATATAAGTTTGCATATTAAAAATATCTTTGATGAAGAAGAATTAGACATAAATTCAACTGTCAAGGAATTCTTGACAGTTCAAAAAGAAGGAAATCGAAAAGTTGAAAGAAAAGTTAAATATTACAATTTAGATATGATTTTATCTTTAGGATATAGAATAAAATCGAAAGTTGCTACTAATTTTAGAAGATGGGCGACTGAAAGATTAAAAGAATATATGATTAAAGGTTTCACTATGGACGATGAAAGACTTAAAGGTAATGGTGGAGGTAATTATTGGAAAGAATTACTTGCTAGAATTAAGGATATTAGGTTATCAGAGAAAGTATTATATAGGCAAGTTCTTGATTTGTATGCAACTGCTGTAGATTATAATCCTAAAGATGAAAAATCAATTGAATTTTTAAAATTGTTCAAAATAAACTTCACTTTGCTGCCCACGGACATACAGCACCTGAAGTAATATATGAAAGGGCAGATGCTGATAAACCTTTTATGGGACTTACTACTTTTAAAGGTGATTTGCCAGTAATGAGTGATGTTATAATTGCTAAAAATTATTTAACAGAAGAATTAAAAATTTTAAATAATTTAGTATCTGGATATTTTGATTTTGCTGAAATACAAGCAATTAGACATAATCCAATGCATATGGATGATTATATTAAGCAACTAGATACAATCCTTTCTAGTACTGGAGAAAAGCTACTTGTAATTACAAAAATTTGTGAGAAAACAATATAATATCAGCAGTAGTTCATCTTGATGAAGGAGCACCACATATGCATTTAATGTTTGTTCCTGTAGTTCATACAAAAGATAAAGAAGGAAAACCTATTAATAAAATATGTTCTAGAGATTTTTGGAAAGGTCGAGATAGTTATAGAAAACTACAAGACGCATATTTCAATCATGTTAAATCAAAAGGCTTTGATTTAGAAAGAGGTATGTTTATTGAAGATACTGGAAGAAAGCACTACACTATTGAAGATTATAAGAAAATTACTAATTATGATAATACTAAAAAAATTTTAAGTGAAATGAAACTGGAATTACCAGAAATTCCAGATATAACTGATATTAGTAAATTTACAATAAAGAGAGATGAAAAAATACTAGAAAAAATTATAAAGCAAAAAGATGATTTAATAAAAGAACTATATCACGAAAATCTTTCTTTAAATAAGGAATTATCAAAACAATCTAAAATTGTTGATGAGGCTGAAAAATATCAAAAATAAAAAAATACCATTATGGCTGATAATAGAGCTTTGCATATTGAAGTTGAAAATATTAAAAAGCAATATAAAGAAAAAGAAACTGATATGAAATGGGATTATGAGAACGAAATTAAACATTTGGAAAAAGAAAATAGCCGTTTAAATAAAATTATTGATAAATTTATAGAATGGATTTGTAATAAGTTTAATTTTGGCGATTATAAAGAATTAAATAAAGATTTTGAAAATGAAACTCGCACCTTTATTGACCCTGTAAAACAAATTAAAAAAGAAGAAATGGAAAAAGAATTAAGTTATGATAGATAAAAGGCAGGATTTAACCTGCCTTTGCATATACTATTTATAAAAAAGTCCGCTTAAACCAATTTTTGATTTTTGTAAAAAGAGATTCCTTATACTTTACCATAGCAACAGAATTTTCTACTGTATCTATTTTAGTTGCTTTATTTTTAAACAAATTATCTGGATTATATAGTTCTTTTTTCATTTGCTCTGATATTGCTTCATCATTTGTTAATATCTGCTTTATGTCTTTTTTTTGATTTTCATTTAACAAATATTCCATATTTATATATGTTAGTAAGGCAACTGTATCAGTATTTAATTTTTGATTAATTAATGAATTGTTTTCATCATAATAAAATGAATAACTTTTATCTTTATTTTGCTTTATATATTCCCATAGTTCATTTGGAATTTTATTTTTATAATTAGTATCTAATTTTTCTAAAATAGTTTCAACTTCTACTAATATTTTATTAACATCTACCATATTTTCTCCTAATTATACAAAAATTATATATCTCTATTTTTATCCCTATTAAATACTCGAGATATAAATGTTCGAGCTTGTCTAAGACTTTCTGATAATATTCCAGGCTCTCTATCAGCGGTGTGGCTCGTTAAATTAGATAAATCAATAGGACTAAACTCTCTATCAAATATAAATTGGCCATCTACATATTTTCCTACTTTTATATCTTCAATTTTTCTTCCTGTATTTGGATCTTTTCCAATGGCTTGAATTTTCACATCCTTGTTTATTATTCTTCCATTTGATAGTTCAGGTCTAACTTTTCTTTGAAAATCTCCTATTCTATAAATTTTGTTTTCTTTGTCTATATAATACATATTTGGAAATCTATAAAATTGTGATTGTAATCTACCATCTCTGTCATATTGTTGTTCAGAAAAAACTGTTGAAAGTTGATAGTTATTATGAATCGTTCTGTTTTGTTCGATTTCAATAGTTCTATCTGGAGTAGCTAACATTCCAAAATATGTAACTTTTCTGTTTTGTGGTACTGATTTAGTAAATGCTTCGTTTATTTTTCCATTTCTATTAAAAAAATTTTGTAAAATCATTTTATATTCTTCATCGCTAATTTTAGTTCCTGAAATATGTTCTATATCTTGTTTACTATAATATTGAAACCATGGAGATTTATTATAGTCAGCATATATTTTTAAGTCTTTGTCAGAAAAAGCTTCATAATATGAACCTTGTGGTGCTATATGCACATGGAAATGAAATAAGCAATCATACCCATAATCTCTTACAGCTTTTTCTCTAATTTTTTGAGATTCTTTAGTATCACGAACAGCACCACCAATAAAATATCCATCTGCTAGTTCTAAATCAGTAGTAAAAGAATCTATAAAAATCTGATTACTATCTTTCCCTTGCTCTTTTCCCAAGAAAAAAACTCCTGTTTCATGTTGTGTAGTTCTTGAAGTATTGATTAATTCTAAGAAATGCTCATATGCCTTAGTTGAAAAAATTATTTTTGATTTACTATTTACCATTTCATCAACGGTTTTAAAATCAGTAAATTGATCATAACTAGCTCTATCTATAATATCACTCATATTAGACTCCTTGTATAATTTTATATATTCTATATTTCATTACTTTAAATTTTTTTATAAAACTATAATAGCACAAAAACTTAAATATTACAATACATAGTTATCATTATTCAGGGGAATTTCATTGATTATTACAAATTGTAATATAACAAAAAATGTGTTAAACTATATTTGGTGATAAAAATGACTAACAATGACATATTTAATATGTATTTTGGAATAATCGATGATTCAAGATGTGAAGTAAATGTAACACATAGATTGGTAGATATTTTGAAATAAGAAATGAAACAAAGCAAATAATGATTGATGGAAAAGCAATAAGATCAACTGATGCAATAAAGACAATTGAAACAATGATGAATATAGTGACAGCATACACAGATACAGGAATAGCATTAGGTCAAATTGTAGTAGATAGTAAAAGCAATGAAATACCAGCAGTTAGAGAATTGATAGAGTTATTAGACGTAAAAGGTACAATAATTACGGCAGATGCAATGCATTGTCAAAGAGAAACAGCAGGAACAATAATAAATAATAAAGGAGATTATGTTTTACAATTAAAATCAAATCAAGGAAATTTTTATCAAGATGTATATGCGATGTTTGACGATAAATATATGGATATAGCAGATAAAGATAGTGAGTATGAAACATATACGACAATAAAAAAAGTCATGGAAAAATAGAAAAAAGGACATGTTATGTATTAAATGATATAGAATACTTTACTAATTATTTATTAGAATGGAAGGGATTAAAGAAAATATTTGCTGTAAGAAGAGAAGTTGAAAAAGATGAGAAAAAAACAGCAGAAGTAAGCTGCTATTTGAGTAGTAAAAATACTACAGCAGAAAATTTATTATCATATACAAGGAAACATTGGCAAATAGAAAGTATGCATCATATATTAGATGTAACTTACGATGAAGATAGATGTAAATTATTAACTCAAAAAGCTCAAGAGAATATAAATATATTTAGAAAAATGGGAATAAGTATGCATAAAAACTACTTAAATGGTAAAAAGCAGACAATTAATTCCAGTATGTTTAACTGCTTGCTTAATGATAATCATCTACTAGAAATATTACAATTTTGTAATAATTGATGAAATGACCCTGAACAAAAGCGAATTTTAATTCACTTTTGTTATAATTAAGTGTGCCCAGCATGGGCAACAACTCGAGGGTGAAAGTCCCTTACAGTGCCT
>ERZ825137.6505-NODE-6505-length-10160-cov-2.536467_pt1 | contig 10160 bp, 8 predicted proteins | sample MGYA00519873_ERZ825137 | MGnify/ENA primary metagenome ERZ825137 (study PRJEB31778, sample SAMEA3449190) | human gut metagenome | biome: human gut; feature: human-associated habitat; material: faeces | place: United Kingdom | collected 2010/2012 ... | reverse complement strand
ACCGGCGGTATTGTAAGCTGTCAGGATTCCAGCTGGCTGTTAAGCTGGACTATCAACCGTCAGGGTCAGTTCAAGGATCAGGATAAAGATAAAGTCTGCGTTTGGGTATATGGTCTTTTCACAGATGTACCTGGCGACTATGTAAAGAAACCGATGAAGGAGTGTACTGGTAAAGAGATTACAGAAGAGTGGCTGTATCACATGGGTGTGCCGACTGATCAGATTGAGGATCTGGCTGAGAACAGCGCGGTTTGCGTACCGACTATGATGCCATATATCACAGCATTCTTCATGCCGAGAGCAAAAGGCGACAGACCGGACGTTATCCCGGATGGCTGTGTGAACTTCGCATTCCTTGGTCAGTTCGCAGAGACTCCAAGAGACACTATTTTCACAACTGAGTATTCTGTACGTACTGCTATGGAGGCTGTATACGGACTTATGGGTGTTGACCGTGGTGTTCCGGAAGTTTGGGGCAGTGTTTACGATGTACGTGAACTTCTTGATGCCAGTGTTAAACTGATGGATGGCAGATCACCACTTGAAATTGAGCTTCCTGGACCGCTGAATCTGGTAAAGAAACCTCTGCTGAAAGCAATTAAGGGAACCTTAGTCGAGAAGGTACTGAGAGACCATGATGTGATTAAGGATTATATGCTGGAGAAATAAGCGGTGGTGAAAATTTTATAGTAACATATGGAAGGATGTCAAGTGAAGCCCCTGGCTGCGGGAAATAATCTGCCGTGATAAAGTAAGTCAAGCGGATATTCCAGGTCCGCTTCGCTACTTGCTCATAGCAGAACAATTGCTTCGTAGTTTATCAGGAGGAGCACAAACAATAATTGAAATCAATCAAAAAAACAATCGTAAAAAAATACGATTGTTTTTTTGCGCGTTTTTGCATATAATAATAGAAATATAATTGAAAAGGAGCTGAATCGTATGAAGGAAACACGAACAATAGAGTTTAAAGAAAATGTTACAAACACTTTTTTGAAAACTGTTAGCGCCTTTTCAAATTACGATGGCGGTATGATATTTTTTGGCGTTGACGAGTATGGGGCAAAAAGGCATTATAATGGTTGAGGGCAGAGGCAGAGGTACGAAATATATTATAAGATAAGCATGTCTTTACACCGGGGAGAGCCTTGCCGCAGAAGCATTATAGCTTTTGCAGCAAGGCTTTTTTAGACATTTATTTTAATTTCCCTGAACCGTGTAAATCTGTGTATCTGCATTCTTAAATACCAGATAAACATCATGTGTTCCGGAAACTTCGGAAGTCAGCTCAGCTTCCACATTTGTATAACCAAGCTCATGCACTTCATAATCTTCAACTGCATCCACCGTATAAGTATTCACGTCAGTCGCACCAAAGTTAAATTCTGCAACCTTTTCGCCATCTGGAGAATCCAGGTGAACTTCGATTCCGGCTTCGCCATCGTAAGCAACAGAAGCAGTCAGTTTGGTAATGCCGTCTAGAATTACGCCATTCAAGGCTGTCCATGCGCCTTCGTTTCTTGCCATAACAGTTGAATATCCGCCAACCAGCACATCATTTTTCAGGTTTTCAGCGGTGTGAGCTTTGGAATACTCGTTATAGGTCAGATTAGAAGCAGCAAAGCTCTTGTCATATACGCAAACTGGTTCACTGATATCAAGACCATCAAAATCAGATCCTGTGATTTCAGCCTGTGCAGTTGCTTTTACATCCTGGCTGGAAGCACCTGCTTCGAAAGTATAAGTTCCAGCTTCAATTTCATATTCATCGGTGTTGCTGTTCCACAGTGCCATATCTTCACCAGAAACCTTTAAGGTCACTTCCTTTGTCTCTCCGGTATCAAGCTCAATTTTTTCAAAAGCAACCAGACGTTTCTTAGGAGCATAATTTTCATAGGTAGAATCCGGATTGGAAGCGTAAAGCTCAACGATCTCTGCCCCAGCCTTGTCACCCGTATTTGTTACGGAAACGGTAGCTGTAAAATTGCCGTCAGTGTCTTGTTCTCCGATGCTCAGTTCGCCGTATTCATAAGTAGTATAGCTCAGTCCATAACCAAAATCATAAGTAACAGGTGCGTTTGTATACTGGTAAGTAAGTCCGGTCGCTGCTGCGTCTGCCTGGGTAATATCAACTGTATATCTTGGGGCAATGCCGTTCAGATCAGTAGTGTTGTTGGTTCCGTCTGGAATGCTGTAATCATCCAGAAGTGGGAATGCAGACATATCTGCGTACCAGGTGGAGGTCAGTTTTCCAGTAGGAGTTACATCACCATAAAGAACCTGTCCAGTTGCATATCCGTCATATTGTCCGGCATATGGAGCGTATACAATTGCTGCAACATTTTCATTATTTTGAATTTCTTCTGCAATTACAGGGAAAACGCTGTTGATCACAACAATTGTTTTGCCAGGATAAGCAGCAGAAATATTGTCAATCAGTTCGTACTGGTCTTTTCCAAGGTAAAGATCACTTCGATCGCTTCCCTCGCCAGCACTATGACGGGTAGGAGCACCTACGACAACTACTGCATAGTCAGCACCTGCATTTACCGTTACACTTCCTGTTTCCTGAACGGTTTCTACGGTAAACTGGTTTTGTGTTTCGGCTGCAAGGGTGGTCTGGCCGTCTTTGTCCACGATTTGGTCAGTATATCCTACAGTGCCATCTTCTGCAGTTGTGAGAAGACGGGTGTTTTTATAATAAGTGCTCTCTGCGCCGAAGAAGGATTCACTGTAGCAGTTGAGAAGAATATTTGAAGAACCGTCATCATTTGTGGCAATGCTGATTCTAGATGGAAGAGTTGCAGTGTAAGAAGTTGCAGAAAGTCCGGTGTCAGCAACGTTCAGTTCTTCTGTTCCCACTACTCCAAATTCAATATTTCCGTCTCTGTCTTCAGAGAATTTCAGCCATAGTCCGTTATTAGAATTGTTATCTACACATTTATAGCTGTAGCCGTCGCCCTGTCCCCAGGAATATGCCTCGAATTTGGATGCCTCATCGGCAGTGTCCGCAGAAGCGGTAAGTATTCCGTTTTTGTCAGCCACCACATATTTTCCACTCTGGGAAGCTTTCAGCACAATAATATTGCCGTCGGAAGTCATTGTAATAGTATCTTCTCCTGCAACGGCCATCATACCGCGGCCGATTGAAAGACCTGCATTTTCCAGATCTGGAGTCCGTCCAACCGCATAAGTGGTTTTGAAACGTGCATCCGATATCGGTCCGGCAACTGCAACATTTGCGTCCTTGGCAAGTGGAAGAATATTGTTGTCATTTTTCAGAAGGACAATACTTTCCTGAGCAGCCTGAAGTGCAACTGCCTGGTGCTCATTATTTGTGTAGTCATATGCGGTGTCACTTGCGCCCATAGATTCTGAAATGAATGGATAGTTGACAGGATAACCGTTTTCGTCGCGTTCGTTAAATATGCCATTTCGAATCAGCGGAATCACCTGTGCCCGGGCTGTTTTTTTAATATCGCCAAGAGAAAGACCGGAGGTGCCGTTTTCCAGCTCTGCCATAACTGCGTCCTGATTTTCTGTGTTTGGCTCTTCCAGAGTGGACTGGTCGTTGGCTGCGCCCTGTCCGGTGCGCGCCATAAGCATAAGGGAAAGGGCATCAGAGTAAGTTGGAACATAGGAATTGTCATATCCATTTCCCATGCTGTTTTCAGAGTAAAGCTGCCAGTCAGAGGAGTAGTCAGTTACTACATAATTTCCACCGTCCTCACCCCAAGGGGCAAAACTCTGAATCCACTGTACCAGTGGAGAAAGGCTGTTAGGAATACCGGCAGTACGTCCGTAGCTTGTCATAAAGCCGCTGACGGAACCGTCAGAAATACCTTTTTTGATATTTTTTGCCTGCTGTTCCATAACACTTCTCAGACTGTTTGCAATGTTGGCAGAACGTCTGAACTGTTGTCCGGCATAGTCGGTGTAATGCTTTGTGGTTACAATACATTTTGTCCAGAAGCCATCCTCATTTTCTTCCTCTTCAATTCCGGAAGCACCTGTCGCCATTGCATCAACCATTTCCGAAACGAGGGTTTCGTCTTCACCAAAACCTTCATCGTAGCGTCCGCTTAACGGATTTACACGAAGATCCTGCATTGCAGTACAGGTGACCGCATTAAAGTTACTGATGGTATCCAGAAAATCACAGGTGTTCAGGTTTTCAGTTCCAATTACTTTACCTACTTTTTTAACAAGTTCCTTGTTCCAGGTCTGACCGAGTGCAATGATTGCCGGGAAATCTGTAGAAACACCTTGCACATGATCGCCGAATAGTTCTGAACCTGGAATGATATTTCCGGCATGTTCGCCAAAGCGCAGCTGGTAATCGCCACGGTAGCCAAGGGCGTAGCGAACCATTCCTTCAGTTCCGATGTAATCCATCAGCACATCCAGATATGCATCCAGGTGGGCCGGGATACCATCAAACAGTGGAAGTCCTTTGTAGATGGAGTCCTCACCAGCTGTTTTAAATTCAATCTTTTCAGCAGATTCCTGTGCAGAATTGTCTGATGCATAGATTGCAAGAGGTGCATTGATAGTTGACATAACCATGGTTGTAGCTACTACAGAAGAAGCAAATTTGCGGCATTTTTTTAACTTTTTTTTCATTTTTATATCCTTTCGTGCTGAGAGTTGGTGAAATGGTCTGCCTGTTTTTCAAACATGCTCTAAGTATCTGCTTCAGTTTTTTTGTCTGAAATAGTTAACATAAAAATTACCTCTAAACTTTAATAAAAAAAGTTTCAGGAATTATCCACAGGCAGCATAAGCACTATCGTGCTCCCTGCGCTGCTGCTTTCCAGTACCTTCACGGTTCCCCGGTGCTCTTTAGCGATAGAGTCAACCAGTGCCAGCCCCAGTCCGGCACCGCCCATGGCTCGGCTGCGAGATTTGTCTACACGGAAAAAAGGATCAAAGATTTTTTTCTGATTTTCAGGTGAAATGCCGATGCCGGTGTCCGTTACCAGAACCATAGCCTGTCCGTTTTCCTGTTTGACAGAAACTGAGACAGAACCATGGGGGCGATTATATTTAATGGCATTTTCCACCAGATTGTAGACAGCACGATAAAGAAGTACATAGCTGCCGGTAACATCGGTATGCAAATCCTGATTGGAACTGTCATTAAAATGGATAGAAATTCCTGCTTTTTCTGCAATTGGATCCAGGTCGCAGAAAACCTCATCTACAAGCTCTTCCAGTGAAACCTGATCGGTTCGTGGAACAGATTTCAGGTTCGTCATGTCAAGAAGGGTTCCGACTAGCTGGGAAAGCCTTGCGGTCTGTTCTTTGATCATAGTGAAAAGCTGTCTGTACTCAATCATTTCCGGTTTCTGTTTTTTCTCAAAAACTTCCAGGTTGGTCTGCAATACTGCAAGAGGTGTCCGCAGCTCATGAGCTGCATTTGCAGAAAACTGCTTTTGTGTACTAAAGGCATTGTCCAGCCTGGTCAGCATTTCATTGAAAGAGCTGGTCAGCTGTGCAATTTCATCCTTTGAATTTGGAACTGGAAGCTGGGTGGAAAGGTTCTGAGCCTGAATCTGACTGACTTCGCTGGTTAGCTTCTGCAGTGGTGTAAGGGCCTTTTTCGTAAGAAAATAAGTACACACACTGGAAAGAAGAATAATGATCGTGGTGGCAATAACACTTCGAAGAAGAAAAGACTCTTTGGTTTCCTGGATTTCCTGCTCAAACTGAGGAAAAAGAGCTTTGGGATCTACATTAAAGGTAATAGGTGAATCTCCATCCTGTGGGTCTACCTTGATCATGTAGTTCTGCAATCCATCCATTCCCGATACGGCAGAATGGCTGATGAAGAAGTACATAAGAACACAGGAAACAATCATCAGTAAGGACAGCAATAAAGTAAGCTTCAGCTGAAGCGAGGTGTGGAAATGTTTTTTCGTCATCTGTATTCCTCCAATATATAGCCCTGGCCGATTTTATTCTGAATAGGGTCAAATCCAATTGCTGCCTTTAGTTTTTTTCTCAGAGATGAAATGTGCACACGGATGGAATTGCTGAAGGTATTTACGCTTCCGTCCCAAATATGTTCAATCATTTCTTCTGGTGAAATGACTCGGTTCTGATGGAGCAGGAAATATTCCAGAAGGCTGCTTTCTTTCCTGGTAAGGGAAAGCGGCACTCCATTTACAGAAGCTTCTCTTGTTCTGGTATCAAAGGTGAGCTGATTCCATTTCAGGCATACATCCTCCTGAACAAATTTCCGTCGGGTAAGGCTTCGGATTCTGGCTTCCAGCTCCTGAAAGTGAAATGGCTTGGTAAGATAGTCATTTGCTCCCAGATCCAGACCGTTTACTTTATCTTCAATCTGATCCCGGGCGGACAGGATTAGAACCGGGGTATTGGTATTGTGTTCCCGGAACTGGCGGAGAATTTCCAGACCGTCCGTGCCGGGAAGATTCAGATCCAGCAGGATCAGGTCATAATTTTCTGTCATACACAGGCAAAGCCCTTCGTCTCCATCGAAACAGATATCTGTTTCATAACCGTCTATGCGAAGTCCCTCTGCAACAGAACGGCAGAGCTGCTCTTCGTCTTCTATAATTAAAATGTGCATATTGTCTCCTTCCATAATGTAATTTTGTGTAAATAAGATACGAGTGCTAAAAGACATTCTGATACTCATTTTATATTATCATATTTTGAAAAAAATAAAAATCTTAACACAGATTTTATAGGAAAGATGTTAAAATACGTTCAGACAAATAAAAAACGCTGAAAGGAAAATTAAAAATGATGAATAAAAAAAGACTTATGGCAATTCTGGCAGCAGGAGTTCTGACAGCAACATCTTTCAATCCGGTTATGATCAAGGCTGAAAGCGTATCAGCAGAAGAAGCTGGTATGGCAGTACCAGCAGATGCAGCCGGAGCTGCCGTTTCCGCAGACGAAGCTGGAGCAGCTGTATCTGCAGATGAAGCAGGCGTAGTGGTAGCTGGTGATGGCTCTGAGACAGCTGTTTTCTCCGAAGATGGCACACCTGTGAAAAAAACAGTAAAAGCAGCAGATATTAATATGAATGTTCAGGATTCCTATGATTTCCCATTCCTTGGATTAAAGGCAGTCCTTCCGGAAGAATTGAAGAAACAGATGGAAACTTCTGATATGCTTATGGTCACAGAGGAAGAATGGAATGATGACATGACTGGCTTTAAGTATGCCTTTTTCCACTGGAATAAGCTTACTGAGGAGCAGAAGAACGAAGATGTAAATCTCCTTGGAACCGGTTATGATGACTGGCTTAAGAGCATCGAAAGAGTTGGTACACTTGGAGTTTACAGCAAGGATGTGATCGATGATCTGGATTCCATCACTGGCTGCAACGAGCACAAGGAGCTGGGAACCAGCGAGGATGGAAATTACAAGTATTATCTGAGCATTAATAAAAATGCAGAGTCTGATTTGACAGACGAGATTGAAAAAATTGAAACTACAATCACAGAAATGACAGCATTTGATCCAAGCAAATCCGTATTTGATATGCCGGCAGAAAATGCAAATCCAGATGCAGAAAATGTAGGTGCATTTGAGACAACGGATATTGATGGAAATGCCTATACAGAAAAAGTATTCAGCGACTATGATCTGACTCTTGTAAACTGCTTTACAACCTGGTGTTCTCCATGCGTAAATGAAATGCCAGACCTTGACAAGCTTTATCAGGAAATGAAGGAAAAGGGAGTGGGAGTAGTAGGAATGGTTATCGATTCTGTAGGTGAGGACGGAACTACAGATGAAGATACTGTGAAAAAAGCGCAGATTCTCAAGGAAAAAACAGGAGTTACCTATCCGCTTCTGATTCCGGATGCAGGAAATATGAACGGACGTATCAGCGGTCTCAGCAGCTTCCCGGAATCCTTCTTTGTAGATAAAGATGGAAACATTGTAGGAGATCCGATCATGGGCAGCAGAAATCTGGAAGACTGGAAAACAGCTGTAGAGGATGCACTGGAAAAAATTAATTCCGGAAAATAAAAAGTGGTTAGGGAATGTAGGATGAAAAATTATATAAATAAAATCACTCAGTGCAAATGGACAGGAATCGCCCTTGCAGCGGTGGGGATTCTGATGATTGCCTTTGGTATTTATCGTGGTGAAATGGAAGTTGTTTTTACAAAAGCTGTAAATATCTGTATGGAGTGTATTGGAATTGGATGATAAGAAAATGAACATAAAAAACTGGCCCAGACATACCATACAGGCACTCTGGGCGGCACTTACAAATTCCCATATATCCGGATTTGTAACTGGAAAAATATATACAGGAAAGCTGAAAAATGCCTGTGTTCCGGGACTGAACTGCTACTCATGTCCCGGAGCAGCAGGAGCCTGTCCAATTGGTTCCTTACAGGCTGTGGTTGGAAGCTGGAACTTTAAATTTGCCTATTATGTAATCGGATTTCTGATTTTCGTAGGCGCGATCCTGGGAAGACTGGTGTGTGGTTTTCTCTGTCCATTTGGACTGATCCAGGATCTGTTGAATAAGATTCCTTTTCCAAAGAAAATTCGTACTTTTAAATGGGACAAAGTACTTCGAAAACTGAAATATGTGATTTTCCTGGTATTCGTAATTTTGCTCCCACTATTCCTTACAGATATAATGGGACAGGGAGCTCCTTATTTCTGTAAACTGATCTGTCCGGCCGGAACGTTGGAGGGCGGACTTCCGCTGGTGCTTTTGAATAAAGCGATGCGCGGTGCCATTGGCTGGCTGTACATATGGAAAAATACGATTTTGATCGTAACGATTATTTTGTCCATTATTATTTACAGACCTTTCTGTAAATATATTTGTCCCCTTGGAGCTTTTTATTCCATATTTAATAAGGTATCCATTTACAGATACAGTGTAGATATGGATAAATGTATCCGCTGTGGAAAATGTGCAAAAGCATGTCAGATGGAAGTCAACCCTGTGGAAAACCCTAACAGCCCGGAGTGTATCCGCTGCGGAAGATGTAAACAGGCCTGTCCGGTACATGCCATTGCGAGTGGGTGCAAGAGATAACAGGAATGCTTCTACCATTTTTATAGGGATTAACTTTAGGTATGTTTTATAAGAAAAAAAGCTTACTGCAATTTAGACATGGAAAAATGTATGTTTAAGTTGTAGTAAGCTTTTATTGTTTATGGTGTCAGGAAATACTCTCGATTACATTACGAAGATACTCGTAGCAGATCTTAAGATTTTTCTCACCTTCTTTATCCAACGGAATCTGCAGTGTGCGTTCCACGCCATTTCGTGAAATAACGCATGGAAGGCTCATTGCGATTCCCTCTAAACCATATTCACCTTCCAGAACAACAGAAGCCGGTACGACGGCACGTTCATTTCGCATAATGGCTCCTACAAGACGGCAGACGCTAAGGGCGATGCCTGAGCTTGTGTAGCCCTTCAGTTCTACAATGTCCAGACCGCTGACCTTCACCTCGTGAAGCAGCTTTTCACAGTCAACAGGCTCTTTCAGGCCAAACTGCTTCTGAAAATCATGGAAAGGAATTCCTACAATATTAACCGCATTCCATGGAATAAAGCTTGTGCCGCCGTGTTCGCCAAGAACGAACCCGGTGACATTTTTTGCATCTACACCGCACAGGTCTGCAAGCATTTTATTGAAGCGGGCAGTGTCCAGGAGAGTACCGGTACCAATCAGAAGATTTCGAGGATAGTTGAATTCCGTCTGTGCAATATAGGTAAGAATGTCCATAGGATTTGAAACATTGATAATAATAGCAGACCGGGTGTAAGCAGTGATCTGTGTCATGATTTCTTTCATCACCTGCACATTGGTCTGCAGCAGTACCATGCGGTCACGGGAGTTGCCAGGCTGAATGCTGGGGCCTGCAGTCACTACGATGATCTGGGCGTCCGCGCACTCCTCGTAGCCGCCCACATGGATGTTCGCGTTGGCGCTGTAAGCGAACGCAGTGGTGTGGCTGGCATCCAGTACGACCCCCAATGCTTTTTTTTCATTTCTGTTTATGACAACAATCTCATCTGCAAGATTCATTCGCAGAAGAGAGTCCAGAATTGCAGATCCCACATGACCTGCGCCGATCAGAACAATTTTTCCATAACTTATATTTTCCATGATGTCAGGCTCCTTTAGCAACGTAAACTT
>ERZ825137.6503-NODE-6503-length-10163-cov-4.832311_pt1 | contig 10163 bp, 8 predicted proteins | sample MGYA00519873_ERZ825137 | MGnify/ENA primary metagenome ERZ825137 (study PRJEB31778, sample SAMEA3449190) | human gut metagenome | biome: human gut; feature: human-associated habitat; material: faeces | place: United Kingdom | collected 2010/2012 ... | reverse complement strand
TTGTAAAAGCAACATTTGAAGCACCACTTCGTCATAACAGTGTAGAAACATTTGACGAGTACAACACAGGCAAAAACGTTGGTAAAGGAACTCCTACCGTATTCTGGGATATCGTTCCGGACAGCGACAAATGCGAGATCTACACATACATGGCCGGCGGCGGATGTACTCTTCCGGGAAAAGCTATGGTCCTGATGCCAGGTGAAGGCTACGAAGGTGTAACAAAATTCGTTATGGATGTCATGACATCTTATGGCTTAAATGCTTGTCCGCCACTCCTTGTAGGTGTTGGTGTTGCAACATCCGTAGAAACAGCTGCACTGCTTTCCAAGAAAGCTCTTATGAGACCGCTTGGAAGCCACAACGAAAACGAGCGTGCTGCATCCATGGAAAAACTGCTCGAAGACGGTATCAATGCGATCGGCCTTGGACCTCAGGGTATGGGCGGTAAATATTCCGTAATGGGTGTTCACATCGAAAACACAGCAAGACATCCATCCACCATCGGTGTAGCCGTAAACGTTGGATGCTGGTCCCACAGACGTGGACATATTATCTTTGATAAAGACCTTAACTACACAATCACAACACATTCGGGGGTGACTTTATAATGTTGGAAATGAAAGATGGAAAGAAAATTTTAACAACACCGATCTCAGCAGAAGATCTGAAGGATATCCATGCAGGAGATATCGTATACTTAAACGGAAGCATGACAACCTGTCGTGACGTTGCTCACAGACGTCTCGTTGAAGAAGGCCGTGAACTTCCTGTAAACGTAAGAGACGCAGCAATTTTCCACGCTGGCCCGATCATCCGTCCACTGGAAAATGACAAGTTCGAAATGGTATCTGTAGGACCGACAACCAGTATGCGTATGGAAAAATTCGAATACGAATTCGTAAGAGAGACAGGCGTTCGTGTTATCATCGGTAAAGGTGGTATGAAAGAAAATACAGAGCGTGCATGCAAAGAATTCGGTGCAATCCACTGTGTATTCCCGGCTGGAAACGCAGTTGTAGCAGCAACAGAAGTAGAAGAGATCGTAGATGCTCAGTGGAGAGACCTCGGAATGCCTGAGACATTATGGCACTGCCGTGTCAAAGAATTCGGACCTCTGATCGTATCTATCGACACAGAAGGCCGTAACCTCTTCGAAGAGAACAAAGTAATCTTCAACCAGAGAAAAGATAAAGCAGTAGAAGAGATCTGTAAGCACGTAAGCTTTATCAAATAATTCCTTAGAATTAAATGTTCAGACACATATAAGTAACGTACTTAATAAGTAAATCAAAATTTTGCCATAACAAAAGCCATACCGAAGGATTACTGCCATGATCCCGGAGTATGGCTTTTGTGCTGCTTATGAATAAAAAATTATGCGGATTTTGTTTCGTGGGCGTGAGCGTAGGCTACCTGGATCTCTTCCGGCATAGAATCCGGGATCATCGCATGAAGCTGATCTTCGCTGACACCTTTCATTGCCTGGTCATAAAACCAGCATTTGTATTTCAGCATATCAAGTGCCTGGTTCATACGCTCGATCTCAGCCTCGATATTTTGACGCTGACGCTGGAACATGGCACGGCGCTGCGGGTAAGTTTCCTTTCCCATGGCGCACCATTCGATAAACTGGCGGATGTCCTTGATCTCCATGCCGGATTTTTTGAGGCATTCGATGACACGCAGAGTCTCCAGTTCGCGGTCGCTGAATTTGCGGATCCCGGAGACGCGCATCATATCCGGAAAAAGTCCCTCCTTGTCATAGTAGCGAAGCGTGGAGACCGGAAGGTCAAACATTTCAGATACTTCTCCGATAGAATACATAATAAAAACCTCCTGAATTCAGATATTTCGATTTCGATTAAAAGTTAAGATCGCGAAGCGCAGGATAACCATAAGCGGACTTCGCACTACGAACAGCACAGAGGATCGCTTCTGACATGACATCGGCTGCAAGCGTGCCGACCATATCGCAGTCTGCAGCAACGGTTCCGACGGAAAGGGCGTAGATACTGTCGCCGTCAGCAGAAGTGTGCACCGGACGGATGGAGCGGGCATAGCCATTGTGTGTCATACCGGCGATCTTGCAGAGCTGGCTTTTGTCGAATTTTGCATTGGTGATGATGGTACCGATCGTAGTATTTCCTGTAAATTTGTTTTCGCGTACTTCATAAGACTGATAGAGCAGTTTCGCAGAATCAGCAAAAGAATTACGGTCTTCATTGAGTAGACCGGCGATGATCCTGCCAGAGTGGTGATCGTAAATATCACCAAGTGCATTTACCGCAACAATCGCGCCGACTTTAAGCTCACCGATCTGCACGGCGTAACTTCCGATGCCGGATTTCATGCAGAAATCCATCCCCTTAAATTTACCGACGGTTGCTCCTGTACCTGCACCGAAGTTTCCATCCTGGTAATTGTCAAGATAAGCATTCTTACAGGCTTCATATCCCATCGCCTTATCCGGGCGGCAGTGTGGATCAGCTACGGTCAGGTCAAAAAGATCCGACTGGCAGACAAGAGGTACCTTAGTCACACCTACATCAAAACCGATGTCCTTTTCTTCCAGAAACTGCATGACACCGCCGCCGGCATCCAGCCCGAATGCACTGCCTCCTCCGAGAAGTACGGCATGGATCGTCTGTGCATTGGCAAGCGGCTTGAGAAGTTCGCTTTCCCTCGAAGCAGGACCGCCCCCGCGGACATCAAGCCCTGCGCACATGCCGCTTTCACTCAGGATAACGGTACAGCCTGTTCCTCCCTCGATATTCTGTGCATTTCCAATGCGGATCCCTGGAAAGTCTTTGATACTGATAACGTCCATTACATTCCTCCATAATCTGTAAAACCGTAAAATAAAACCGGAATTTACTCTATATTTTACCTAAAGGTATTGACCTAAAGTCAGGTTTAAGTGTTATACTCATAGTAACAAATTAAAATTTTAATGTCAAACAGAATGGAGGAAACTTTATCATGGCAAAGAAATTAGTAGCATATTTTTCAGCAAGCGGAGTAACAGCAAAGATGGCAAAAGCCCTGGCAGAAGTTACAGGAGCAGATCTTTTTGAAATCCAGCCTGTAGTACCGTACACCAATGCAGACCTTGACTGGATGAACAAAAAGAGCCGCAGCAGCGTGGAGATGAGTGATCCCGCTTCCAGACCGGAGATCGGAAACAAAGTACCGGATATGGACCAGTACGACACAGTATTCGTAGGATTCCCGATCTGGTGGTATGTGGCACCGACCATCATCAATACCTTCCTTGAGAGCTATGACTTCTCAGGTAAGACAGTCGCAGCATTTGCAACTTCCGGCGGAAGCGGAATGGGCAAGACAGATTCCGTTCTCAAGAAATCCGCACCATCTGCCAACTGGAAAGAAGGCAAACGTTTCGGAAGTACAGACAAGAATGCTCTCAAAGCATGGGCAGATTCCCTGGGAATGTGATCCTCACAATAAAATACACGATCACAGACAGAGCGATATAGCCTGTTTCTTAAAGGAAGCGGGTGTGTATCGCTTTTTTCTGCTTTTTTATAACGATATAAAAATATTTTTGGCAAATAAAAAGTTTTTGCAATATCCAATTGCAAGAATACATGATTACGGTTATAATGACGGCAGAGGTGAGCAAAATGGCAGATTATATCATCTGTAATGGAAAGATCGTAAATGGAAAAAACGAGGCTCCTTTTGAGGGCAATATCATAATAGAAGGAAGCCGGATCAAAGAAATCACAAAGACGACGGAGTTTCCTTCTGATTTTCCGACGGAGCGGATCCTGGATGCGAAGGGCGGCTATGTGACGCCGGGATTTATTGACATCCACAGACATGGAGACTGGCAGGCACTGGAAAACGGTGACGATGAACTTCTGAACCGTCAGGGACTTACGACAGTTGTGAATGGAAACTGCGGCCTTTCGGTCGCACCGGTCGGAACAGAACATCAGAAGGAGATTCTTGGTTTTATCAGTAGCGTTACCGGAAATCCGCCGGAGAAATATATAAAGGAAGACAAAAGCTGCCCGGCAGCAGAGTCCTTCCACGCCTATATGGATGCCCTGAAAGCGACGAAGCGGAGCGTGAATACAGGAATGCTCGCGGGAAACGGAACGATCCGTGCCTGTGCAGCCGGCTACAGGACAGGAAGTTTGACGAAAGAAGAATTAAGAACAGCCTGGAAGCAGATCGAGGAGAGCCTGGACGCAGGAGCACTCGGTATCAGTCTTGGTATTGCCTATGCGCCGGAATTTGAATACGACGAAAAAAGCCTGATCGAAGTCTTAAGTCCTCTCAAAGATACCGGGATCCCGATCACGACGCATGTGCGCAGCGAAGGCGACAGTCTGATCGAATCACAGAAAGAAGTCCTCCATGCAGCAAAGGCACTTCATATCCCGCTGCACATCAGTCATGTGAAATGCATCGGAAAGAAAAACTGGGGAACGAAATGTGAAGAAGCCCTCCGGCTTTTTGCACAGGCGAGGGCAGAGGGTGTGCAGCTTGATTTTGACCTGTATCCGTATCTGACAGGTTCCACACAGCTCGTGCATGTGCTTCCAGCGGAATGCCAGAAAGGCGGTACGGATGAAATCATCCGGAGACTGAAGGACAGAACATACCGTAAACATCTGACAGAAGTCCTCAAAACACCATCTGATGAATTCGAAAATATCGTGGAACTGGCAGGTTTTGACCAGATCTATGCAAGCACGCTCCATACAGAGAAATACAAAGCCTGTGCAGGAAAAACGATCCAGGAGATTGCAGACTTTACAGGAAATGATCCGTATGATACACTGTATGACATTCTGATCGAAGAAAACTGTCAGGTCACAATGCTTGACACGATCGCATCGGAAGAAGACATGCTGCATTTTCTGAAGGATAAATATGCAAACCTGATCTCAGATGCGATCTATCCGGCAGGCGGCAAATATCATCCGAGGGTTTATGCCGCATTTCCGAAGGTGCTTACCGACTATGTGCGTGACAGACAGATCTTTACGATCGAGGAGGCTGTCTACAAGATGACCGGAAGAGCGGCGAAACCTCTGCGCTTGGATCGCGGCGTTCTGGAAGCAGGAAAGGCAGCAGATATCAATATTTTCCATCTGGAGAATCTTAAGGTGAAAGCAGATTTTGATGATCCGGATCAGTTCTGCGAGGGATTTGACTACGTTCTGACAGGAGGAAAGATCGCAGTCAGGGATGACAGATGGACAAACACAGGAAGCGGAGAAGTTCTTGTGAGAAAGTAAACAAATAAAGGGGAATTGGAGAGGGAAGTTATGGATTATCAGCAGCTCATTACATTTATCATGGAAATGGTCGGGACGATCGCTTTTGCGGCATCCGGGGCCATGGTTGCGGTAGATCGGGCAATGGATATTTTTGGCGTGATCGTGCTGGGAGTCACGACAGCTGTAGGAGGAGGGGCAGTGCGGGATGTGATCCTCGGGATCGTGCCGCCGGCAATGTTCCAGCATCCGGTTTATACGGCCGTCGCAACGGTCACATCCTGTGTTGTTTTTATGATCCTGTATCTTAAGAAGGAACTCCTGCAGGGACATAACAGGGAGACTTATGACAAAGTAATGCTTGTCATGGACTCGATCGGGCTTGGGATCTTTACTGTGGTAGGTGTGAATACAGGGATCGCCCATGGATATATGGATTATACTTTCCTGCTGGTGTTCCTTGGCACCGTCACAGGTGTCGGCGGAGGACTTCTCCGTGATGTCATGGCAGGTGTGCCGCCATATATCCTGGTGCGCCATATTTATGCATGCGCGTCGATCGTCGGAGCGATCGTCTGTGTGGTACTGTACCGGAATTTTGGGGCAGTCGCAGCGATGGTAGGAGCCTCAGCGGTGGTAATACTGATTCGTTATCTGGCAGCGCATTACCGGTGGAATCTGCCGAAACTTACAAGAGAAGAATAAAAGACGACAGAAAAGCAGCCCTTCTACACAGAAAGAAGAGCTGCTTTTGCTTAGAGGAAAATCTATTAATACTGCCGGGGGAAATTTATTCCAGCGGCTGAGTATCCTGAAGTGCTTCGAATCCTTCTTCACCGGTACGGATCTTGACAACGTTTTCGATATCATATACGAAGACTTTTCCATCGCCGTACTGACCGGTGTGAAGTGTTTTCTTGGCTGTTTCGATGACGGTTCTTACCGGAACAAGGCTGACTACGATCTCGATCTTGATCTTCGGCAGCAGGTTCATATCCATCTCAACACCACGGTAGTAGGAACGGGAACCTTTCTGGACGCCGCATCCCATAACGTTTGTGATGGTGATACCGGTAACACCGATCTCATTCATTGCATGCATGAATTCTTCAAGTTTGCTCTGACGTGTGATGATAACAACTTTTGTCAGTTTATGTACGCCTTCCTTCGGAAGTTCCGGAATGGTTGCTGAAACTTCAGCAGGAGCAACATTTGCGGAAGTATTTGCGGAAGGAACTGCTTTTGTAACACCCATAGGTGTAGGAACAGTCATAGTGTCGTGTACAACAAATCCGTCGTATGCACTTGTAAGACCATGTTCTTTGGAGTCCAGACCTTCGATCTCTTCTTCAGCAGTTACACGAAGACCAACGGTATGTTTGATTGCCTGGAAAATGATCGTCATAGTAACAGCAACCCATGCGATGGTGATGATCATACCGATAAACTGTACACCAAATCCGTGGAAACCGCCGCCTACAAGGAGACCTTTCCAGTCTGTACCTGTACCATCGGAGAAAAGACCAACTGCAAGAGTACCAAAAGCACCGTTTAATCCGTGAACGCCGACAGCACCAACCGGGTCATCGACTTTGAGTACTTTATCAATAAATTCAATACCAAATACTACAACAAAACCAGAAGCGATACCGATGATAGCTGCAGATGTAGGAGAAACGGTATCACAACCTGCTGTGATCGCTACCAGACCTGCAAGAGATCCGTTGAGGGACATGGAAACATCAGGTTTTTTGTATCTTACCCATGTGATAAGAAGAACAGTGACAGTTGCAACAGCTGCTGCAAGGTTTGTAGTTACGAAGATCTTACCTGCACTTACGATAGCATCGCCTTCCATGCTGACGGTAGATGCACCGTTGAATCCGAACCAGCAGAACCAGAGGATGAATACACCTAAAGCACCGATGGTAAGGTTATGTCCAGGAATCGCTTTGGACTTGCCGTCTTTTCCGTATTTGCCGATACGAGGTCCAAGGATGATGGCACCGATAAATGCTGCAACACCACCGACCATATGTACTGCACAGGAACCTGCAAAATCATGGAAGCCCATCTGGCTGATAAACCCGCCGCCCCAGATCCAGTGTCCGGATACCGGGTAAACGATCAGGCTGATCAGGAAACTGTAGATACAATAGGAAGAAAATTTAGTACGTTCTGCCATGGCTCCGGATACGATCGTAGCGGAGGTTGCACAGAATACTGTCTGGAAGATCAGGAATGCCCAGAACGGAACGCCGTCAGGAAGCATTGCGGAACCATAATTTGCCTCTGTGGCAATGCCGCCGATCTTTCCGAAGAATCCGTTTCCTGCTCCGAACATGATCCCGAATCCGACGATCCAGAAAGTAGGAGTACCGATACAGAAGTCCATAAGGTTTTTCATGATGATGTTACCAGCGTTTTTTGCTCTGGTGAAGCCGGTTTCTACCATTGCAAATCCGGCCTGCATAAAGAAGACAAGCGCGGCGCCAAAAAGCACCCATATAGTGTTTACTGATGAATACATAAAGTTACCTCTCTTTCCCTAAAAAGTTGACAAGATTAGTGTGGTTTCAATATTCAGAAAAGGCGCGAGAATGAAATTTCATCATTTTCGCGCCTTTACGAATCAAGTATATGTAAAACAGGGGATACCGTATCGTGTGATTAATGGATGAGGAAATCGATAATGAATTATGAAGTAGTTCATGTTTCATGAGATATCCCCTGGTTTTACCGGTATGAAATTGTCTGTTATCCTCTGGATCAGTCAGAGATGGAGAATAACAGTTTGCCGTATGTCGGATATGGAAGGATAGAATCCGGGATCAGAGCTTCTGCTGCATCAGCGGAAACACGAACTTTTTCCATATCGGTAAGTACAACACTCTGATAGAGTTTTGCACTCTTGAGAAGATCTTTGCCGACTTCGTATTCTGCCATTGCAGTATCCTCTTTGAGTCTTTCCAGATCTTTGACCATGGTCTCAGAAAGTTCTGTCAGTCTGGTAAGAAGTGCAGCTTCTGCGGATACGGAGATATCCGGAACGACTGATTTCTTAAGTGCTGCAGTCTGAGCCAGTTTTTCCATATATGTAGTAACTGCCGGAAGAAGATCTTTCTGGATGAGCTCAACCATAGTGCCTGCTTCGATATGAAGGGTCTTTACATAGTTCTCAAGCTTGATCTCATAACGGGAATGAAGCTCTGCATGTGTAAAGATGTGATGGCTTGTGAGAAGTTTTTCATTCTTCTCATCAACGAAGTGCGGCAGTGCATCCGGAGTGGATACCAGGTTGTAGAGACCGCGTTTTTCTGCTTCTTCGATCCATTCATCTGTATAACCGTTTCCGTTGAAGATGATACGTTTGTGTTCTTTGATGGTCTTTTTGAGTAATTCATGAACAGCGGATTCCATTCCGTCAGCCGGAACATCTTTGAGTTCCTCATAGAACTGGCTTAATACTTCAGCAACAGCAGTGTTGAGGATGATGTTCGGGTTTGCTACGGAAGAAGAAGATCCAAGCATACGGAACTCGAATTTGTTTCCTGTGAATGCGAACGGTGAAGTACGGTTTCTGTCTGTGTTGTCTTTTACGAAGTGCGGAAGTACTTTTGCTCCGATATCCATCTGAACAGCACCGTGTCCAACGAAGAATTCGTCGTTTTCGATCGCTTTGAGTACTTCTGTCAGCTCATCGCCAAGGAAGATAGATACAACTGCCGGCGGAGCTTCGTTTGCACCAAGACGGTGATCGTTTCCTGCGCTTGCAACAGAGATACGGAGAAGATCTGCGTAATCATCAACTGCTTTGATGACTGCTACAAGGAATACCAGGAACTGTGTATTTTCTGCAGGTGTTTTGCCAGGATCAAGAAGGTTGACACCTGTGTCTGTGCTCATGGACCAGTTGTTGTGTTTACCACTTCCGTTGATTCCTTCGAATGGCTTCTCATGGAGCAGGCATACCATGTTGTGTTTGGCAGCTACTTTTTTCATGATCTCCATTGTCAGCTGGTTGTGGTCAACTGCTACGTTTGTGGTATCGAATACAGGAGCCAGCTCGTGCTGTGCAGGAGCAACTTCGTTATGTTTTGTTTTAGCCGGAATTCCAAGTTTCCAGAGCTCTTCGTCCAGGTCATGCATGTAAGCAGATACACGAGGTTTCAGGGTTCCGAAGTAGTGGTCTTCCATTTCCTGTCCTTTTGGAGCCGGAGCACCGATCAGGGTACGTCCGCAGAAGATCAGGTCTTTTCTCTTATTATAGAGGTCTTTGTCTACCAGGAAGTATTCCTGTTCCGGTCCGATGGTTGTGGATATGCTGGTAACGGTTTCATTTCCCAGGAGTTTCAGCATCTTTACTGCTTCTGTGTTCAGTGTTTCCATGGAACGGAGCAGTGGGGTTTTCTTATCCAGTGCCTCACCGCTGTAAGAACAGAAAGCCGTCGGAATATATAAAGTACCATCTTTAATGAAAGCCGGTGATGTAGGATCCCATGCTGTATAACCTCTTGCTTCAAAAGTAGCACGAAGTCCGCCTGACGGGAAGCTGGATGCATCCGGCTCACCTTTTACCAGCTCTTTACCGGAGAAATCCATGATCACCTGTCCGTCTCCTGTAGGAGAAATGAAGCTGTCATGTTTTTCGGCAGTTACATTTGTCATTGGCTGGAACCAGTGAGTATAATGAGTTGCACCGTTTTCAGTAGCCCATTCTTTCATTGCAACTGCTACGGAATTTGCAACGTCCAGTTCCAGATGAGTTCCGTTTTCAATTGTTTTCTTTAATGCTTTGTACATGTCCTTTGGCAGTTTGCTACGCATCACTTTATCGTTGAATACAAGGCTGCCATACATTTCCGGGATACTCTGTGCCATATAGGTACACTCCTTTCGATTTCACTC
>ERZ825137.6500-NODE-6500-length-10166-cov-12.406686_pt1 | contig 10166 bp, 2 predicted proteins | sample MGYA00519873_ERZ825137 | MGnify/ENA primary metagenome ERZ825137 (study PRJEB31778, sample SAMEA3449190) | human gut metagenome | biome: human gut; feature: human-associated habitat; material: faeces | place: United Kingdom | collected 2010/2012 ... | reverse complement strand
CCGTAGCGCTCGCCTTCGCCACCTTTGAAAATGTCTGCTATCTGATCCAGAACGGAGCGGACCGCTTCTCCTTCATCTTCTTCCGCGGCTTCGGAACGGGCGCCATGCATGTGCTGTGCGGCGGCATCGTCGGCGAAGGGCTGGCGTATGCCTGGCAGCGGACGTGGCTGAAGATCGCTGGCACCTGCGGTCTGCTGGGCGCGGCCATCACCTTTCACGCCACCTACAACCTGCTGATCGTCTACGGCGGCGTGGCGCAGTACGTCGCTTACGTCCTGCCGGTGCTGCTGATGGCGGCGGGAAAGCTGTCTGCCCTCCGCCTTACGCGGAGAGAATAACCAAAGCCTTCCACTTGAGAGCTGCTTTTGAGCGGCTCTCAATTTTTTTGAAAATCTTTGTATTTGGGGTGAGAGTTTTTCCGTTTTTCTGTACCTATATCAGTGAAGGGACTTTTACGTCACCACGTTCGAGCCATGAAGAGAGGAGTGGGCCAGAGACATGTATGATACCGCAAGGCGGGTCGCGCTCGTCAAAAAGCGGAGACACGAGTACGCCCGCCGGAAACAGCAGCGCGAGATCTGCGGACTGTCCGCCGCGTGTATGCTGCTGTTCGCAGCGCTGATGCAGATGGCGAGCACAGTCGTTGGGCCGGGGCAGAGCGCCGCACGAGGTGTGTTCGGTGCGATGCTGCTGCGGGAGGACGCAGGCGGCTATGTGCTGGTAGGCGTTGTCTGCTTTGCAGCGGCGGCGGCGATCACCGCGCTGTGCTTCCGGCTCAGAAGCAGGGAAAACCAGAAAAAAGACGGGACAGGTAAGCCAGACCCGCAGAAACAGGAGGGAAAAACGACATGAAAAAACGAATACTTAGCATCCTGCTGCTGTGCTGCATGGTGCTGACCATGCTGCCGACAGCGGCGTTTGCAGCGGTGAGCGATTCGCTGGGCAACACACCCGAGGAAAATCAGGCGATTTTGGAGCAGCTCTCCGCCCTGACCGGCGGCAGCAGCGACCAGGTGCTTTCCATGCTGGACGCTTTGGGGCTGCTGGATGAAGACGGCAATTTCAAGGTGGATCAGACCATCACGCTGGACGGCCAGGTGTTGACACTGGCGGCTGTCATGGAGCTGCTGGAAAATCCCGCCACGGATCTCACCCGCATAGCCGACGTGGATGGGACTCCGGTGGCGCTGGGCGATTTGAAGACCATGATCCAAATCGAACAGGAGCTGCAGCGGATCAAGGACACCTATTTCTCCGACAGGGAGTTTACCGGGGAAGCTCTGGAGAATCTCAATAGTCTGACGGAGCAGCTGGAGCTGCAGGGCATCAGCTTGCAGTATTCCGCCTTTACCACAAAGCCTGAGGGCGTTGAGACGGTGGATATGAGCGGCATAATGAGCCAAACGCTGGGGACTCTCGCAAACAACAGCTGGAGCTCCGGGACTTTTACTGTATACGGAGGAAAACCGGTCGGCTTTTCCTACCGCATTCAAGAAGGCCAGCTCAGCGATTATATCACCAATGTGGAGGTCTCGATAGGCAAAACGAGTGGGGTCCTACAAGGCGACGGGTCCTACAAGCTGACCTATGACGTAGGCGAAATTTTCAGTTTAGGTGGTTGTAAAATCACTGTCAAGGTTCAAACCAAAGGAAGTAACACGGCCTGGCTCGGGAATTCTTATTCCTATGGCGACCTGCTGGGGATGATTGAATTTTACGATGCGGAAAATCTGGTGTTCCATGACGGCGCCAGCTATGCCGGCCACTGTCAGCTCAAGCTAATAAAGACGGTTGACGACCCCGCAATAAAAACAGAAATGACCGCGCCGAACTATGAGGGAGAACTCAAAAATACAACCGTATTATATGATGATTTGTTTATTCCTTTGCTGGCAGAAAAATACACTGTCGCCAACGGTGCCGACAATCAGGACTTTGTTGCGCTAAGCAATACCATCGGAATTTTGGAGGGTGCCCGCAACTCGGTGCTTTCCAGCGGCTCCTCCCCATTTCATCAGCCATACCAAATCGACGCCAGCATCAAGTTTGACTGGAGTACCGATGTAGCTGCCTATGCTGGCCCTGCGCCGTATGGCTATAATAGTACCACACAACACTATGCCCCGTTCTATCTGACGGAGTACAAGCTCGATGGAACAGCTCTGAATCTCAGCGGCGACAGAACGAAAGCGCTGGACTGTACGATTAACAAGGGCAGTACGGTCAGCATCTCCCTGCAGTCTACCACGCAAAACAGAAGGGCACAGCAGTACTATCTGCCCTTCCAACTGTTTCTGAAGAATGTAAATAGAGATATCCAAAATTCCACCACCACCGCCAAGACCAGCAACGTCTCCGCCAAGCTGGTGGACACGGACGCCCCCACCATTCAAAGCGTCACAGCCCCGGCGGGAACCTATGCCAGCGGACAGCACGTGCCCATCACAGTTACCTTTAACGAGTTCGTGGATCTTAGCAACGCCAGCGTGACCATCAATGGCAAAGAGTATACCGCCGCTGCGCTTTCCATGAACAACTACGGTGTCACGGCAATGCTCTGGTACCCGGTGCAGGATACGGATGACACCACGGTCACCGTCAATGGTATGACCGGCGTGAAGGATGCTTTCGGCCATACGCTGGATACCGCACTCTATCAAAGCAACTCGATTAGCGACGTTACGCTGAGGAGCGTCTTGATGCGCAACGCTCCCACCGAGCTGACGGCCACCTACGCCAACGGCAAGGCATCGTTCACGATGAACGCCAACATGGAGCAGACCTACAAGACCGTATACAGCAATTATCACACCCCGGCAGGCACAGACCCGAAGGAGGCCCCTTTCCGCCTCGAGCTGAGGTACGACTCCGCGGTTGAACCAATCCATCTGCAGGTCTATCTGGACACAGAGAAGGAAGCCTTCACCATTAGCGACTATGCAATCGCACCCGCGGCTTACACCCGCACCTATACGGTGACACTGCAGGCCAACGAGGGCACGAAAGACGCTCCTAACTGGGCGAATGTTCTTCCTCTGACCCGGCAGTTCACGGTGATAAAGAAAGTTTCCGCGAGCACGGTGAACGTCGTCCCGGAAGCGGCTCCCGCCAACTATACGATTTCCCTCGCCGAAGCCGCCCGCCCCACGCTTAAGGCCGAGGTCTTGGGGAAAAACGGTGAGCAGGCCACCTACACCACCGGTAAATGGAGCAGCAGTGACCCGCTCATTGCCACCATCAACGAGGATACCGGCGTTGTTGCCACCACAGGAACCAAGGTAGGAACCGTCACCTTTACCTTTACGGCGGACAACGGGACTGAGGACCCTGCCGATGATGTGACGGGCCAGTCAAAGCCCTATACCGTGACGGCAGGCGATTCCCTGGCACTGGTGATTCCCGGCGGCGCGTCCATCGTGACGCGGGTAAATCAGCCCGCCACCGTGCTGTGGAGCTCCAACGCCGCGCTGATGGCGCCGAACAAAGAGTTCAATTACAGGATCGACCTGTATGAGGGCAACTACGCGAATGAGGCGGCGCTGAGCGGCCGCAATCCCGTTGCGACTTATACCGCCGGCAAGGATAAAAACAGCGTGCGGATCCCGGAGAATGTGCTCTCCAAGCTCTCCAGTGGAAATGCCCCAGCCTACACGGTATGTGTCTCCATGCCGCACCCCAACGCCGAGGGCGAGAACGTCCGCCTGTCGGCACTTGCCTGGATCATCGTGCAGGCACCACCTGCCACAGCCAAGCTGACACCGCCCCAGAGCATTTACCTCAAGGATACCGACGGCACCGTCAATATCGACTGGTCGGTAGAAAACGCCACTGACGGCGTCTCTCAACCGCCCACGCTGACCATTACCCGGGTCACAGAGGACAACAAAACCAAAGAGGTGGCCCGTGAGCGCCTATCCGGCACCTCCGGAAGTTTCTCCCTGCCATTAAAGAGGGTGAAAGCCGGCAATCTAAAGGACACCTATCAAGTGGTTTTGAGCGTGGAGAATCCTGGTGAGGAATCTCCCAGCACCGACTCCTTCCCCCTGTATGTCTACGATGCCGACGCACTGAAGGTGCAGAACGACAAAGGAAACACGATTTCTAAGCTGACCATGGACAATACCTCCAAGGTCAGCGGCAGCCTGCCCACCGTTACAGCTGAAATTTTGCAGCTGCGCCAGGAGTTGGGGCTGATCGAGTACATAGGCATCAACTATGACGAGTACGGATGGAACTCCTTTAAGGACGGCATCCGGTGGCTCTCCAGCAACAACAATGCCATTTCCGTCAACTACAAGCAGGGCGGACTGTATGAGGACATCAGAAACTTCTCCTTTGATTCCTACCTTCCCGAAACCAAAATGGCGCTGTCCGGCTTGGCCAACGGCACCGCAACCGTCACGGCTACCCATGCCGCCACGGGTATGCGTGCCGCCGTACAGGTGACAGCGAAAACGCTGCAAAATAAGTTCTATCTCTTCCAGCTGACGCCTGCAGCGGAAACTACGCTGCAATACACCGACGGCAAAGGTGTGCCCAAAACGGTCACGACCAACAGTGAAGGCGTGCTGGCGCTTTACGAACCCAACGGAATCGCCAGTGAGGTGTCTCTGCGGTCCGGCTCCGGCGCGGATATTTATCTGGGCACCATCTATAAAGAAAATCTGCGTTCCGGCGAGCGGGATGCCACAAAACTGCAGCTTTATCCCTTGAACACCTTCAGCCTTCGGCGAGTCGCCCGGGCATCTGTGACGCTCATCACGCCGGGCGGCGATCCGCTGGCGAACAAGACGTTGACCGTTCGCGGCGGCGTTTATAAAAACGGAGGCTACTGCCAGACAGCTCTGCTGGGTTCCAGGGCAGGAGCACTTGTCAGCGGCATCACCGGCGACACCTATACCACGGATGCGGCGGGAAATATAACCGTCTATCTGGATTCCACCCAGTTCTGGTCGGCCGAAAAGGGCGAGAGCAACACCACGGCGCTTTCCGCTCTGGATCAGCTGGAGTACATTCTGGAGATCAGCGAAATTGACGGCGACAAGTACTATCCGCTGCTGCTGACCGTCAACGGCAAGCTGGGCGTGGACGATGTAATGCGCACCGCAGAGGGCGTTGTCTCTCTGGAGCGCGTGCCGGCGGGGGAGGCAAACAAGCCCTTCATTGTGGCGCAAAGCGTTGATTACGGTCTTGCCAACGGTCAGAAGGTGGATGTCCGCAGCTCGACTGGGAAGATCGGCCCTAACAGCAGCTTCAAAACAGCAAGCCTGCACACCACCATGCTCCTCTGGGGCGAGAAGATTGCCAACGCGAAGAATTACCGTCTCAGGTTGGCGGACGAATACGGCGTTCTTCCTGCCGCCCAGAGCAGCAGTACCAAGCAGTATCCCTTCTCATCCATCCCTGTAGCGGAAAACGATCTGACCCTCACCGAGGCCACCATGACCACCTCTGGATGGATCGCCGACGGCAAGGATGTGGGTATGAAAACGCAGCTGAGCCTGAACGGCATCCTGCTGCAGGAGAAAATAATGCCCTTCCGGGTCGTTGATCTGACCCGAGTGCCCAAGGTGACAGAGGATGACCGCGTCACCGGTATTCTGGCGACGATGGGAGCCTCCAGTGGAGTGAATCAAGTCGACTTTGGCGGAGTGGGCGGCAGTAACATTCTCCAGGTGCTGACCGGACGGCTGGATGATCTGAGCGGCCCGGTGGACACTTCCGTGTTCAAAATGATCATCACCCCCAGCGAAGATCCCTCCGTGTTCCGTGCCATGATTTGGGCCGGGTACAATACGCTGGAGATGGAGGACATGGACTATTCCGAGGACGGCGTGGCGTTGGGTGCGAATGTGCTGACGCAGAACCTGGAGGTGGGCGTGCCCGGGACCGGGGATCTGAGCCAGATGGCCCAGGGAACCTATGATCCCAAGGGGGACTACAAAACCAACTCCTTGGCCGACAATGTCACCAGCACGGATCTCAACTTACAGTTGGAGGGCTTTTACGAAGCGGAGATCCGCTATAACACCGAAAAAAAGGAGTGGGAGGTTTTCACCGTAGGCGGCGGCTTTACCGCCGGCGTTGGCGTGGGCTTCTCCTTCAGCGTGAACGCCATGGCTGGCCCCGTGCCGTTGACGGCAACCTTTGAGCTGGGTGGTGCCATTCAGCTGGATTTCCGTACCGCAGTGCGCTACGGCCAGCAGGGACAGGGCACAGAGCTTGCCTGGAGCGATCCCACGGCCACGGCAGTGAATGACTTTTTGACCACGCTGCGTATCAACGCCTATGTCCACGCGTTTGGCGGCATTGGCTTTGACTATTCGATCGTGGCGCTGAAGATCGGTCTATTCGGCAATTTGGACGTGGACAGTCAGAATAAGTTCCTTTCCCGCACCTATCTTGCCGACGAGGCAAAGCGCCAGATCAACGGTCAGGCTCTGGGGATCCAAAGCGAAGTGGGAATCAAATTTGTGGCCAGCTTCCTGTTTATCTCCTACGAGGCGGTGATCGCCTCCGGAACCCTTGGAGCCACCAAGACTTTTAATGACTGGAAAACAATCGACGACTACTGGAATAACGCCACCAGTGGGCTGAGCCTTGCCTCGCTGCGGATGGCGGCGGCTCAGAGCGGAATGCAGGTGGCTTCTGGAAGTGCAACGCTCCAAAGCCGGGACTATCTGGAGAAATATGCCCGTACCTGGGGCCAGCCCCAGCAGCGGATGATGCTGTTCTCTCTGAACTCCCCCAATGGGCTGAAAAACATCCAGACCAATGCCAACCCCACATCCTATCCACAGCTCAGCGATGACGGGAAGGTATTGGCCTACATCAACGACGGCAACAGCAGCAGTATTTACGGCAGCCGGGCGCATTTCTCCACCCTCAATGGCGGTGTCTATTCTGTCTCCAGCAAAATTGCCGATCCCACAGGGTTCTCCGGCTACGGCGACACGAGCGTTTCTCTGTCCGGCACTGACAGCTTCGCGGCGGCGGCTTGGGTTCGCATGGGCACCGAGCTACCGGGTAAAGATGCCGGTGATCCCGTGACATTGGAAGAGCAGAACCTGCTGATGAACAGCACGGAGATCGTAGTGTCCGTCTATGACGGCACAGCCTGGACCTCCACCCGCCTGACCAACGACGGCACACCGGATCTGGCCCCAGCCACGGCAGTGGGCGGCAGCGGCAAGGCCATCGTGTTCTGGCGCAGCGTCTACACCCCCGATCCCGGTACGCAGGGCAGCAACCTGCTGAACTTCACGACCAGAGATTGTATCATGTACAGTTGCTATGACAGCAGTAACGGCGACTGGAGCGATGCCAAAATGCTTTATAACGGTGCTACTGGCCGCGTGAAGGCGTTGCAGGCGGCCATGCTGCCCGACGGAACCGCTATGGCGGTTTACTCGCTGGACCGCAGCGAAACCGGAGATACCTCCGCCTACGAGATCGCCTACTGTACCGTGGCTGCTGACGGAACTCCCGGTACAGCCATGCTGGCGACCTGTGACAGCAATCTTGACGAAAACCCCCAGGTCGTTGCAGCCAACTTCGGCAGCGGGGATGACCGATTTGTCATCGGTTGGCATAGTGTCCGCGACGGCAGCAGCGATATCCAGCTGTTGGCTGTGGACGGCAGCGGCACCATGTCCAACAGCTTCCCCGGCTCTCTGTCTGCCCTGACCAGCAGCGGCAACGCCGTCGTGGGCGGAGACTTCCGCTTCGCTTCCCTCAGCGGGAATCATCGCAGCCTCAATGATCTTACCATCGTCTGGAATGAGACTGTCAATGACGCCAACGGCGCGGTAGATCACGGCATTTTGAAGGCGGCCAAGCTGCGCTATGCCGCAAACACCTACACTCTCTCCGCACCGTTGGAACTGGCAGAGCTGCCGGATCGCACGCTGGCTGACCACTTTGATGCCTATGTCAGCGGCACCAATCAGGTGCAGGCTGCCATTCAGGCCACCCGGTATGACGATGAAAAACCGGAGGTGATTGGCGGTGTGACCGTTCCGGGTGAGGAAACGATCCTCTATACCGCTACCTCTGATTTTGTCACCGATGCGGTGGCAGTGGAACAGATCGGTGTGGATTATGCAACGCTGGCACTGAACAGCCTGACACCCATTCGCTTTACCATCCGCAACACCGGGCTGAACGATGTGACAAACCTAACGGTCAAGCTTGGCAGCGGGGAAACCGCCACCCTTACGGAAAAACTGCTGCCCAATGAAAGCACCACCCTTACCGTCTGGCACCATGTGAAGGACCGCGTGACCGACCCGAGCTATACCATCACCGCCGCCGGCGGCATCAACGAAAACGGCACAGTGTATCTGGATTATCCCGACATTGGCATCTCGCAAATGGAAGTGATTGCGGAGAGCGCCGGCAAGCGCACGGTGCGCATGACCCTCTATAATTCCTCTGCCGCCACGCTGGCCGGCGGAAAGAACCGCGAGGTGAAGCTTGCGTTCTATGCGGATGATCTGCATACCAAGCCTGCAGAGGTAGCCTGCACCACAAACGGCGTATCGGTCAGCGGTAATGAAATCGCCGTTTCCGGAGACAGGGCCCTCGCCCGCATCGATCAGGGAACCTTTACACTGGAACTGACCTATGATCTGGGCAGGTATATGACATCCATTGGCAAAACCGAGATCCCCAATGTGGGTACCTATCTGTACGCCGAGGCGTGGGCGGAAGGTCAGATCGGTGGAACGGGAAGCAATCAGCGCCTGCCGGAGTATGACGGCAGTGACAGCGAGGCCAGCGTCCATATGACCGGCGCACTGGCCCGCACCGGAGAGCGGATGACGATGGATGTGACACAGGGGAACGACGGCAACGGTCACAGCACCGCCGCCATTACCCTGCGCAACAACTGCCTGCAGCCTCAAACCAGCGCAGAGCTGGTGGCCACGCTGCTGGATGCTGCCGGGGCCGTTCTGGAAACGAAAAAGACCAGTATTGGCGGTGCCATCTCCGGGGAAACCTTCCAGACGGAAACCGTCACCTTCTCCCGGCTTGGTACCCGCGTAGTGGTGCGAGCCGCAGTGCCCGGTAATGACCTTCTGACCTTTGAAGGTCTGGCAGTGGGGCTCGGCGATTTTACCGCCAACGGAACGAACTATACCTATACGCTGCAAAATGATAGCGGAGCAACATCTACGCTAGTCACAGCGGTGTCTGGAAACGGCGAGCCCGTGAGCATCAACGGACAGGCTCTGTCCACCGGCGGCAGCGCAACCGTTGCCATCCCCAACAGCGGCAAAACCGACATTGTCGTGGGAATCGGTGCTAAAACCTACACGCTGACGATTCTGCGCAATAGCGGCACAGGCGCGAATCCCTTCACCGATGTTTCCGAAAAGGATTGGTTCTATGGCGATGTGATGTTCGCCTATGAAAATGGGCTGATGATCGGCACGGGCAACGCGCAATTCCGTCCGCACGGGACGGCGACGCGCGGGATGATGGCGACCATTCTTTGGCGCATGGCGGGCAGCCCCGCGCCGAAGGGCAACAGCAGCTTTACCGATGTGGAAGCCGGAACGTGGTACACAGACGCGATCGCATGGACGGCGGAGAACGGCATCTTTTTGGGCTACGGCAACAACAAAGTCGGTCCGAACGATTCCATCACCCGCGAACAGCTTGCAGCCATCTTCTTCCGCTACGCAGACTACAAGGGCTGCGATATGACCGCCAAGGGAGAGCTTGACAAGTTCCGGGATGCGGGCAAGGTCTCAGATTATGCAAGGGCAGCGATGCAGTGGGCGGTCGGCAGCGGTCTGATCCAAGGGAAGCCCGACGGGGTGCTTGACCCGCAGGGCACGGCGACCCGCGCGGAGATCGCCGCGATGCTCCACCGCTTCCTTGAGAAGTAAGAGCTGGTGCAGGGCAAGGCTCCCGGCGTCTGATGCGCCGGAACAGCCCGAAGCAGCTGCAAGCCCCAAAGGCCGACGACAGCAGCATGTTCGGCTTGTGATGGCGCTCCTGCGCTGCACCTCTTGCCGGAAGCCTTTCGCTGAGCACATGGCAGATCAGGCGGCGTGAGGAAGAAGCGCTGCAAATCATCGAAAAGGAAACAGGCTCACCTTTCGGGGCGCGGGCAAATAGCCCCGCGCCCCTTTTCGGTTTCATTCGTCAGGAAAGGC